>Ga0075109_1001101_pt1 | contig 17336 bp, 9 predicted proteins | sample AntAceMetag02UKD_FD_69798 | JGI IMG/M metagenome (GOLD analysis project Ga0075109, IMG submission 69798) | Saline lake microbial communities from Ace Lake, Antarctica - Antarctic Ace Lake Metagenome 02UKD | ecosystem: Environmental > Aquatic > Non-marine Saline and Alkaline > Saline | place...
GTTCGAAATCCCTCCCGCCTGGCGAGGGCAAGTTGGACGCCTGGGTGGACGCGCCCGTGCGGCTGCGGATCGACACGCCCTCGGCGATGGCGTCGCGAAATCAAAACATGTGGGACCTGCTGGGACCCAGCTATGCAGGCGCCGACCCTCCCCGGCCTCGTGAGATGCGAAATCGGGACGCGAGCACCGGTGCCGCTGCTAATGAAGGCGGAGGAGGGTGTGCGGGTGGTGCGTCGGCGGCGTCGACACCACGGGCGGCGGCACGGCCAATCTCTGCGCCTGCGTACCGCGCGCCAAGGCCTCCCCCCCGGGGGCCGCCCCCGCCCGTCACGCCAGCGCAGAATATAATCACAAACCATCTGCCGCTGGGAACCCACCCCCGCCCCACCACTTGCAGCCTCGAGCGGGAGCCCGAAACCTGCAAACCCTCCCCGAGCAAGCCCAGCATAAAGGAAATCGATGCCGGGCGCGAGCGCGTCGCCAGCGCGAGGGAAGCCCGCGTGCGCGCCGTCGACCGGACGCGCATTGACAAACCGCTTGCCGACGGCACCAACAGTGTATGCGTGCCGAGCGCTGCCGCCCCATCGTCCTGGGTCGAGACGACGCAGTTCCAAAGCAAACGTGACGTCGCCTACCGTGGTCGCACGCACGATGTCGAGGCGCATTACCGACGCCGGCGCAACAAAGACTTCGAGAGAGACAGCGCCCGCACCAACAACAGGTTCGCTCGCACGGATCACATTCGCAGCGCCGTTGTGGCACGACGAGGTGAGAACCTGTTGCTCCCTAACACCCTAACCCTCAACTCTGTGTCCGAAACCTGAATCCATGATGATCACCACTGAAATCATCACGAGATGCGAGATGAAACCTGCGCCCCTGAGGATCCTTGAGTCTCGAACCGTGGCGCCCATACACCTGGGGTACAACATCCTCACAGGTCAGATCGAGGAGCGGCGTCTGGCTCCTTCGCACATCGACGTACCGCTGGTGACGCCGCGCACATAGCCTCTGGGCGAGGGGAGGCACGTGCATCGCACACGTAATGAGGAGAAGACGCGGCTAAGCGCCACACAATGCATCCACACGTGTGCTGCGAGCGGGAGAAGATTCGAAGATTCGAATCAACTGATAGCACCTTAGGTTATTTACATAAAGAAGGTGTGGCGTGAGGCGTGAGTGTCGTTTTATTCTCAACTCGACTCTCCAGCCGCGGTAATGACATGGCGAGCGCCGTCGCTGCCCTCTACAGGTGAGGGTAAGTCAGTTGAATGAAGCTACATCGTACACACATAACACAAACAAGGCAGTGTTCGTCACTCCAGTCATCGTACCAGACGCTCAATTTACATAGTACACACGCGCGAGTCGTTACCCCCTCCTCCCCTGCCCTGGCTGACGCGTCACCCCCCTCGTTGGCGCCTCAGGCCTCATCCCTCGATGGTCTTCTGCGCTAGTCTCCTGACGCGCCGGTTGTATTGCTTCACGTCCTCAGTGTACAGCTGTGCGGCCTCCGGGTTGGCAGGCGACGCCGGGTTGGGGTCCGTGAGCAGGCTCTGGATGGAGGTGAGCAACGTGCACACATTGTGGATGGGGCTCCACTGGTCCTGGATGATGTCCATACACAGCGTGCCATCGCTGTACACGTTGGGGTGGAACACCTCGGAGGTAAAGCGCACGCGGGGGGGCTTCTCGGGGTACTGCTCACCAAAGGTCATGCGCAGAGAAAAAACGCCGCCTGGGAGCGGTTTGGGGTGGAGGTGGAGGGGGAAATAAACCAGAGAAAGGTTGTTGTTAGTATTTTTGGGCAAGGGGGCGGGACGTCGCGCGGTGGCTCCCCAAAGCTCGTGACCGCAGCCGCACAGCACAGTCCAGCGTGGGGTGAATTCCGTGGAATCGCTATGCGCGTCCGTCAGGCAGGCTCTTCCAGCGCAGCGCGCGTGGACACGTGCAGCGGAGGTTGTGAGGCGAGGTTCTTGAGTCGAGCTCCCTTGCAAAGCGACAGCCTGAACAAACACTTCAAAACACCAAATTGTGGGGGTGGGTGGATGTGGGGTTTGCTGGCTCACCTTCCCAGCAAGACTCGTCCGGACCGAAGATGGTGGCGCTCCACACGAAGAGGTTGTCGTCGCTGTGGGGACTGGCGCTGCACCCCTACGCAAGGAGAACGAACGACGGCGACGCGTGCGAGGGTGAATGACAAGCCTCGGTCACCCTTGTCAGAGAGGAGAACCACGTTGTACGCAACGCAACGAGCTCCCCCGAAAAAAAAGTGGAAAAAAATGAAATGTCTCCGCGGGAAAAACAGAGGTGCGAAGCGTGGTTGAGAGCGGGAGAAGACGCACGTCAGGGGGCTCGGTCTTGATGGCTCGGAGATCAGACTGCAGCCTCAGCACTGCCGCCGTCTGATGGTGACCCGCCATGCCCCTCCTGTCCTCTCCCCTGGACTGCGTGTGCGAAGGAAATGCTCAGGTTCCCCTCTTCTCAACCCTTCTTTCTTTAAAAGTCTTTTCTCGCCTTTGCTCCTGTCTCCCTCAGAGTCCCTCTCGAACAGAAAAGAGACGGCCGAAACCAAACAGGTACTGGCGTGTGTGTCTGTGCAAAGTGGAGTGTGGGAGCGGAGCGCACGTCGAGTGAGCAGCTGAGTGGATGAACGGCGTACGCGGGACTGTGCACGGGGAACCCCCTGACCTCCTCCCAAACCATCTTGGAAAGTTCCGGGAAAAGAGTGTAAAAAAAGATGAGATGACGCGTGACGCGTTGACGCGACGACGCACCGCCGCGCCGCGCGCCGGCCCGAACCGGCCGGAAATTCGCAAATTTTTAATTTTATGGGCGTGTGGTGGGAGACGCGCGCATCTGCATCTGCGTCCACGCGCCTCCTTTGTGACCAGCCTGCGCGGTGCAGGATTACCCTGCCGTCAGTATCATGTCTCGTGTTTTCATCGAGTCGCAGTACCCGGCAGCCACGTCCATGGCGCGGGTGTTGTCGCGCGAAATGTACGAGGGCGCGTTCCCTTCATGGGCGGCGGAGACGTGCGGGGGCGCGGGCGGACTGCAGCCACCCTCCCTGGACATCGGCGGCATGGTGACGATCAGGAACTACGCGCTGATGCTCCCGGGACTGGCGGGTGTGCTCCTAGGATTCGTGGCTGGGGTGTGGTGTCTAACGCGGGCCAAGCCCAGCTTGCGAGGAGATTTCAGCTGGGGCTTTGGGCTTATGTGGTTCGGGACGATGAACGTGGTCGGCCTCCCATTGTACTGCTGGGTGCGTTCCGACGTCGCGCTATACGACGAGCTGTACGCGGCCACCTTGTCGTTTACCATGTGCGCGTGCATATCCGCCATCTTCGCGTTACTCTCTAACTGCGGCAGGGCTGGTCTGCACCCGCTCGTGCACACGCGTTGAGCATTGCGGAACTTCGTTTGTCTCTCCCTTTGCGACAAACACTTGTCACTTGCAACCCGGAAACCTCGAGTGACTGTGCCCGAGTCGAGCGTTGAACGAGGGAGTGGCGGGGGTCTGTCGGTCCCTGGGTCTCGGCCACATCGATGACGGCGAGCAGGGCACACACGGAACCCTGATGAGCGTGTGCCTTTTCATCCTCATCGTCACCTCCTCACTCACGCAGCGCGCGAGTGTAGCGGGCAAGGACTCGACTCCGCAGATGCTGCTCGAGCTCCTCTACTTTCTCTGCATCGCACTCTTGGCGCCATTCATGGTGTACAGGTGGGCGAGGAGCAGCACAGGAGGTGCGTGGATGTTCATCGCCCTGGCTGCACTCGTGACGATGGCGTTGTCACCGCTGTTGGACGCCCCCTTGTGCTGGGCGTTGGGTGCCTCAGCAGCACCCCACGCGGCGGTGGCGGCGTGGGCAGCTGTCGACGTGATGGTTGCGGCGTTGTGGATGCAACACCGAGCGTGGAGGGCGGCGGCGGCTGTGGCTGAGGCTTCGCAGAGGGCGGGCGTAGCCGACAAGGCGAAGGAAATTGAGGACAACAAGGAGGAGGCGAGCAAAAAGACGGATTGAAATGTAGTTTCCCACCAATATATTATTACAACAAAATGCTTCTCGTCCACCACCACCTTGAATATTTCAGGCGAGGGTGACTAGGCGATAATTGGCGTGCTGACGCTTCTTTTGTTCTTCCAACAAAGGTTATGGGTTCAGTCTATCTTTGGGTTTTACACACAGGCTCAGACTCTCAGACAAGTATTGTACGATGTGCCTTTAACATGCATTCTTGTGCAGTCAGCACCCAACAGATCGCACTGTACATCAATTTCAAATACACTGACAGCATGTGCACAAAATGCGCTTGTTTTATTATTTTGTATGATACATATACCATTGAAGCAGTGAGCGAGCACATCATCGTACCCACGCTATGAAAGCTCGACCATGCCCGTGACGCGTACAAACATAAGGCAGAGAGTAGGAGGTTGGACTTGGGTCACCGATGGAACGGAGGCGGGGCAGGAAAGAAATCTGGCACAATCACCAAGCCACCCTTGGAGCTGGTCGGTGATCCAAGTCCACAATCAGTCAAGCCCCTGACGGCGCCACCGCCGCCGTCTCAGAGCCCCGGTCACGGCCCAAGAAGTCCCTGACGTTGGATTCCTCCTCGTACCGATTCCAAGTTTTAAAAAATACAAGAAACCTCATCATTGTGTTTTGCTCATCCGCCCCAGCTTCGAACGCCAACCACTGATTGAAGTCATCAGCGTGGTGCGCGTTCAGCACGGACCCAAGGCGAATCGGCGCGTCGTCTTCCATCACCATAGCCGAGGAGGTGCCTTCTACCTTCTGCTCCTCCATGCGAGCCACCGCCGCCGCTGCCGTGACCACATCCTCTTTCAGCCTCCTCGCCTCGACACTCAGCCGCGCGTTGTTGACATGGTAGACGAATCGCTCCACCTCCAAAATCTCTGCATCCCCAATACCATCCATCCACAGGTAACCGCGCAGCTTATCGACCACGTCTTTTTTGAAGCACTTGCTCGCCGCGGTGAGCACCTTGGCGATGCGTCGAGGGACGACGATCCTAGCAATCATCCTGAAGCGTGCCAGGTTAGCTACAAGAGAACGAGTGTGAAGGCCGGTGTCAGCAGCGGAGTATCCGCTACCACCGATACGGTTGCCCTTACGCGACTTTTCGCGCATGTCGTCAAGCTTCGCCTGCTTCCTCTCGTTTTGCAATGCGCGCCACACCCAATATACACTGGGCAACGTGTCCGCGACGATGAACGCGGCGAGGACAATGAGAGACGTGACGAGCAGGATCTGAACCCCGTACGCGGTGAAACGTTCGTCCTTCTCAGTGAGGAGTTCTGAGAAGAACATAAAGCCGGCAAACATTAAAATGAGATTTGAGATAAGGGAAATGCACTCCATGACATCCAGCTGGACTTTGTCGTAGGGGCGTGCCATGAGAAAAACTGAGCAAAAAGCTGTTAGCACTAGAATCATCGTTAGCAGCTGCTCCAAGGGAGACGTCATGAGGGAGCCGCACATCAAGTAGGTTAGCTTGCGTGCCAGTATCACCAACTCCCACCAGAACCACTCGTCCTCGTATCGGCGGAAAAGAAATCCAAAGCGGCGCTCGCACTTGCGCATCTCCTCGATTGTTTCAGCCTCTTCTTTATTCGGGTTCATGATGGCGTTGAGCCTGGAGCGCTGCCTGAGGACATGGCAATACTTGTAGAAGAGCGTCGCGAACAGCAAAAATATGCCGATCGGATATGCTAGGATGGAGAAGATCGCGAGAGGCAGGAGCTTGTTGTGGAGGTTGGGCACACCATAATTCCAGCACTCCATCGCCGGGTCGCCGCGCATATAGTGCTTACCGTCGCTGCCCTCCACGCAGTCGAAGTAGTCGAGGGTGCTCTCAGACAGCATAAAATAGCCCCATAAGAGGAAGAGCAGAAACGCTTGAGCCATTGAGGTGAGAAAGCGCTTCAGCGTCAGTGGAGTGAACGCTGCCAGCGAGCTGTGACCAATGTTGTTCCAAATCTGCACCACAATCGTGCAGCCCTCCAGCTCTTCTTTGATTCTCTTCGTATCCTCCGCCGACACGTCCTCGCCGCTTGCAGGATACAGTTCCGCGAGGCTAGGCCATACGGCATGGAGTAGAGGGCGCAAAGTTCTGTTCACCCTGAAGTGGATGTAGGCGCAGATGGCAATGACCCCAAAGCCAACAATATACAGCAAGGGAAAGGAATTTGTTATCCAAAATTTGCTGATGTACGTCCAGTCACTTGAGACGCACTCTGGAGGGGAGAGCGAAAAGAAGTCGAGGTTAAAGAAGGCGAGACTCCGAAAAGCTTTAGTGACGCTCACAGGCCAATTAAATTCAAGCTTACTGAACATGGAGAGCACTTGTGCGTACGAGATGAAGATATTTATGGCGCCAAAGCCGCTCCGAAGCTTCGACGCCCTCATCAGCAGCGGCATCAGCAGCAGCAGCCCCACCGCGCCAGCCGCGTACACGTACCAATGCGTGACGGGACACTCTACGCAGTACCCATAGCCCCCCTGTAACTCGCGGTAGTGGCCGCCTTCGCACACGCGGCAACCAGGGATGTTATCTACGTACCCGTCGCTACAATTGCCGGACAGCACCCCGGCAATGGAGTTGTGATTTATGCACGCCGCCGGGGGGCTGCACTGGATGATGACTTCGCCGTTGGTGGGGTCAATCCAGTACCCATCTTTAAGAGATTTAGGAATAATCTGGTCCGTCTCGTCGCACAATGTGACGGGGTTGCACGCATAGCACCGCTTATCGGCGCCGGTGCTGTTGGCAAACGTGCCCACCTGGCAAACACAGGCATGCACAGACGTAGAGCGCGCGTTCGACGTCATCAGGGCTGCATCGTTCATGGGACAGGAGGCGCACGTTGATTGGCCGGTAATGGGGTTGAACGTTCCGGTGGCACACCCTAAGCACGCTGACTTTGCCGTGTCGGGCTGGTGCTCACCCCGCGGACACGGCTGGCAAGCGAGCTGCATGAAGGTGTCCTTACTGTTGATTGAACCGACGGGGCACGCCGAGCACGAGGCCGTACTCATGGCTCCTCCTCCTCGTTCGTCTCCTCTTGCCGTGCTGACAATTCCCTCCCAGATGTACCCCGGGCCGCACCCGAAGTAGGTGCCAAAGATATACTCCTCCGGTGAGGAGACGTTGGTGACGCCGCCAGCCGCTAGGCCGTTGCTGTCAAGTACAGTCCACTTGAAGAAAATAGGACCAGTGTACGCCACCTCCGGCTCGTACCACAGCAAACCAGCCGATCCAATAGAGGTGGTGGTGACGACGTTGGTGAGAGGCACGATTGAAATCTCGTTACCCTTGCTGGGGAAACCCGAAGCGTCGAAGGAGACTCGATGTAGCTTTCCAACAGCAGGCATCTCGGTGATGACAAAGCTGAGACGCGCTGTGCCTGCGGTTCCAGCCGCAATAACGCTGTCCTCGATGTCGTAACCCACGAGGGCGATGAGGTAGCGGTCAGATGTGCTCCCGCCGTCGGCAAAAACAGTGGAGCCGCAGGCAATGTGCCAAGCTTTAAGAATTTCGTCTCGAGTGCCCACCGCCTTCAGTGGCCCTGTGAGCAGATCCAGGTCGAGGAGTCTGCTGGTCGCCGGGGGGCGTTTTAGCCACTGTTTGGCCAATTGGTGGTCGATCATGCCTGCCGTGATCCCCTCGAATATATGATCCGTAGCGGTGGGAGTAAGGTTGATAGCTCCGCTGGTGCCCTTCTTCACTTTTGCCACCTCCGCCGTTGCGAGGGCCGCGGTGGCAGCGGGGACGCCTGCGGGAATCTGGCATGCTCCGAAAGGCCGATCATTAGCGTTTACCACCGTGATGGTGATTACTGCGTTGGAGGTACCCTGACGCCTGTCCGTCACCTTGTAGGCGAAGGAATCCGTGCCCACGAAGTTAGCGTCAGGAGTGTAGGAGTAGGCCAGCGCTGTGGGGTCGCCGACGACAACCACGGTGCCGCTTGCCGCTTGCGTCTCGATGGAGAGCGTCAGGGTCTCGCCAACATCAGGGTCCGTCGCTGGGACGTTTCCACTGAGCACTGTGTCCTCACTCATCGTCCGCGCGTCAGCGCTGGCGGTGGGAGGGGTGTTATCTGCTTCGCCGTGCTGCAAGTTGATCGTCACCTGGCCCACCACGCCTTCCGCAGAAAAGAAACCTTTCGCGTTCTTGACCCTGAACGTAAAATTCACCGACGCTGGCTCGAGGCCTCGAAGTGAGCTCGAAGTGAGCTCGAAGTGAGCCGGGTTCTTACCAGCTCGCTTCGCACCGAGAGATTCAGAGTCAGCAGTCAGCTCCGAGCCGGCGATCGTCAGCGTGCCATACTGCGGCTCGGTCATGATAAAGTAGGCCTCGAGGTTGCTGCCGATGCTCGAATCGTCCGGATCGCTACCGGGCATGGTGAAAACGAGCCCGCCGCAGGTTGTCAAGTCACCCAACGCCTCGAGCTCTGCCTTCTGCGAGGCACTGCAAACCGTCATCTTTCCCGGAGCGAGGGGTAGGACGAGGTCCGAAACCCTAGGATTATCGGTAATAGAGTTTATGGTGATCTGTACCGAGCCGAGGTTGGACGTCAACTCGCCGTCGAAAGCCGTGTAAAAGAAAATATCTGAGCCAAATGTGTCGGCGTTGGGGACATACAAGAAGGACGCGGAGTTGCGGGTTGTGTACACGGTGCCCTTGCTAGGCGGGCACGTGACGTTAAAGCTTAAAGTGTTATCGATGCAGTTGGCGGCTTTGTCGCAGTCGGTGGCGCCCGCAAAGGAGCCGGTCGCATTCTGGTCCTCGTTGATGAAGATTGGAATTGGCACCATGGATACCTCGGGGGCGTTGTTGATCTTGACGATGGTGAGGCTGCGAGTGGCGGTACCGATGGCGTCATAAAGGTCGGTGACAGAGAAAGTGAACGTACGGCTCGTCGATGACATGAACGGACCGTCATTTTGAAAAGTGACGGAACGGAGCGCCACTTGATAAAGAGCGGCGCTGGCATCGCCGGTGAATTTGATGGAGTACTCACCATTGACTGAGGTATCAACCACGTGGGTAATGCCGGTGACACGGGAATCGCCCAACCTGGATAAGACAATGTCCGTCGATTTGGTCAGACGGGAGTAGGGCGTCATCGTGACTCTCGCTGACTTCAGCAGGCTGTCCACGTCAGCAATCACGATGTTTGGGTCCACCCGCACCGCATCTGCAGCTTCTGTGTACTTTCTCACCGAACTGGTTGTTTCGACGGTGGGGGGGTCGTTCACTGGCACCACCACGACGTAGCGCGACATGGAAACGTTCGAGCCGGACGAGAACGGCTCCTGCAGCCTGACGGTCAATCGTCTGGCCTGCGTGTTGGGCGCTACGGTGTTGGCGTTGATGTATCTCACTTGTCTGAGAGCATCCCTTGCGTCAGCCAGGGTGAGCGTGAAACCCGCGGCTAAGCGCGAAATAGTGAGTGATCCCGCATTCTTATTCCAGCACATCGCGACATCCGTCGTCGACATCAGAGAAACGCCGGTCGGCATCTTACCGAATCGGCATCCAGCGCTGTCGGTGGAGTCCACTTTCGTCATGTCGCCGGAGAGAGTATCTTCTGACATGACGTACCCGTTGGAAACAGTGACGACGATCGACGACACCTCGTGTTTGGGATTTTGGGTATTTGGGCTGGCACCGGGCAGGATGGTGATGGTGGCATCCGGCCAGATGGCCATCTTGGGGTCATCCTCGAAGAAAGTCACCGCCACGTCAGCGCAGGTGAGCACACCGCCGGGGCACGAGGTGGCCTTGACGGTAGATGAGATCGTGGCGACTGTGTACAGGGAAAAGTGATCGACAGCAACTCTGCATACTCGCTTTCCAGACGCGATGGTGGCGGCGGTGGTGGTGTCGTTCTCGCAAACCGTGCCATGCACGGGTGCCCAATTGTCGGCAGTGGCAGATGAGGCGCCCACAAAGTGTAGATCGCCTGAGTTGTCGGTCAGCCCCGTGGGAAGTGGAATTTGGATAGTCACTGGCTCGGAGAAGGTCGTCGAAGGCCCAAAGGAAACCGTTGACGCCCTTGCCTTGAACTGCTTCACATCCATCGGCGCCACGATGTCGGCGACCCTGAGTTCGGCAATGCTGAACTTGGATTGGACGGTGGCGGCGCCCACTGGAAATCTCGCACCGACATTCGTTACTGTCCTGATGGTTTTGGTGACCAAACTGTCAATCACCCCGACCGCCGAGGCCAGATCGTTGTCTTCGATAAGAAGCACGCGGTCCTCACCGTAGTTGGCGTAATACAGATCCATCACGTTGCCCACAATGAGCTCCGTGGGCAGGGAACCCGTGAGCCGTACCGTCGCCGAATGGACTTGCTCAAACACGACGTCGTCGATCGCGGTGAGGTTGACGTACTAGGGGTTTAGGATTTAGGATTTTGGGTTTAGGGCGTAGGGTTTAGGGTTAAGGGTTGAGAATATAACAGGGTTCAGGTTTAGGCTTAAGGGTTTATAGCTCAGGAATGCAGATGTCGGCACCACAGATTTGGGATTGAGGGTCAGGGTCAAGCTCGGGGTCTACGGTCTACGGTCTACGGTCTACGGTCTAGGGTTCAGGGTTTAGGGTTTAGGGTTTAGGGTTTAGGGTTAAGGGTTAAGGGTTTGGAGTACGGGGTTTATGGTTTAGGGTTTGGAGTACGGGGTTTGATGTATAGAATTTAGGATTCAGGGTTTAAGGTAAAGGGTCTCAGGTTTAGGGTTTAGGGTTTGGGGTTTACGGTTTAGGGTTTAGGGTTTAAAATTTATAGGGTTTAAGGGTTTAGGGTTTAGGATTTAGGATGTAGCGGTTAGGGTCTACAATTCAAGGTCTGTAATCTAGGGTCGAGAATCGAGGGTCAAGGTTTAAGATTTAACTGGGAACTTTCAGGGTTTAGGGTTTAGGGTTTAGGGTTCAGGGCACAGGGTTCAGGGTTCAGGATTCAAGGATTCGTATTTAGGGTTTAGGGCTTTTGGTTTAGGGTGTAGGATCTAAGGTTCAAGGTTTAATGTGTATGGTGAATGGTTAAGATTTAGGGTTTAAGGCTTAGGGTTTGGAGTATAGGGTTCAGGATTTAGATTTTAGGGTTTAGAGATTCAAATTTAGGGTTTGTGGTTGTAGGTTTCCAATTTAGGGTTTAGGGTTTACATAGGTTTTACGGTGTAAGGTTTAAGGTGTAAGGTTTAGGGTTGAGGACTTGGGGTGCAAAGTTAAGGGTTTAGGATGTAGAGTTGAGGGTTTAGGGTTTAGGGTCCAGTGTTAGGGCGCAGGCTTCGGGGCTCAGGGTGTGGGGAATAGGGTTGAGCGCTCATGGATTAGAGCTCGGGGCTCAGGGCTTAGGGTTTAAGGTTTAGTATGTAGAACTCAAAGTTTAAGGGTTCTAGGGTTTTAGGTTTAGGGTCTAGGGTTTAGGGTCTAGGGTTCGGGATTTAGGACTTAGGGTTTAGGGTTAAGGGTTCAAGGTTTAAAGGTTTAAAGGTTTAGGGTTTAAGGTTAGGGTTTGGGGTTTAGAGCTTAGGGTTTGGGGTTGAGGGTTCAGGGTTTAGTCTTTAGGGTTTATAGTTCAGGGCTTAGGGTTCAAGAGTTAACGTTCAGGGTTCAGCGTTCAAGGTTTGGGATAAAGGTTTGAAATGTAGAGTTTAGGGTTCAGGGTTTAGGGTTTAAGGTTTAGGGTTTAGGGTTTAGGGTTCAGGGTTCAGGGTCTTGGGTTTAGGGTTTAGGATTTGGGGGTTAGGGTTTGGGGGTTTGAAGTTCAGGGTTCAGGGTAAGGTCTTGTGGTATTATTATTAACCTGGAAGACGTCCCAGTTGATGTAAGTGAAAGTCATATCAAAAGCGCTTCCCGTAGACGTGGCATTCTTGATGGCAATCTGTGCGGCCGCTGAGTTTGGCACAGGCACTGTCAACAAGAGTCGAATCGCAGACAAAGGTTTGCTTGCGAGCTTCACACCGACTGTAACATCGTTTCCACCTTCCTCGAGGAGCGACTCGGTGTTTTTTTCGGTGACAAAGCCGAGTTTATGCTCGTCGCCCGCCACCAAATCGAGTATCTTTGTCAATCCTGTGTACTGCACGTCTTGTGTGACGGCGGTAATAACCAGCTCGATAGGTATGTCACCGGTCACCTGCCTATCGTTCTGGTTCGTCTCAAAGCCGATTGAAAATATGACAGAGTTTGAGCTCCCGGCAAGCAGGACGATGTTGGGTGGATTAATGACGATGAACGTGTCGACGGTGGGGCTCTGCCCCATGAGGGTTGTGCGTCTACTGGCGTTCATTTTGGCGGCTTGGGTACTGATTCGGGGGGCAAAATTGAGGGAGACGTTCGCCGTTGGAATGGAGCTCAGCCTTATCGAGTAACGCACCGGCTCGCCAGTCTCGCTAAAGCGATCAGTGGCGGACAGTCTCACGACAGTAATATTTGCTTCATCGGCATCCAACACCTCGACGTTGAGCGCTGCCGCCAGCTCTGCGCCGTTGTTGAAGTTTTCATCAGTAGATTGCATACTCCAAGTTACTTGGTACTTCAGAATGCCCTCGACGGTATTGTCAGCGTTTGCCATGATCTGGACCAGCTGCGGGGTGTCCCACTGCGTGGGTCGGAACGTCACAGACAGCGGGCTCATCACCACCTGACCCGTGACTATCCGTCCTGAGGCGAGGTCTGTAACCACAGGCTGCACGTGGACGTCTTGGTCAGGCTCCGCCCGGAGCGTCATGCCAAACGAATACGCGCCGACGTCACCAAATGAAATACCCTCCGTGATGGAAGCGTTGCGCTCTCCCAAGGAGGGCTGCCAGAGGAAGAATAAGCTGGCATCCAAGGGTGGGATTTCTCCGATCTGCACGCCCGCTTTGTCGTTATCTCTGATGGTTATGTGATAGAGTTCGCCACACACTGATGTTTGGAAGGCGCTGTACGCGCCTTCGCACCCGTATGAATTAAGGGATGAAACCGTCTCAAGCCTCAATTCAACAGTGCGGTCGCCTGTCACTTTGTTGTCCTCATCCGCCTGGATGTTGAAGGGTTTGAACGAGAGCGCGGCGTCGGTGAGTCTAAAGCTGTTGAAATTGGGGTTGACCGTGATACCCGTCGTCTGTGAGCTATCCCCGTCTGTTTCGTATTTAAGCCATACGCGGACCTCTGGGCGCGCCCTGCCTGTCAGCGCCACCAAGGACGTCACGCTAAACCCCTCCTCGATGGTCAACGTGTAAGCCTCGGAAGCGTTGTCAAACGTGGAGTTGAAGGCGTGACCGGCCGGCGCGTTCGTGTAGGCATCATTCGCGGGAATCGTCACTCGAATGCCAGGAACGTGGTTGCTCTCAATCACGACGGGAAGCTTTATCATGGATATAAACCCAGCGGACGAGTCCCAGCCGTGATCGATAGCAGCAGACAAAGGCGTAGAGTCTTCGACAATGTCATCCTCCGGGACTCGAACTGTCACCTTAACCGAACCATTCCAGTTATTGGCGTTAATCTCATATCTCGCAATGTTGGCACTGTACGCGCCGTCGTTCACGCGGAACAGTATGCGGCCATGATGTACCCCAACCGCCTCGATTGAGATGATGACGGGAAGAATTAGCGGCTGAGATTCCAGCGTAATTTCATACACCCAAGGCACAAATGCGCCCTCCTTCAAAATCCTTACCCCCGCATCCCTCCCCACGTTCGTTGTCAATCCGGGGAACCGTGTCAAAGCGTCGGGGGGTACAACCACGGCGGTTGGCGGCGGGAGTGGCGGTGGGGACGGCGGTTTTGAAGCGGACAGCTGTGCAAACTCTGTGGAACTGTAGGGAACGGCAACGTTGATGCCGATGGAATCGCCACTTGGGTATGGGAAGAACTGAGACACGAAAGTTGAGTGGTTTTGGCTTCGTGAATGAAGCGGCTCCCATTTGATGGTGTAGTTAACGACCCCGTCTTTGCCCAGGCCTAAATTATTTGTGTCATAGACCACGAGGGAGCCCGTAGCCATCCCCTCAGCTGGCAGCGCGAATACTGGGAAAGTAAACCAGTCACCTGCTGTTACATTCGAAGCGTCAGCGTCAGCGAGTGTATCCGAGTGCAGCGCGCTGGCGGGAATTTCGCCTGTTCTTCTGTAAAACGCTGTAGCAGTCAAAGAGTCTACGTTTTCCATGTAGAAAAAGCCGAGCCCGTTGCGACTGTCGCCGAACTTGATGCTGACGTACATCTTCATCAATCTTCTGGGCGGCGGCGGTGGAGGACGGGGCGGCGATGGTAAAGGTGGAGAGAATGGCGGCGCAGGCGCGAGGACGACATCCAACATGAAGTCTGTCTGTTCCAGAGTGAAATCACGAGCCTCCCCCCGCCCCTTGATCTCCACCCTGGCTCCGTTTGGCTTGATGAGGGTCAGGGTGTAGTAGCCGAACCCGTTCCCGCAGCACATGCCGTTGGAGGACGCGTCCGTGACGCGGAGAATGTACGCGCTGCTGGTGCACATCTCGTATAGATATCTGAAGGTGCTGTCTTTGGCGACGATGTCGGAGGGCTTCCACGCGGGTCCGCCCCAGGCGTAAAAGGAAGCCGGAATCCCCGGGGAAGCCGGAATTATCGGATACGCTTGCAGCTCGAAGCCCTGATCGGAGGGAAACCTGTCAAATTGGAAAAACAGCTCCAACTCGGGGCAAGCCATCTGGTCAGTCTTGAATGTCGGCGGCGGCGGAGGCACAATCAGGTCACCCTGCCATTCCAGTGTCAAGTTCCGCACGTCCCCAGGTTGGTCATATTCGTAGAAGCTGCCGCTCGCTGACGCCGACCGGATGGCAAAGAAATATACCGTCTTCTTCAGCGCATCCAAAGACTGAAGACGCTTTTCAAACGAAAGAGTATTGTATTGTTGCGTTTGACCGCCGTCGATCACTGTGCCACCTTGGAGGTTAACATCGCTGTAGGTGTCGTCGGTGGAACTGCTGTAACTCCGGAACATCTCCGTGACCTCGTCGTAAGTTTTCGCGACGAGTCCAGCAGTCTCAGGCCATGTTTCGGAGTCATACTCGATGGCGGCGTACGTAATCTGTATTTCGTACACTGGCTTGCTCAACACGCCAGAGAGCATGGCGGTAAAAAAAAGGCCGTCGGGGTTGAGGACTGCGTTTGTGATGGAGGGCGAACCGTCTGTCCAAAAAGCGAGTGAGTCGTACGACGGCACCTTGATTTTGTGAAACTTGCGCTCTAAAATGCCGTCAACCTCCACTGCAACGTATAAATAGGCAGCCTCATGAGATTCGATGTGCACATCTTCAAGCGTCTTTTCAAATTCAGCCGTGTTTGCTGGCAACGTGAAGCTGCCATTCTCGAGCGAATTGAGCTCGCCGTTGGGGCCGTCGACGATGAGCTGAGGGTCCCCGCCAACGTTCAGTCGATGGAAGCCGGCCTGCGTGACTTGCCCCCAGTAGATCCGTATCCCAGCTCTCTGCGCTTTGAGCGCAATGTTGAGCTGAATGTCATACAAATTCGTCTCTATGTTTAGAACCGGCGTTGTCCAGGACAAGTCGTGCTTCAAGACAGCGCTAAGAGAGATCTCATCGAAGGTGTACACTGTGGTGACCAACGCGTTAAAAGGATCCAACAGTAGGCTGCCTAGATCAGTCTGAGGACACGTGATGGACGTGGAGCCATCAGACGCCTGTAGCAAATTCCTTCTGTCTTCTGCTTCTATGGTGGATATGGGGTTTTGCTGCCAGACGGGATCGAAGTTTTTGCCGCAGGAGTTGGCGGCAAACTGTGCGGCTCTGATTGCCGGCACTGCCCTGACATACAGCCGACGGACAGAATCTGAAAACCTCAAGATCATGATGGCCTCCTCATAGTTGTCGGTATAATGGTGGCCAGATATGGTGCTCTGCATTCCAGCTTTACCGCTATATCCAACGAGGGTGTCGGCGCACAACACACTTTGGTACGCCGTGTTCTGGCACTTATTGGCCAGGCGTACGACGTCGAGGTCACTCGCCGCCAAAGCGTCGGCCCTAGAGTCGAACACCGCGTAAAACAAGGACAGTGGATGATAGGACCAAGGGTAGTCCCTCACCCCAAACTTTAGACCAATAGAATATCCCCATTCACCAACTGTTCGCGTGCCATCCGACTCTTGCCACACGTTTTCTTGCCTCGGCCCTTCTACGATTGGGTAGCCCTCTTTCAATAGAAGGGATGATCTGGAATTTGAAATTGAGGAGTTCGCTACCGCAATGGTCATGTCGCGGAATACTTCCTCCGCGCCGGCGTACACGACGTCCGTGTAAAAGTACTTGCCCCAGGTGACAGCCACGACAGTGTCCTCCGTCCACGTGACGTACTGTACGTCAGAGATGAATGAATTTCCATCTCTATATTGCGGGAATTTTGTGCCGTTGAATTTGACGTCACAGTCGAACATTCCGATCGCCAGAGCAGTGACGGCATCCCCTGCCACGTATCCCTCGGTGCTAAAACCTTCGAATCGGTGTATAGGGCGAAAGCATATCATCACTCGAACCTTGGTGCAGGGTGGACTCTCGACTCAAAACATGCATAGCATAGCACTAAGTTCAAGATTAGTAGGGTACGATACAAAGAAATGGACGCCGCAGACTGCTCATTTATCAATGGTGAACCCAGCATAACATGTATGAATCGAGGGAGCAAGGGGGGAGGCTGGAACGGCAAAGTAAACCCCGACTCCATTGGCGTCGCTTACATTCGTACCAGCCAGCAGAAGCATGTGGAGTTGACAACAACCGCCAGGCCTCACCTCGTCCACATGGTTGTCTTGACCGGCGCTGACCGTGAGCATCACTCCCACGGCGCGGCTGCCGTTGGACGTCCTCATAGTCTGCGCTGTTCCACGAGTCATTTCAACCGATCTGTAATAAGTGTCAAAGTCGTCGCTGTCGGCGTTGGGAGAGCCTTGGTCGTTTGTCGCCCGAGCACTGAGTGGCGTCAGACCTGCGTGCGTCGGGGACGAGCCAAGGGAAAGACGATACGATTTGGGGAGGTGCGTGACTGTGATGATGAGACGATACAACCATGTTGAACGAGATATCAGGATGGCGTCACTAGCAACACGCGCACGTCGACCCGGTTCAGGCATTCATGCACAAGTACGTTCTTGCATGGACCCTTTCTTACGCTCCTCTTTTGGAGCAACATGGCGCCAAAGCCCGAAAGCCGTGGCTGGAGCTCTCAGAAGGGAGGAAGCTCTCCCCTTAATCGATCTCGTACACAGTAACTGGACTCGCAGTGCGGGCACGCAGTCATGCCAAACGCCGGGA
>Ga0075109_1001112_pt1 | contig 17236 bp, 20 predicted proteins | sample AntAceMetag02UKD_FD_69798 | JGI IMG/M metagenome (GOLD analysis project Ga0075109, IMG submission 69798) | Saline lake microbial communities from Ace Lake, Antarctica - Antarctic Ace Lake Metagenome 02UKD | ecosystem: Environmental > Aquatic > Non-marine Saline and Alkaline > Saline | place...
TCTGTTCCGGCGTGTGCCGCCGGCGCTTGCTTGTACTCATGTCGTTGTTGATTCTTCCTGCCCGAGGATCGGGCATCAAGAGTCGCACAACAATTGGACCACTACACGGGGGTCATCTCAGTATGGGCGGCTCCGACTCGGCGCTCGATGGCATCCTGGACAAGCGGATGACACGGCCTGCAGTTGTTGCGGGGTGAAATCGTTGCCGAGCCGTACATAAACCCTATTGACGGAAGAAGTTAGGTAAGCCTTACAAACCGAGGATCTTCTCGCTATCGTTCGAGTGATGGCAACGCCCGGCGAGTTCCACCCCGCATTCGAGGAGTACTGCGAGTGCATCTTCGAACTTGGTGAAGACAATCTTGAAATCGCTCAGGTTCGTATCGCCGAGCGACTCAATGTCAGTCGCGCGGCGGTCAGCGAGATGATCAAGCGGCTCCAAGGCGGAGGGCTCGTCGCTACGGACGGTGGGATCCGACTGACACCGGAGGGAGAGCGGCTCGGCGAGCGCACAGTGCGCCGACACCGCCTCGCTGAGCGTTTCCTCACCGACGTTTTGCACCTGTCCTGGGCAGAAGCGCATCACGAAGCAGGGAAGTGGGAACACGTGATGAGCGCGTCCGTCGAACGCTCAATGGACGAGCTGCTTGGCCATCCGACGACCTGCCCGCACGGAAACCCGATCCCCGGATCGGCGTACGAACTTGCCGTTCTGCAACCACTGTCTGAAACCGAAGTCGGTCAGGTTGTGGTCGTCCGTCGCATCACCGAAGAACTCGAATTCGAGCCTGGCCTCCTCGAGTTTCTCGAAGCGTCGGCGATCCAGCCGGGTGAGGCAGTCAGCGTCACATCCATATCACCCGACGGAACGCTCATGGTCCGAGTGGGCGAGAGCTTCATCGGTATCGCCCCCTTCACGAGCGAACGCATTCTCGTCAGCACCTGACGGTTAGTCCGAATCCATCCGAATCCATCCGAATCCATCCGAACGCCCCGAACTGCGTCGAAAGCGACATCAAACTTCATGGTTGACACACTGATCGACACCACTGACATCAACCCGGTCCTCAACGAGATCATGCTCGCTGAGCTCGCCGGGGTCGTCAGGTATACCCACTACTCACTCGTGATCACCGGCCCGAACCGTCTGCCTCTGGTGGCGTTCATGCAAGAGCAGGCAGACGAATCGCTGGTCCATGCTCGCCAGGCTGGCGAGATCCTCACCGGCCTTGGGGGCCACCCAACGCAGGGCATTGGCGAGATCGAAGAGTCGCACGACCACACCATCGAAAACATCTTGCGCGAGTCGATCGGTCATGAACGGCGGGCGCTTGACCTCTACCGCAACTTGCTCGCCCTCGCCGAGGGCGACTCGATTTACCTCGAAGAGTACGCACGGACCCAGATCGGCGCCGAGGAACTGCATGTCATCGAGATGAACAAGCTGCTCCGGGACTACACCATTGGCTGACCGATCGAAACTCACTGCTACATCGGTCGGCAATAGGGCGGTCGTTGGCCTCTGTGCTGGCAAGGATTGTCGGAAGCGCTGCGAGTTCGCAAAGGTGCAGAAGGCACTCGATCGAGAATGCGATGTGCTCGAACTCAAATGCATCGGGCTGTTCAACGGACCCGTCGTCGTCGTCGTTCATCCTGGCCCAAACTCTCCGGTGGTGTACTCCAAGCTTCGGACGAAGCGACAGCGCAGTCTGATCGTTGGCCTCGCGACTGGTGACGTGGGCGCTCGCAAGCAGCTTTCCGGGAGGAAGGTTGACAAGAAGAAAGCCGTCGCCTCAGTGGAGCGTCAGCTCAAACGCCGAGTCGCCTGACGTTGGCCTCCTGACGTTGGTCACGTCGTACTCGGTCTCTCGTGATTGCCAGAAAAGAGCCGCAGCGCACGGTCGGTACCTTGCAGACCCGACTGTGACTGGTCCACGTTTCCACGAGGAGATCCACACCAACCGTTGTGGCGTCGTACCACAGGTCGTAGCGATCGGAATCCGTGTCGCTCGTGAAACGTCGGCGGCTCCTGGCTCGATAGCTCGGGTTGGCATTCGGGCCTTCGAAGTGTCGTTGAACTCGACTCGACTGTGCGACGGTTGCCGCCGCCAGGACGACGGTCCAGTCCGGGGGCCGAGAGTGGGGAGGAGTGGGGAGGAGCGGGGAGCCGCCGTTGACGAGTCCCGCAGCATCGGCGACAAGCAACAGCCACCGTTTCGCGACGATCGGGCGCAGGCTGGCGAGTTGTTCGTAGTCGCCGTCGGGCACCTCGATGACGGAGAATCTCCAGAGGCCAACTCAACCACTTCGAACATCGCTGAGACTTGCAGAGGCCCTCTGGTACGTCTTGGATCGACCCCGAACCATCACCCAACCCTCAGATTCGAAGAACCCGCTCATCGCGCCTCAGTGTCGGGTTGGCGCACTGAGGGTTGCCCGACCGGGAACTGTCTCTGAGGCGGTATTGAGTGCGCGATACTTCTCCCACACCACTAAGGAGACGCACATGGGACCGCAGTCTGCAGACTGGTACCTCGATCCAAGCGGAGAATTTAGCCACCGTTACTGGAACGGCGAGAAATGGACCGAACACGTTTCGCGAGAGGGCAAGGCGTTCACCGACGCCGGATGGCCGCGTAGAGTTGCTCCCGAGCAAGTCAGCGTGTCCAACGAACCGCCAGTGGCGTCGAGCGAGGATCCGGAGGACGCAACGCTACGGAAAATGAAGGCTCGGAAAACTCTTCGGGTACCGAGATGGCGAGCCCGTCGTCGGCGGCGGTGAGCACCATCGACAGCCTTTCGCCGTCGCCAACGTGTGCGCGCCACTCGTGGCTGGGCTGCGTTCTCAGCGAGCTTGACCTCACGGCGAGCTTCGGCCTGCACCAGCGTCGGACCCGAGAGAGTTTTACGCTTGCCATCACCTCGATGTCGCCATCGCGGGTGGTTGAGCGCTTCCCTCGTGGTTGTCTCGTCAACGCGTTGGTCTTTCTTTGTCGACAGGTGCGGTGAAAAGTTGTCGAGCACGATCGCAATCCGAAGGCCAGACGGATGCAAGCTCCGCACACAACGCAACAACCGGATAAACGCAGTCCGATCCTTGTTGGTCACGACGTGGCCGTAGAGCCGATCGGTGGAACCCTTGCCGACCGCTTTGGGTGCCCTGTGCCTACGCAGGTGCGGCAGCAAGTTGAGTGGCCCGAACTCGTCAACACAAATCACTACCGTTCGATTACCCGGGCCTGGCTCAGCAGTGCCACTCGCGATCGCATACAACTCCAAAATCCGGTTCTTCTTGTCTTCGAACAACGGATCATTCGAACGCTTCAACGTTTTGATCACTTGAAACGACCCGCCCTCCTCGCGGAGCAGAACCCGTCGCTGTTGAAGTTGTGGATCACCTCGCGCACCCGATCCTGCGACGTGAACGCGATGAGCGCTATCTGGGCGACAGACATTCGTTGCGCGGACCACAACACAATCTGCGATCTCCGCCACCGAACCACCGACCCCGGATCCCGCAAGATGATCGACAACAACGTGTTGCCCTCCGACGGTTCCGGGTCTCGCACGAACACACGCTCAGCCACGGACTCAGTCTGCGCGACCCAGACCATCAAGTGGTGGACGCGCCACCACCAACGTTGCCAGTCGCGACACGAGCCGGGTCTGTCAGGAATTCGGTGTAACTGGTCTGGCTCGTGGACTCGACACCAGTCGAGTGCGGCCGGAGCCGTGAAACGGTGAAACGTTCCGACATGGCCGGCTACGCCACCTACGGCTGCTGCGCCAGCCATTCCCGGTTCTTCTGGGGACTCCGACTGCACCTGATCGCCACGCCATCGGGGTTGCCGGTCGCGTACGCGTTGACCGGAGCCAAGACCGACGAACGCGACACTGCACTGGCGATGATCCACCTCGATCCGGCACTCAGCGGCCGGCCAGGTCAGGTGTTGATGGCTGACAAGGGCTACCGATCTGCTGCGTTCGAGGCCGAACTCAACGACGCCGGCATCACACTGATCCGACCGAAGGTGCGCTCAGAAAAGACGGAACGACTGCACACCCGATTCCTGAAACCGTTCCGCCAGATCATCGAATCGGTCAACCAGACCTTGAAGGCCCAGCTCGACTTGGAACGCCACGGCGGCCGCAAACCCGAAGGCGTCTGCGCTCGCATCTTGCAACGACTCCTTGCGCTCACCGCCGCGATCTGGCACAACGAAACCACCGGCGCGACCGGACCCAACCGATCACTCCTCGCCTACGACCACCGACCCACCGACCCCCTTGGAACCAATCATCTAGTTCGTCGACGAGACCTCTGTGAAGGTGGCCGGTGTGTGGCGGTACGTCTACCGGGCAGTCGACCAGCACGGCTAGGTCATCAACGTTTCGGTGTCGAAGCGCCGCAACGTCGCGGCGGACACCAAGTTCCTCGAGATGATGTTGGCGGGCCGCGACCGGCCAAGAGAAGTCACCACGGATCTGGTGGCTCCGTTGGAGCACGTCGTCGACCCACTCCCCGAAGTGTTCCACTACACCACCCAATATGGGACCAATCCACTCGAGTGCGATCACGGACGGCTCAAGGCGAGACTCCAGCTCATGCGCGGTCTACGAACGGACCGGACTGCGTCGATGGTGATCCGCGGGCACGCGTTTGTAGGGCAGTCACTACGAACTCGGGGTCGAAGCCCGATGCGAGCATCTATGAGTCGCGGCAGCATTCGATGAACTGACCGCCTCGATCTGACCGAAGAGCCCGCACGGCATCGGCTGCCCGCGCTGTCCGATCGAACAGCGCAACAGTGCCGCTCACGCTGCATCGGTGTTGTCAGTAGGGAACGACACGGTGGATCTCCTCGCCTCAGGTCGACGAGCGCTGTTTCTCACGATGGCAAAGTCAGCAGGGTGACTCAGTTGCAGTGAACATTCTGTGGAGCGTCAGATCCGATGTCCGACCCGGGGGATGACGGGCTGCGGTGCTCTCTCAGAGCCAGGACACAAAGTCGCGAACCACTTCGAGGCCGACGCGCCGAAGTTGCTTGACGACGCCAGGGACCTTGTCGATTGTGAGCCTCTGAGCGGGCGCGCTCACGCTGATGCCGCATGGGAACGGCAATCCCTGCAGTGCCACCGCGACACATCGGCCATCGGATTGATTTTCAAGCTCATCGATCGCATATCCGAGCCGCCGAACGTCAGCGAGCTCGGATAGGTACGCCTCTGATCCTGTGATCGTGGCCGAGGTGAACGGTGTCATCTCGGTGGCCTCCAACATTGCTACCACCCGCGCCTGCGGCATTCCGGCAGCCATCGCCTTGCCGAGCGCTGTCGAGTGAATGGGGGCACGATCGCCGACGCGCGCCGCGAGCCGCATCATCTGGTTGCTCTCGAAGACAAGGCTGTGAACCACCATCGGCCCGTCGAGCGTGCCGAGGTTCGTCGTTTCGCCGAGATCATCACGGAGCCGGCGGAGCGGCCCTTCGGCCTGTGCCAGGAACGCCTCAAGCTGGCGAGTGTCATGGGGTTGAAACGACAGTCCAACTCGGTAGAGCGCGGTCTCGCTGTCGCGCTCGACGTACCGTCTCGCCTCGAGTGCCGACAGGTATCGAAATACCGAACTTTTTGGTAGCGATGTGACAGCGGCAACGTCAGCAAGAGACACGCCCTCACGTGAGCGCTGCAGAAGATCAAGGATGTCGCAGACTCGTTCGACGGCGCGGATGGAGTAGCCACTCGACGAAACGGTTGTTGGAGCGACGTCTGGTGTCGTGGTTGTCTTCTTGGCCATAGTTTTGTTTTCCTCGACATCGAGCCCGGTGTTGGCCATTCGTTTCAAACCCGTTGGACCAAAGGTGGCTGAGCCGGTCAATTGGTTGGGTGTGAGGTCAGTTGTCCGCAGGCGAGTTTTGCTGGTTGGAACGAGAACTGCAAACGGTGGATGATTTTCTAGCGCCTCGAGGGCTTAGTAGTCCTCTCCTCACAAGATTGCACAGATTGCGAACAACGTCCAACCAGGAACGGTCAAATTTGATGTACAAGGGTCAAATCGGCATATGTCACGTGAGTGAAGTTCATTAGGTGAAACATAGATTCTACCTACTGACGTGCAATGAGATACAGTGTGGCCATGGGCATTGACCAGGACGACTTGGTGTTCTACCGAGAGCAGGGCTACCTGCTCGTACCGAATGTTCTGACTGAGATGGAGCTTCAGGCGATTCGCGAAGAGCTCAAGCAACTCGTGGACAAGGCGGCCGACGTCACCGAGAGCGATAGCGCTTACGACCTTGAACCTGGCCACACCAGGGCGACACCAAGGGTGAGGCGCATCAAGGAGCCGCACGCACTCATGCCAAGCGTGGCAGCTCTCGTTCGCAACCCCGTAATGGTTGGAATACTCACGCAGCTCATCGGTCCTGGTGTTCGCTACCAGACCAGCAAGCTGAACATGAAGCTCGCCGGGGATGGGTCAGCAGTCGAGTGGCACCAAGATTGGGCGTTCTACCCGCATACCAATGATGACCTTGTGGCGGTTGGGGTCATGCTTGATGATGTCGACGAATCAAACGGACCGTTGTGCATCCTGCCGGGAAGCCACCGAGGCGTGATTCATGACCATCACGCGAATGGTTACTTCTGCGGCGCCATCGACTCAATCGAGAGTTCGATCGATTTCTCTGCGGCTGTGCCATTGACCGGAAAGGCGGGCTCCATGACGTTTCATCATGTCCGCGCCGTCCATGGTTCAGCGCCAAATCGTTCGACTCGCTCACGGAATTTGTTGCTCTTTCAGTTCGCAGCCGTAGATGCCTTTCCACTTGTGCACCCGATCGGGGATCTCGATTCCTTCGACCAACTGATAGTCGCCGGTGAGGCAACGACGGAGCCACGAATGACTGCGGTCCCCGTCCGAATGCCACTGCCACCGGCTCCACTGCACGGTTCCATCTACGAAAATCAACGGACGATGGTCAACCGATTCTTCAAGTGACTTGACTCGGGCGGGACAAGAAGGCTGCCTCGCGGTCGCCCTGACGTGATCAGTTTCATCTAGTGAATCACTAGTTTCATTTTGATGTATCATCTCAGGATGTGGCGGTTCGCTGAGCTTTTGGAGATTGACCGGTCTCACTTCGTCGAACTCGGAGAGGGCGACACACCCTTACTCGAGGCGACCTCTACACAACTAGCTGTTGCTGGAGGCCCGACGATCTGTTTCAAAGCCGAATACCAGAACCCAACCGGGTCGTTTAAGGATCGGATCGCAGCAATGTCTGCAGCGATAATCGACCGTGACGGACTACTCGGAGCCGTCGGAACCTCGTCAGGCAACGGCGGTGCGGCGATCGCTGCGTTTGGAGCGCGTGCAGGGTTCCCAGTCAGACTGTTCACGGTGTCGGGCATCGTGGATGGCAAGTTGCAGCAGATCCTGGCTCATGGGGCACGAGCGAATATCGTCGCGGAGCTGGGCTCAACTTTTGAAGGCGTCGAGGATGTCGCGCAGAGCATCGCAGCAATGGCGGCCGATCAAGGATGGCTCGCGTTCCTTACCGGTGGCCGCTACGCGCCTGAAGCAATGCGAGGTGCCGAGACGATCGCTTACGAACTCATCGAACAACGATCAACCGCGACGGCGATCTACACACCAGTCGGAGGCGGCGGGCTGCTGGCGTCGATTTGGCGGGGGTACCAACGAATGGGCCAAGGCGACTCGATTCCGCGCCTCATCGGCGTCCAGCCGGCTGGATGCCCGACGCTCAACCGAGCACTTGCAGGGTCGCTTGCTCCACTAGAAGAAGCCCTCACGACCTCAATCTCGGGGCTTCAGGTGCCAGTCCTGTTCGACTTTGATGCCCCGACGGCGATTGCAGACTCTGGGGGCCACGTGGTCGAGATCCCTGACCAGCAAGCCTGGGACGCTCAGAGGATCCTTGCTCGCCACGAAGGGTTGTTCGTTGAACCAGCGGGAGCGACCGCACTGGCCGGGGTCCTTGCCGATCTGAATGCAGGAAAAATTTCAAACGACGACGAAGTAGTGGTGATCTTGTCGGGAGCAGGACACAAGGATGCAGCCGCTGCCGCGCGGCTCGGCCAAGACAACGTGGCATCCCATATCCATGCCGGCGACATCCAGTCAGCGCTCCAACAGTTCGAGGTCTCAACATGATCAATCACACCCAACGAAGAGTCCGGGCTGGCGCCGCCGGTGGATTTGATGTCTGGACTGCTGAAGCCACCACCCGCGGTCCCCATGTCGTGGTCCTTGGCGGGGTCCACGGCGACGAGACACAAGGTGTCTTGGCCGCCGGTCGATTGGCGGCCAACGCGACCGTCCTCACTCGCGGCAGCATCTCCATTGTTCCGATCGCTCATGAGGCGGCGTACAGGGCTGACAGTCGTACGAGCACCATCGACGGTGGCAACCTGGCCCGGGTATTTCCCGGTGACCCGAACGGTGGCGCCACCGAACAAATTGCTCACCATCTCTTCACCGAGGTTCTCGACGGCGCCGACCTGTTGATCGACCTTCACACATCAGGGCAGGGCTACGACATGCCGTTCCTCGCCGGCTACCAAGCAGATATTGCTTCGGCGGACAGTCTCGCGAAACAGGCCGCGTTCGCCTTCGGTGCAGAATTCGTGTGGCGTCACCCAGGGCGCTCAGAAGGTCGTACGGTCAGCGTGGTCGACCAGGCTATTTACGTCGAGTGCCCCGGCGGCGGATCGATGAGCCAGGCCTCGGTTGACGCGTATGTGGCGGGCGTTCAACGAGTCCTTGCCATGATGAACATGGTTGCGGATACATCCTCCGACACTGCCAGGGCGGCAATCCGGGTCACCGGTGGCGGCGACCTCGATCACGACATGATGTCCGTCCAGCACGCCGGCCTGTTCCTGACGGATGTGGTCGGGGGCGCGAAGGTCCACGCTGGGCAACTCCTCGGGACCGTGGTCGCGACCAGCGGGCGGGTAATCGAAGAAGTGATCGCCCCGAACGAAGCTTGGGTAATGGCGATCAAGAGACGACCTCCTGTGGCCCCGGATGACCTCGTTGTCTGCTTGGCCACCACAGATAATTGAGGGCACGGCTCGTGACCGTCGAGTCAGTGGTTGATCCAACCACCGTCAACGGCCACGACTTGCCCGGTGACGAATGCGCTGTCGTCCGAGGCCAAGTACACGAATGTGCCTGCAAGGTCGGCGGCGTATCCTCGTTGGGGAAGCGACTGGCGCTCCGCCATCACCCGGGCGAGTTCCGCTTCATCGGCAGTCCCGATGGAGTTCCCGAGAAGATCTGTGCTCGGATCGCTCCGGGCATCACACTGTTGACCCGGATGCCATCGGGGCCGACTTCCCGAGCTAATGCGCGGGTGAAACCAATAATGCCGGCTTTCGACGACACGTAGTCGAGGGTTCCGGCCATGCCGAGATCTACCGTCACGCTTGTCACAGTGATGATGCTTCCTCGCCCTCGACGGAGCATCCCTGGGTGGACCGCCTTTGCGCACAGAAACGTCCCGCGCAGATTGACCGCCATGGTCTGGTCCCATTGCTCTATGGATATGTCGTTCCACGCTGTGCGCCTCGAATACGCCGCATTGGCAACGAGCACATCGATGTCGCCAAAAGCGCTCTGTGCCTGTTCGATGAGCGCGTCGACTTCTCGAGGGAGAGCGATGTCGGCAGCAACCTTGATCGCGATGCCGCCCGCGTCGGTGATTCGAGTCACGACGTCCGCCGCCATGGCATCCATTTGTTTGAGTCCCGCGGAGTGGTGGGGATTGCGTGACGCGTTCCCTGGTGTGGCTCAGCCCTCGACGAGTTCGGCGACGGGTTGAGTGTTGTCAGTGTGGCAGGTCTTGTCGAGGAGCGCCATCGAGGCTTCTGAGAGATAGAGACGCGCGATGATCCAGTCGTCGTGTTGATCGGCGAGCACGGCCCCGATCAGTCTGAGTGCGGCGGGGTCGTTGGGGAAGATCCCGACGACGTTGGTGCGTCGTTTGATCTCCTTGTTCAATCGTTCGAGCGGGTTGTTCGACCAGATCTTGCGCCAGTGCGCGGTCGGGAACGCGGTGAACATCAAGACGTCGGTGCGAGCACCTCGCATCGACTCTGCGGCTTTCGGGAACCGTTCGTCGAGGGTGTCGACGACTTCGTCCCAACGCTTGTTGACCTCGTCGGGGTCGGTGAGCGCGAAGATCGACCGGAACGCCGACGCGACCAGATCTTGGGATCCTTTCGGCACGACAGCGAGGAGATTCCGGACGTAGTGGACGCGGCAGCGTTGCCAGCTGGCGCCGAGCATGATCTTGCGGATCGAAGCTTTGAGCCCGGCGTGCGCGTCGGAGATCACCAGGCGCACCCCCGACAGTCCGCGGGACTTCAACGACCGCAGGAAGTGGGTCCAGAACGTCTCGTCTTCGGAGTCGCGGATGTCGACACCGAGCACTTCACGGTTGCCCTGTGCGGTGATCCCGGTCGCACCACGACAGCACGCGACACGACCTGACCGAGAGCGTCGTCGCGGACGTTGACATAGGTCGCATCGAGGTAGACGTACGGGAAGGTGGTGTGGCCGAGCGTGCGGTTGCGGAACGCACCAACACGTTCGTCGAGACCGGCACAGATCCTCGAGACCTCGGACTTGGAGATGCCGGTGTCGATGCCCATCGCAGCGACCAGATCATCGACGGCGCGGGTCGAGACTCCGGACACGTAGGCCTCCATCACGACCGCGTACAGGGCTTGGTCGATGCGCCGGCGCGGTTCGAAAATGGACGGGAAGAAGCTGCCTTTGCGGAGCTTGGGGATTCCGAGCTGCAGATCGCCGGCCTTGGTCGACAACGTCTTGGGGCGGTGCCCGTTGCGCTCATTCAGACGTTCATCGACGCGTTGATATCGGCCCGCGCCGATGGCTTCGGTTGCTTCGGTTTCGATCAGTTCTTGGAGCACCCAGCGGGCGATCTCGCGGATCAGATCGACGCCTTCGCCGACGCGGAGCGCGTCGAGCAGGTCGGACAGGTCAGAATTGGACAGAGTCATCGGTGTGTTCTCCTTGATGTGGTTCTTGCAGGAACACACCAAGAATCACGCCGATGGCTCACCTACTGGTGGACCTCACAAACCCACCACCTCGCAGGGCTCTATACATCCATTTGGGTGTGCTCAGATGATTTGGCCCCACTTGGAGCCCACCTGAGCACGATGGGGCCAAATCAGCTTGACATTCCCACTCCATTCGTTCGTCGGGGATCGTGTTGACGACCACACTCGCACCCTCGCGAGCAAATGCCTCCGCTGCGGCCGCTGGCGGTTCACCATCTGAGCGACACTGCCGTCAGGCTGCTTCTCGACGAGCGTCTCGATGACGTTGTAGAGCAACGGCGTCTTGATGGCCGTCGCCCCGCTCTTGGCATAAGTCCCAGTTCGGCAGCTCCTGAGAGACGGCAATCGTGAGCGCTTCGTCGGTGGCCGGCTCGTCCGCTGCCGTGTTGTCGTCCGTTTGTTCACCGACGGGCGCGTCGGCGACCGAATCCTCATCATCGCTTTCGCACGCTGGTGTGAGCAGTGGGCACGTCATGAGTAGACCGAGTGCTGGTCGACCTCGCTTGTGAGGTCCCCATAAGTGATCCTTTCCGAGCCTTGGCTGGTGTTCCCAGACAATGCCGATCTGGTTTGCGCCGAACAAGGCGTTTGCTGACATCTGATGGGCCGTGACCAATTCATGACCCTGACCCCAGTGAAAATTCGGTTGTGTGGCCGAGTGGTTGCCATCACCATCGCACCAGGAGTAGCATTTAATGAAATCAACGTTCCACTGCGCGGCACAGCAGTATTGTGACTGAATGGTGTCAACTCGGGAATTGCAGTGCCCATCTGCCCGATCTTTGGGCCGTCCTGGAACGCGATGGAAATGGACCGAAGCGAACAACGCAATGATTCGAAACCATTCAACGAAATTTACGTTCTGACAGCCGGAACATTTCGCCTATGGTGTCGAGATGAACATACCGGCCGGGGTCCAACCCCGAACCGAGACCAACAGAAACGAGTAACTGCTATGGGAGCACAACTGAACGCAATCGAGAAGGGATTGGATTTGTCTCCGCTTGAGCCCGGCTACCTGGCCATGTGTGTGCAGACAGGATCGCTGATCATCACGAGCGGACACGTGTCAACCATTCAGGGTGTTGTTGGCGCTGATGTCACGGTCGAACAGGGCTACGCGGCCGCACGTGATTGCGCCGAGAAGATACTCCGCTCGGTGCACGACCATCATGGCTCGCTCGACGGCCTGCGTGTTCTCAAACTTTTGGGGGCGGTCTACTCGGCGCCCGATTTCACCGATCACCACCTCGTCATCAACGGAGCCTCCGATCTGCTGCACGAGCTCTTCGGCTCGGACCTCGGCCATCACGCACGCAGCGCGCTCGGCTTCGCTGCGCTCCCAACGGGAGTGGCAGTCGAGATTGAGGCGATGTTCGAAGTCATCTGATGGCCGTGACAGCGCGGCCATCGCCCGTCTTGCACCCACATCGGAGGTTCCGTCAATGAAGTTTGCTCGCGTTCGCCACCAATCGGAAATACACCTTGCCCGGATCGAGGACAAACAGGTCGTTCTCCTTCAGAGAGAGTCGACTCGACCGCGTGCCGATGTGATGATCGACGCCATCACGCTGCAGGCCGGGCTCGACGGAGATGGGGTTCGTGTCCCGTTGGGTGACGTCGACCTTTTGGCGCCCGTCCGTCGGCCCGGCAAGATCGTCGCGATCGGGCTGAACTACGCCGACCATGCAGGCGAATCCGCCATGGAGCTTCCCTCAGCTCCGCTGATCTTCTCCAAGCCGTCATCCGCGATCGTTGGCCCGGGTGAACCGGTGCGTTGGGTCGATGCTGACTGTCGAGAGCCTGACTACGAGGCAGAGCTCGCGGTGATTATCGGTACGACAGCGTCAGGCCTGATCGACAACCCTCTCGACCACATTTTCGGCTACACGTGCTGCAACGATTTCTCTGCACGCGACGCTCAATTCGGTGACGGGCAATGGGTGCGCGGCAAGTCGTTCGACACGTTCTGTCCGCTGGGCCCGTGGATCGTCACACCCGACGAGTTCGGCGACCCGAGCAACCACAAGATCGGTATCGACGTGACCGACGCCGGCGGGGTGACGACTCGGCTGCAGAACGGCAACACAAGCCACATGATCTTCGGTGTCGCCGAGATCATCACCTATGTCGCTCGGTTCATCACCCTGGAGCCGGGTGACGTCATCGCCACCGGCACACCCGAGGGCGTCGGGTTCGCGCGCACACCGCCCCGCTACATGGTCGATGGTGACGTTATGTCGGTGTGGATCGAGGGAATCGGCGAGCTCACCAACCCGTGTGTGGTCAACTGATGCCCGTCGAAGGCACACCGGTGCAGCTCCGAACCGCTCACTGGTACGGAGGGCAAAGCCGCGATAACTACATCCACCGCAGTTGGATGAAGCGTGGTTTGCCTGACGACGTTTTCTCCGGCCGACCAATGATCGGGATCTGCAACTCTGCCTCCGAGCTCGCACCGTGCAATCAGCACCTCGACGATCTGGTCGAGCACGTGAAGCGAGGCGTTTGGGAGTCCGGTGGTGTCCCCCTCGAGTTTCCGGTGATGTCACTTGGAGAGACCCAGATCCAGCCGACCTCAATGTTGTTGCGGAACCTGATGGCGATGGACGTCGAAGAGTCCATCCGCGCGAATCCGATCGACGCTGTCGTGCTGCTGGCCGGGTGCGACAAAACGACTCCAGCGATGGTGATGGGGGCGGCGTCGGTCGACCTGCCAGCCCTCATGATTACCGGCGGGCCCATGCTGACCGGTCGGCTTGAGGGTCGCGCCCTCGGCTCCGCGACCGATATGTGGCGAATGAGTGAGGAAGTGCGGGCAGGCACGCTGAGCGAGGAGGACTTCATCGCCACAGAGTCGGTCATGACTCGCAGCGCAGGTCACTGCAATCCGATGGGGACGGCGTCGACGATGGCCTCGATGGTCGAGGCGCTTGGATTCACACTGCCAGACAATGCTGCGATCCCTGCGCCTGACGCCCGCCGCCGTCGCCTGGCGCATCTCAGTGGCCGACGCATTGTCGAGATGGTGCACGAAGACCTGCGCCCATCGGCCGTGCTGACGCGGCCCGCATTTGAGAATGCAATCAAGGTGTTGTCCGCCGTTGGAGGGTCCACTAACGCGGTAATCCATCTGCTCGCGATCGCCGGCCGTGTCGGGGTCAACCTCACGCTTGACGACTTTGACCAGATCGGGTCACGCCTTCCGTTGCTGGCCAATGTGATGCCGGCGGGCAAGTTCTTGATGGAGGACTTCTTCGAGGCTGGCGGTATTCCTGCCGTAATGGCCGAACTCGCCGACATTCTCGATGGCGACGCACTCACCGTCACCGGCCAACTGATTCGAGAGCACTGGGCCGGGCGTACGAGCTGGAATCGCGAAGTCATCCGGCCGATGACCGATCCGATCATGCCTGAGGCCGGGATTGTCGTCTTGCGCGGCAATTTGTGCCCGCAGGGTGCTGTGGTGAAGCCGTCGGCCGCATCGCCCGAACTGCTCGAGCACTGCGGCCCTGCGCTCGTGTTTGACACGATCGAGGACTTTAAGGCCCGGATTGACGATCCAGACCTCGATGTCACCGCTGAGACGGTGATGGTCCTGCGGGGTTGCGGACCACGGGGTTATCCGGGAATGCCTGAAGTCGGCAACATGCCGTTGCCAGCCAAGCTGCTGGCACAAGGCGTGACCGACATGGTCCGGATCAGCGACGCTCGTATGAGTGGCACGGCCTACGGGACCGTGGTTCTGCACACTGCACCTGAATCGGCTGTCGGCGGTCCTCTTGCCCTCGTTCTGACTGGCGACATGATCACACTCGATGTGCCCGGGCGCTCGCTTACGCTCGACATCGATGACGCCGAACTCGACCGCCGTCGGGCGGAGTGGCAGGAGCCCCCACCGGTTGCCACGCGCGGCTGGTACCGCCTCTACATCGATCATGTCACCCAGGCAGATACCGGGTGCGACCTCGACTTCTTGATCGGCTCCAGCGGCTCCACGATCTCGCGAGAGAGCCACTAACAACCGCCAATCGCCATTTCCCAATGACAAAGGATTCCCAAATGATTGACCTGCTCATCGCCAACGGCAATGTTGTCGACGGAAGTGGCCAACCGGCGTACCTCGCCGACGTCGCAATTTCCGGCGAACGAATCGTGAGCGTTGGCGATCTCGGCCACGTGGAAGCGACGCGCACCATCGATGCAACGGGAATGGTGGTCTCGCCTGGATTCATCGATATCCATACCCATTCAGACCTGAGTCTGCTCGTCGAGCCATTCGGCATGAGCAAAGTTCGACAAGGCGTGACCACCGAGGTCAGTGGGAACTGTGGGTACAGCCCCTACCCGGTCGCTCCGGACAAGACGGACGAGGTTCGAGAGATGATGAGCGGGCTCCACGGTGAGGAGGTCGACTGGGCCTGGACCGATCTCGCCGGGTACCGCGACTACGCAGCCGAACGAGGGCTCGGCATGAACATCGCGCCGCTGCTCGGCCACGGCGCTGTGCGCGGTGCGGTGGTCGGATTCGAAGATCGTCGAGCCAACGCTGACGACATTACGGCGATGCAGCGGCTGGTCGCCGAGGCGATGGAGCAGGGTGCATACGGCCTGTCGACGGGTCTCACACTCACACCCAGCGCGTATGGCGACACGGACGAGGTCGTTGCGCTCGCCGAGGCGATGTCGCACTTTCCTGGCCGCTTCTACACCAGCCATACAAGGCTTTGGGCCGGATATCACATCAAGGGTGTTGCCGAAGCGATCGAGATCGGTCGGCGAGCGAACGTGCCAGTGCAGGTCTCGCACATGGCAATCAACGACCCGCCGTACTGGGGGCAGGCCGACACCGTGATCGCAGTGTGCGAGGACGCGGTCTCCGATGGCTTCGACGTGACGTTCGACGTCTACCCGTACGCCGCGAGCAGCAGCGGGTTCAGCCAATGCATCCCGACCTGGGCCCAGTCAGGCGGAACCCAAGCGCTCCTGCAACGGCTACGCGACCCGCAAACCCGCAAACGGATCCGGGCCGACATGCTCGAAGAGGGCCTCTTCAGAGGATGGCCGTGGCTCTGGGACCGACTCCAGGTCAGCGCCGCCTATACGCCTGAGGTCAGAGCGTTCGAGGGTATGACGTTCGAACAGTGCGGCGAGCAGCTCGACCTCGAGCCGATCGACGCCGCGCTGACGCTGATGGAACGCGACGAGGCCAAGCTTCGCATCATTTTCTATTACCGCACCGAAGAGGACATGAGATCGTTCCTGCGCCACCCGATGGGCATGATGGGGTCCGACGGGTTGGCGATCCAGGTGTCGGGCTCATTGGGCGCCGGGCGGCCGCATCCGCGGTCATACGGTGCACACAGTCGGGTGCTCGGCCTGTACGTCCGCGAGACGGCGGTGCTGACGATCGAAGAAGCCGTCTACAAGATGAGTGGGCAGGTCGCCGCCCGACTGGGCATGTCAGATCGGGGTCTGATCGCTGACGGCATGGTTGCCGACATCGCGGTCTTCGACCCGGCCACGGTCGCCGACCAGGCCAGCTTCGAGAAGCCACATCAGTACGCGGTCGGAGTTCCGTATGTGCTGGTGAATGGTGTCTTGGTCGTGGCCGACGGCCAGCACACTGGTGCGCTGCCGGGTCGGGTCCTCGCCGCCTAGCTGTGGCAACCCGCGAAGTTGTGCCTGGCACAACGCGAGCCCGGCGCGTCAGGTGATCCGTTTGCCGTGGTCGGCTGCGCCCGCATAGCCGATCTGCTCCTGCAATGTGATTGCCCGGCGAGCGTTGGCGACGTCACCCTCTGCCATCACCTCGGTGGCCGGTGGCAACAACTCGAAATGGCCAAATCGATCCTCACCGGCGACCAGGTGGGCGAATGCCGCTTGGCCGGACGCCTGCTTCATGGTGGGCGTGACATACCGAATCGCTAACCCGATCCGACGATCGGCGGACGTATTCGGGTTCGAGGCATGGAAGAGGTGCCCGTGATGTAGCGACATTTCCCCCGGCTGAAGCACGGCGTCGACTGCCTCGGCCTCGTCCACTTCGACGGAGATCTCTTGACCTCGAGACAACATGTTCGACTCGTCGAACGTGTCGCGATGGCCGACGATTTCGTGTTCA
>Ga0075109_1001117_pt1 | contig 17189 bp, 15 predicted proteins | sample AntAceMetag02UKD_FD_69798 | JGI IMG/M metagenome (GOLD analysis project Ga0075109, IMG submission 69798) | Saline lake microbial communities from Ace Lake, Antarctica - Antarctic Ace Lake Metagenome 02UKD | ecosystem: Environmental > Aquatic > Non-marine Saline and Alkaline > Saline | place...
CGTCCTCGACCTGCCCGGCGATATCCACGATCAAACTGGCGAAGGACCCTGTCTGCTGAGACACCGGTGAGTCTCGAACAAGGATGGCAAAGCCCTCTGAGTTTTCGTCGATGTAGTCGAACAGGGCCAAACCGGCCTGCTCAAGAAGTTGTCGCGGATGGTCGCCATGGAGTGAGTCGGTGATGCGCTCCATCAGCGTGTTCATTTCCCGATCGACGACCACCGCGTAGAGACCCTCTTTGCCACCGAAGTGCTCGTAAACGATGGGCTTGGAGACGTCAGCCTTTGCGGCGATCTCTTCCACGCTCACCGCTTCGTAACCCTTCTCGGCGAAAAGCGTGCGACCCACGGCGAGTAATTGTTCACGCCGCTCACGGCCGGTCATGCGCATACGGCGACTGTAGTGCTACGGCTGTGTTGGTTCGACCCACCCGGGGATACGCCGGCGCATTTCGGGGTCTTTGAGTTTCGCGGCGAGGCGTTCGGGTTTGGGCCAGCGCACGTCATAGGCGAGGTGAGTTTTTTCCATGAACCGGATCATCTCTGCGCTGAGATCGAACTGGCCGCGAAGTACCCCGTGTCGGGCCGAGGTGGGTTCGGTGTGGTGCAGGTTGTGCCACGACTCGCCCAGGGACGGCAGTGCCAGCCAGGCAAGGTTCGTTGCATTGTCACGGGTGGTGAAGGGTCGCTTGCCGAACACGTGACACAGGGAATTGATTGACCAGGTCACGTGATGAACGAGGGCCACCCGCACAAGGCCGGCCCAGAAGAACGCGGTGAGCGCACCCCACCACGACCACGTGATGAGACCGCCGAGTACCGCCGGGAGAAGAAGTGACGTAGCGACCAACCAACCAAAGTTGCGTGACATCCAGTCAAGGTCACGGTCGGCCCGAATATCAGGTGCGTAGCGTTCGACCGAAGTGTTGTTGGAATCGAATAGCCAACCAATGTGGGCATAAACCAGACCCTTAGCAACGGCGCGACGAGTGGTGCCAAAGCGCCAAGGACTGTGCGGGTCTCCCTCTTCGTCACTGCGGGCGTGATGCAGACGATGGTCGGCCACCCACTGGTCAACCGAACCCTGAATGGCCAGGCCGCCGGCGATACCGAGCAGCACCCGAACCAGCCGGGGGGACTTATACGAACCGTGCGTGAACAGGCGGTGGTAGCCGATGGTGATGCCGCCGGCGGCAATCACATACAGCACCGCTGCGAGCGTGATGTCCACCCAGCTGAGCCAACCACCCCAGGCCACCGGCACGGCGAGGGCGACCGCGAGCAGGGGAATGGCGACGAAGGCGCCGATGATGGCGCGCATGCCACGTTCGATGGGCACCGTGGTGGGGACCGGCGACGTGGTGGCTGCTGGGGTCGACACATGTACTCCTCAGAAATCGGTAAAAACCTACTTCACCGTAACCTACGGATGCGTAGGTTGTCGATGCCGCTGTCCTCTGCCCGCAGCGAGCGTCGGTGAAGGAGGATGGCAGAATGCGGGATTGCTATCCCGGATCGTCTAATGGCAGGACAAGAGACTTTGAATCTCTGAATGGGGGTTCGACTCCCTCTCCGGGAGCACCAGGGGCAGAGTAGGGTTCGTCCCGATGAACGCCGTCCCCGGCTCCGGTTCCCCGGTTGTGATCATTCTCGCCGCGGGCGAGGGCACCCGGATGAAGTCTTCGCGCCCCAAGGTGTTGCATAGCATCGCCGGGCGTTCCCTACTGCAGCATGTGGTGTCGGCGGCGGCCGAAATTGAACCCGCACACGTGATGGTCGTGGTGGGACACGGGCGCGACGAAGTCATTGCGCACCTTGATGAGGTTGCCCCGTGGGTAGACACCGTTGTTCAGCAGGTGCAGGCCGGGACCGGTCAGGCGGTGCGCGTGGCGCTCGAAGCGTTGATTGAGGGAGCTCACCTAGAAACTGATGCTCCCGTGATCGTCCTGAGTGGGGACACCCCGCTGCTTACCGGGCGCACCGTTGCGCAGCTTCTTTCCACGCATCAGGCGGCGGCGGCCACCGCCACGCTGCTGAGCGCTCGTCTAGCCGATCCGAGCGGATACGGGCGCATTGTGCGCGATGCCAGCGGCGAGATCATCGCGATCACCGAACACAAGGACGCCGACCCCGCCACCTTGGCGATCGACGAAATTAACGCCGGCATGTACGTCTTTGCCGGCCGTCCACTGATGCGTGCGCTGGCCAACATCACCACGGCCAATGCGCAGGGGGAGGAATACCTCACCGACGTGTTAGCCCTGTTGAGCGAAGAAGATGAGCGCTTGATCGCCTGGATCGTGCCAGATGCTAGTGAGATCCTGGGCGTTAACGATCGGGTGCAATTGGCTGGTGCAGCCGGCCTTATGCAGCAGCGCATCAACGATCAATGGATGCGCGCCGGGGTGGCGATGCTTGATCCGGGGAGCGTGTGGATCGACGTTGATGTCGACCTGGCCGCAGACGTGGTGCTGATGCCACAGACACATCTTGTAGGTCCGACCACGATCGCTTCCGGTGCGCGCATCGGGCCGGGAACCACGCTGAAAAGCTGTGAGGTGGGCGTGGGGGCCAGTGTGGTGCATACGATGGGCGAGCTTGCGGTCATCGGCGATGAAGCAACGGTAGGCCCCTTCACCTATTTGCGTCCTGGCACGCGCCTGGGTGTCGCGGCTAAGGCCGGTGCTTTTGTGGAAATGAAAAATGCTGAACTAGGCGCCGGATCAAAGGTTCCTCATCTTTCCTATGTGGGAGATGCTGTCATCGGTATCGGTACGAACATAGGTGCGGCAACAGTTTTTGTTAACTACGACGGCGCAAACAAGCACCACACGATCGTGGGAGACCAGGTGCGAATCGGAAGTGACACGATGCTCATCGCGCCCATTTCGGTCGGCGACGGTGCCTACACGGCGGCCGGATCGGTCATCACTGAAGACGTACCGGCTGGCGCCATGGCCGTCGGTAGGGCAAGGCAACGCAATATTTCCGGTTGGGTGCAACGACGAAGAGCCGGAACCGCGTCTGCAGCGGCCGCACAGTTAGCAACACCGGCATCTGCGCCGGCGTCTAAGGAGGAATCTCGATGAGCACCCTGAGCGTCCCGCCGAATAAGCGCCTGGTCCTGCTTGCGGGTAGATCACACCCTGAACTTGGCGTAGAGGTCGCCAATCAACTCGGCATTGACCTGTGCCCGATTTCGGCCTATGACTTTGCCAATGGTGAGATCTTCGTGCGGTTCGAAGAGTCCGTACGTGGGTGCGATGCTTTCGTGCTGCAAAGCCATACCGCTCCGATTAATACCTGGATCATGGAGCAGCTCATCATGGTGGATGCGCTCAAGCGCGCCTCGGCCAAGCGCATCACCGTGATCGCGCCGTTCTACGGCTACGCCCGCCAAGACAAGAAGCATCGTGGCCGCGAGCCGGTATCAGCCCGGCTCATGGCTGATCTATTCAAGGCCGCAGGGGCAGACCGCCTGATCTGCGTGGACCTGCACACCTCTCAAATCCAGGGCTTCTTCGATGGGCCCGTGGATCACCTTTTTGCGTTGCCACTACTGGCCGACCATGTGGCGCGGGAGGTGGACAGGTCTCGCATCACTGTGGTGTCACCCGATGCTGGTCGGGTGCGGGTGGCCGAGAAGTGGACCGACATTCTGGGCGCGCCGCTGGCCATCATTCATAAACGTCGAGACCCAGATGTACCGAATCAGGTCAAGATGCTGGAGGTTGTCGGCGATGTTGAGGGGCGCGTCTGCGTGGTCGTTGATGACATGATCGACACCGGCGGCACGATCGTGCAGGCAGCCGAAACACTCTTTGATAGTGGCGCCGCTGATGTCATTGTGGCTGCGACACACGCAATTTTGAGTGACCCCGCTCGTGAGCGGTTGATGGAATCACGGATCAGTGAGGTGGTCGTCACCAACACATTGCCTATTCCGGACGATCGCAAGTTTGAGAAATTGACCGTTTTGCCCATCGCACCGCTCCTCGCCCAGGCCATCTACGAAGTCTTCACCGATGGCTCGGTGACCCGAATGTTTGAGCCAGCCGAACCCACCCTGTTTGATGGCTAGTCGCAGAGGTAGTCTTATCCCGTTCTAGGCGAGGGTTGCGTGTATCGCACCGTTATCGACAGAGCCGAGGCCATTGGCCTGGTTTCTGTGGCGGTGAGTGCACCTCACCACCGCCCGCATCTGTCTTAATCAGCGTTATCCCTGGAGGAGTCTGTCGTGTCTGTGCCCTTGCAAGCGCAAGCCCGTAGTTCATTTGGCAAAGGCGCTGCCCGGCAGTTGCGACGAGACGGGCGCATCCCCGCCGTCATGTACTCCGGGGGTACCAGCGTGGTGCATGTCTCCCTGCCCGAGCACGAACTCACCCTCGCGCTGCGTCAGCCTTCGGTGACGCTGGAGATTCACATGGATGGCACCACGGTCATCACCAAGCCTCGCGATGTACAGCGCGATCCCGTCCGCCGCAATGTGGAGCACATTGACCTCATCGTCATTGATGCTGCTGAGGCCAAGGCCCGTGAGCTGCGTTCGTTGGCTCGGGTTGCCGAGGCAGAAGCTGCTGCTGCTGCTGCCGAAAGCGCGCCGGAGTTCTCCGGTTCCTATGCCGCAGAGTCAGATGAGGCTGAGTCCACCGGCGGTGATGCCGATGAGACGGCAGCAACCGAGAGCGAAAACTCCTAACCAAGACTGGTCCACTCGGTCTGCGCGGTAAGGCGGCGATGACGTTATGACGCAGCAGCCGACCACCTGGATTGTGGTGGGGTTGGGTAATCCTGGCGAACGCTATGCCGGTACCCGGCACAACATCGGTGCCATGGTGACCGATGTGTTGGTTGAGCAGGCACGGAGTCGGTGGAAGGTATCGAAGAAGACGCGCAGTGACATCTGCCAGACACACTGGGATGGTGTGTCGGTGGTGCTGGCTCGACCGCACAGTTTCATGAATGAATCCGGTGGTCCCATCAGCTCACTGCTTAAGTTCTTTAGCGCTACCGAGCAGTCCTTGATCGTGATTCACGATGAATTAGATCTGCCGCTGGGTGCTTTGAGAATCAAACAGGGCGGTGGTGACAACGGGCATAATGGCCTGCGCAGCACGCGATCCAGCCTTGGAACGGGGGAGTTTATCCGGCTGCGGGTCGGCATCGGGCGCCCACCTGGGCAGCAGGACACCGCCGACTTTGTGCTTCGTGCTTTTCCGGCCGCCCAACGCGGTGACGTTAACCACATTATCGATCAGGCCGCGATCGCTGCCCACGCAATCGTGAGCCGCGGCGTAGCGGCGGCGCAGAATGAATTCAACCGGACCGTAGATGGACTTTCCGATCGCGAAGGGTGAGGGCTGATGGATGAATTGACCGACGTGGCAGTGGCAAGGCTCATTGCTGAAGAAGCCGGACTGCTGCTGATGGATTTGCGTAACACCTTCGGGGTGCCGAGTGACGCAGCAGCCGTTACCGAGTTGCGCGATCTTGGTGATCAACGGTCACATGAGCACATCGTGGCCCGGTTTAGCCAGTTGCGACCTGGCGATGACGTGCTGAGTGAAGAGGCAGTGGACGATCCCAAACGGCTCGACGCAGAGCGCGTGTGGATTGTTGACCCGCTGGACGGCACACGTGAGTTTGGGCAGGGGCGCGAAGACTTTGCCGTTCATATCGTGCTGTGGACTAAAGACAAGTCCGCACCGACGGGTGGGCGGTTGACCGCCGGAGTTGTTGAGTTGCCGGCCCAGAAGAGGACGCGTACGAGTGTAGACATTGCCCCGGTGTTTACTGAATTGCCCACCGATCGGCCGTTACGTATTGTCGCTTCGCGCACCCGTCCGCCGGCTGCACTTCATGCCGCGGTTGACATTCTTAGTGCCCGCCTTGCTGAGCAGGGATTTACCGCGGGGGTTGAGGTCATCGACGTGGGCTCGGTGGGTGCCAAGGTCAACGTCATTCTCAGTGGTCGCGCCGAGGCCTACGTGCACGACACTGGTTTTTGGGAGTGGGACGTTGCGGCTCCACTTTCGGTGGCCCATGCCTATGGCCTAGCGGCACGTCACATTAACGGTGAGCCGATCGCCTTCAACAAGGCCCATCCCTATGTCACCGACCTTGTTGTGGGTCACCCCGGCATAGCATCGGCGCTGCAATCGGCCATGGCTGAGGCCGGTCGGTAGTGACTCTTTCGGCACTTCGGGCCACGGTAAACACCGGTGCCGATTTCGGCGGTGGATCGGTTGATGGTGGGCTTATCGTTGCCCCAGCGGCCGCTCGACCCTTCTTGGTGGCCGAATGTGCATCGGCGATTGATGGTGTGGTTCTTGCCGTTACGTCCTCCGCGGCTGAAGCCGAGGACCTTGCCGCCGGTCTCACCGACCTGCTGGGTGCGGGGTCCGTTGAAGTATTTCCGGGTTGGGAAACTCTGCCGCATGAGCGGTTGAGTCCGGCGGCGGACACGGTAGGTCAGCGTTTACGCGTGCTCGCCAGACTGAGTAGTAAAGATGCACAGCTTCAAGTCATTACTGCCCCCGTTCGTTCGGTGCTGCAACCGATCATCGCTGAGCTGGGTTCTATCGCCCCTGTCGTGGCGGAGCCGGGTAAGGACATCAACCTGGCGCAGGTGGCGCAACGCCTGGTGGAGTTTGGTTACACGCGCACAGATCTGGTGGAACGCCGCGGACAATTTGCCCTGCGCGGTGGAATTTTGGATGTCTTTGCACCCAATGATGAACACCCACTACGCGTTGAACTCTGGGGCGACACAGTGGAGGAGGTCCGTGCGTTCTCCGTCACCGACCAACGGTCGCTGCATCTGGTTGAGCAGGGATTGACCGCTCTTCCCGTCCGGGAGTTGCTGCTGACCCCGGCGGTGCGTGCGCGAGCCAAGACCTTGATGCAGACCCACCCGGAACTGGCCAGTATTGCGGAGCAGTTGAGCGAGGGCATCAGCGTTGACGGCATGGAGGCGTTGGCGCCGGTGCTGGTGGATGACCTATCGCTGCTGGTCGAGTCGCTGCCTGCCCATTCGAGCATCGCGCTGTGTGACCCACAGCGGGTGCGTGGCCGGGCGGAAGACCTGGTGCGCACATCGCTGGAATTCCTTGATGCTTCGTGGCACAACGCGGCGGCCGGGGCACTCACCCCGCTAGATCTGGGCGCGTCGGCCTATCGCGATCTCGCGCATGTATGGTCCATTGCCCGCGACAAGGGGGTGGGTTTTTGGTCGACCGCGCCCTTCGCTGAATCCGAGGATGACCAACACATAGACGCCCAGGCCGTGCCGGACTATCGCGGCGATGTAGCGCAAGCGCTCAGTGATATCCGGGCTTGGTTGGCCCAGGGGTGCCGCGTAGTTTTCGTGGCCGAAGGCCATGGCACCGCCGAGCGGTGGGCGCACAGCATGCGCGATGAGGGTCTCCCTGTCATCTTCACCGAAGAGATCTCAAGCGCGCCTGCCCACGACGTTGTTACGGTCACCACGGCTCGATTGCGTGAAGGTGTGGCCTTTGCTGACCTGGTGTTGGTGACCGAGGCTGACGTGCTGGGGCAGGGCGAGGTGACTCGCGAGTCGGGTCGGATGCCATCAAAGCGGCGTCGCGCTGTTGACCCAATGCAGCTTGCCTCGGGCGATTTCATCGTGCACGAACAGCACGGCGTGGGTCGATACATCGAGATGGTGCAGCGCGAAGTAGCCGGGGCCACGCGGGAGTATTTGGTGCTGGAGTACGCATCATCTAAACGCGGCCAGCCAGCCGATCGGCTCTATGTGCCCACTGATCAACTCGACCAGGTGTCCCGCTATGTGGGTGGTGAGGCTCCCAGCGTGCATCGCCTAGGCGGTAGCGACTGGCAAAAGTCAAAGGCCCGGGCGCGCCGTGCCGTTCGCGAGATAGCGGGTGAGTTGGTTCGTCTTTATGCCGCGCGCATGTCTACCCCGGGACGCGCTTTCGGCCCCGACACCGAGTGGCAGCGCGAGTTAGAAGATGCCTTCCCCTACGTGGAAACCCCCGACCAGATGGCCAGCATCGATGAGGTCAAGGCAGACATGGAAAAGCCGGTGCCGATGGACCGGGTGATCTGCGGCGACGTCGGTTATGGCAAAACCGAAATTGCCGTGCGTGCTGCTTTCAAGGCGGTGCAGGAAGGTACGCAGGTGGCCATCTTGGTACCTACCACATTGCTAGTGCAGCAACACTTGTCAACCTTCAGTAAGCGCTATGCACCGTTTCCGGTCAAGGTCGCATCCCTGTCTCGATTCCAAACCGATGGGGAGGCGAAAGAGGTGATAGAGGGCCTGGCCGACGGAACCATTGATGTCGTTATCGGCACCCACCGTCTGCTCAGTGCGAAGGTGCGATTCAAAGAACTAGGACTTGTTATTGTTGATGAAGAGCAGCGATTTGGGGTGGAGCACAAGGAACACCTGAAGGCGCTGCGGGCCAGTGTTGATGTGCTCACGATGTCGGCCACCCCCATTCCACGCACGCTAGAAATGTCGCTCACCGGTATTCGCGAAATGTCGACCATCCAAACACCCCCTGAGGAACGCCATCCGATCCTGACATTTGTGGGTCCCTACGACGACAAACAGGTGGGGGCATCGATTCGGCGCGAGTTGATTCGAGATGGTCAGGTCTTTTTCGTGCACAACCGGGTCGACTCCATCGACCGGGCGGCGGCGCGGATTAGTGAACTTGTGCCCGAGGCCCGGGTTGCGGTGGCGCACGGTCAAATGAACGAGCACCACCTTGAACGAATTGTGCTCGACTTCTGGCACGGAGACATTGACGTGCTGGTGTGTACCACCATTGTGGAAAACGGAATCGACATCGCCAACGCCAATACCTTGATCGTGGATCGAGCCGACACGATGGGGCTGTCTCAGTTACATCAACTGCGCGGCCGGGTGGGTCGAGGACGCGAACGCGGCTACGCCTACTTCCTCTATCCGGAGGAAAAACCGCTCAGCGAAACGGCCTATGAGCGACTGTCAACTATCGCCCAGAACACAGATCTTGGCTCCGGCATGCACATTGCGATGAAGGATCTTCAAATCCGTGGCGCGGGAAACCTGCTCGGCGGCGAACAGAGTGGACACATTGCCGAGGTGGGGTTCGACCTGTATGTGCGACTTGTGGGTGAGGCGCTGGCCAACTACCGCGGTGATGCGCAGGAGGAGAGCTTGCAGACCCGGATCGAATTGCCCGTTGATGCCCATATTCCCCACGACTATGTCGATCAGGAACGACTACGGCTAGAGGCCTATCGCCAACTCGCCGATGCCCACGATGACGCAGCGGTGGCTGCGGTGGCCGAGGAACTCCTCGACCGTTACGGCACGCTGCCAGAGCCGGTGGAGAAATTGCTCCTCGTCGCACGCTTCCGGGTGCTGGCCCAGCAAGCCGGGCTAGAGGAGGTGGTGCTGCAGGGCGCCAAGGTGCGGTTTCACCCGGTGGAGTTACCCGAGTCGGGGCAGATGCGACTCAATCGCCTGTACCCGGGCACCATCATCAAGCCCGCGCTCCGTACGATCCTCATACCCCGACCAATGACGGCAACCGTGGGCGGGCAACCGGTAATTGGTATCGATTTACTCGAATGGGCCATCTCGGTGGTCGATGTCGTGCAACCGCGTGAATCAGTCAGGAGCGCTTAGGTGAAACCCATGAAATCGCCAATCGGCACAGCGCTGGCAGCGCTGGCCCTCACCAGTCTGGCCCTCACCGCCTGCGGGGGAGGCCAAGCCGCCGGTGCGGCAGCCGTCATTGGCGATGAGCGCGTGTCCACCAACCAGGTGAGTAGTGCGGTTTCTGAGATTAATGTGGGCCGCGGTCTCGCGGCGACAACGCAGGACGCTGCCCTGGTGCAACTGACCGTGCAGCGGCTGATCCGAGCCAGCCTTGTTGACCAAGCCGCCGCTCGACTCGATGTGACTGCCGATCAGGGTTCGATTGATCGCCAACTGCTCGATCTGGTTCGCAACGCGGGAAGCCAGGAGGCCCTAGATCAACTTGCCCTCGACAACGATATTCCACCTTCGCAGCTTGACGAAGAAATCGCCGTGTCGATTCTGCTCAGCCAAATCGGTCAGGTGTTGGCACCCGATGCGACACCGGAGGATCAAAACGTGTTGGTTTTGGCCTACCTCACCGAGTTGTCCGGTGAACTCAACATCACCGTGAGCGCGCGCTTTGGTACATGGGAACCCACCGTCTTGTCTGTGGGACCCGTCCCCACCGATCTCGCTACCCCGGCTGCTGATCCACTGCAAAGTTAACGCCTATGCCTACCGGTGATTCCATGCGGGAACTCATTACCGTCATGGACCGTTTGCGCTCTCCGGGTGGGTGCCCGTGGGATGCACGCCAGACGCACCAAAGCCTGGTCGAGTACCTCATCGAAGAGACCTACGAGGTCGTTGAAGCGATTGAAACAGACAGCCCGGTTGACCTATGTGAAGAACTTGGCGATCTACTCCTGCAGGTGGTTTTCCATGCCCGCATCGCTTCTGAAAACGACGGTTTCAACATTGACGATGTGGCGCAGGGCATTGTTGCCAAACTGATTCGTCGCCATCCACACGTCTTTGCTGATGCGAGAGCGGATACCGCTGAAGAAGTTGAAGCGGGTTGGCAGCAGCTGAAGCAGACAGAAAAGGGTCGCAAGTCTGCGGTCGACGGTATTCCTGCAGGGTTGCCGGCGCTGGCGCATGCGGGCAAGGTCCTCGCGCGCAGCGGTCATCTTTCGGTGTCGATGCCCATGGCTGAGGTGGCTGAACAGATCGTGGCATCGGTCGATGATGAGCAGGAGTTCGGCGACATGCTTTACGCACTCGTAGCGGCCGCACGAACGCGCAGCTGGGACGCTGAGGCAGCAGCCCGGGATGCGGTGCGTCGAAGGATCGCCACGGTCAGAGAGCAGGAATCTGGCGTGACGGGCGCAACGTGAACGACGCAAGCGTTGAATTTAGCCAGGCCGCCGCCGCGGCAGCAGTAGATCTCTCCGTGGCTGATGGTGTCCTGCCCGATCGTGGCACGGAGATCGTGGCAGACCTTGTGCAGTCTTTGGATGACCACCTCACCCGGCTTGATGCGGTAGATGATGTGGAGCTCCCCCTTGCTGAACAGGTGGATCTAGAAATCGTACGCGGGCGAGTCGCAGCGTTGCGGTTCGATTTGGTTGATGTGGCCCGCCATCGATGGGATCCGCTGCAGTGGAGTCCAATCCCGGCATTGACCGTCCTCACCGAAGCAGAGTTTTCAACGGTGGATGCTCGTGTGACTAGCGCAAAATCTCGGCTCGCCCAGGTACCGGAGTTCTTGACCCATGCCCGGGAAACCCTGGGGGAGATGTCGGGTATTCATGTTGCCGCCGCCATGGAACAACTCCGAGGTTTTCCCGGCACCGCTGGCGAGATCGCGCAGCTGGCCGCCGAGGTGGGCTGCGACGTTGGGCAGGAGTTAGATGAAGCGGGCGCTGCGATCAGTGGTCACCTCGGTTGGCTGAACCAACGCCTAGCCGGTTCCCAGCGTGACCCGCGGCTTGGTGTTCGGCTCTACAGCGCTGCGATGTGGCACCACCTCGACGAGCAGGTCACCCCCGTCAATGTTTTGGCCGCCGCCGAGGATCACCTCGACGTGGTGACCACCCAATTGCGCGAGTGTGCTGCTGAGTATCGGGAAAGTGCGGTCACCGAGCAGGGCGTTGTGCGCGCGGCGCTAGACGACATCGGGCGACAGGTACTCCCGAACCTGCACCCCCAGGGCGCAGCTGCGCAAAAGGCTGGGTCGCCAGATGAACATCCGTTCCGGCGCAGCGAAGTTTTCATCGAAGGTTGGGCGGTCTACGCCGAGCAATCAGAGCAACCCAGCATTGCGATGAGAATGCAGCAGTTGCACCGGCAGGCGCGCATCGCGCTGTGGGCGATTCTTGATGCTCGGGTCCACGGTGGCGACATCGTCGAGCCCGAAGCCGTTGATCTGCTGATCCGTCGCGGATTTCTTGATGCGAAAGAGGCCGAGGACGCGTGGCAAAGAGCCTTGCTCACCGCCACCGTGCTCCCCACCGCCTTCGTGGGATATCAGGCCCTGGCATCTATCGCTGCTGATCTCCACGTTCTCCATCCTGACTGGAGTGTTCAACAGGTCAACGCCCTCATGATGTCGCAGGGATCTCCTGGCCCGCGGCACCTTCGCGTGCTGCTTGGTCTCTAGCCGAACGCGGGCAGTCTAGGGTTGGTTCCATGGCCACCATTGATGACGTCCTTGCGCGCGAAATTCTTGATTCACGGGGTAACCCCACCATCGAGGTCGAGATATCACTCGACGATGGCAGCTCTGCTCGCGCCGCCGTCCCCTCGGGAGCATCAACAGGGGCTTTTGAGGCTGCCGAGCGTCGCGATGAAGACGATGACCGATACGGCGGTAAAGGTGTGCAGCAGGCTGTGGTCGCGGTTGAGGATGAGATCGCCCCGGAGATTTTGGGCATCGATGCCAGCGAACAGCGCATCATTGATCAGTTGATGATTGACCTTGACGGCACCGCGAATAAGTCGCGGCTGGGTGCGAATGCAATCTTGGGCGTCAGTCTCGCCGTGGCGCGTGCCGCCGCAGATTCGGCTGAACTCCCCGTTTTCCGCTACGTCGGTGGTCCCAATGCTCATGTGCTTCCCGTGCCCATGATGAACATTCTCAACGGTGGAGCACACGCGGACACCGGTGTCGATATTCAAGAATTCATGATCGCCCCCGTTGGCGCTCCAACATTCGCCGAGGCCCTGCGTTGGGGAACTGAGGTTTACCATTCGTTGAAGTCGGTGCTGAAAAAAGCCGGCTATGCCACCGGGTTGGGCGACGAGGGTGGCTTTGCCCCGGACCTGCCCAATAACCGTGCGGCCCTAGACCTCATCGCAACCGCAATCGCAGATACGGGCCTGGAACTCGGCGAAGATATCGCGCTCGCTCTCGACGTTGCCGCAACGGAGTTTTTCGCCGATGGTGCCTACCAGTTTGAAGGCCACACCCGATCTTTCGAGTGGATGACCGGCTACTACGAAAGCTTGATCGCTGATTTCCCCATGGTGTCGATTGAAGATCCGCTGGCTGAAGATGATTGGTCGGGCTGGATCCACCTGACAACTGCCGTGGGCGCCACCGTACAACTGGTGGGTGATGACCTGTTCGTCACCAATCCCGAGCGGTTGGCTCAGGGAATTGATCAGGGTGCGGCCAACGCGCTCCTGGTCAAGGTGAACCAGATCGGTACCCTCACCGAAACCCTCGACGCGGTGGCACTTGCCCAGGGCAACGGCTACCGCTGCATGATGAGTCACCGTAGCGGCGAAACCGAGGACACCACCATCGCCGATCTTGCGGTTGCCGTGAATGCCGGTCAGATCAAAACCGGCGCACCAGCCCGTTCAGAACGGGTGGCGAAGTACAACCAACTGCTGCGTATCGAGGAACAGCTCGCCGACGGTGGCCGATACGCGGGCCGAAGCGCGTTTCGTCGGTAGGGCGCAGCTGGCAGGTCGGCTCACCGGGCCAGGTTGCCGACTCCTTCGTCGGTGTCGTGAGAGACTCGCCCCTATGTCTGCTCGTCGTGCACCGGTAACTGGGCGCGCGGTAATTCTGGTCTGTGTGCTGGCCCTCCTTGCCATCACCCTGGCCATTCCGGTACGTGAGTGGTTATCCCAACGCAGCCAGATTGATCGCCTCCAGGCGGAGGTGACCTCGACGGAGGATCGGGTAGCCGACCTCAGCGCTCGGGTCGCTGATTGGCAGGACCCCGCCTACGTCACCGCTCAGGCGCGCAGTCGACTGCATTTCGTTTTTCCCGGTGAGGTGGGCTACGTCGTTCTTGGGGCGGATGACCGGCCCATTGACCCAGCCGAGGTGGCCAGCAGCGCCGACTCAGGCACCTGGTTTGACCGTGGCTGGTCACGGCTACGGACAATCGATGAGGGCGTGACACCGACGACCATCACACCCACTCCTAGCCCACTGCCCTGATTCCGGTGCCCCAGACGCCACCGGAGCACAGCCGGGTCAGCGATGAGGATCGCACCATCATGAGACAGCAACTGGGCCGGTCGATTCGCGGTGCCGAAGTTGTTGCCTACCGCTGTCCGTGCGGCCGGCCCGCTGTGGTGACGACCCACCCTGAGCTAGACGATGGAACACCATTTCCCACCATGTATTACCTCACCTGTCCACGCGCGTCTGCGATATGTAGTCGGCTGGAAAGTGAGGGCCTCATGCGCGAGATGGAATCACGTCTGGCTGAGGATGAAGATTTACGGGATCACTACCGCCGAGCCCATGACAGTTACCTCCTTGAACGCAGTCGTCTTGGCGAGGTGCCCCAAATTGCTGGGATATCGGCCGGTGGCATGCCCAATCGAGTGAAGTGTCTACATGTTCTTTGTGCCCATGCGTTGGCGGCCGGCCCGGGCGTCAATCCGCTCGGAGACGAGGTTGTCGCAGCCCTGGGTGAGTGGTGGAAACCCATTGATTGCAGCGTGATTAATCGTGCGGATGATCAGCCATGACCGGTGCTAGCCGCCGCGTTGCGGCCATCGACTGCGGTACCAATTCGATTCGGCTGCTCATCGCTGACGTACATCAGGACTCCCAAGATATTCCAGCGCACCTGACCGAAATTGATCGTCGCATGACCATCGTGCGTCTCGGTGAAGGAGTAGATCGCACCGGGCAGTTCAGCACTGCCGCGCTTGATCGGACTTTCGCTGCATGTGCGGAATACGCCCACCTCATTGCCGTAGCGCAGGTGGATCGGATTCGATTCGTTGCTACCAGCGCTAGCCGCGACGTTTCAAACCGCGTCGATTTCATCCGTGGCGTGGAAGAGCGGATGGGAGTGACTCCAGAAGTAATCAGTGGCGCGGAGGAGGCGTCACTTTCTTTCCTCGGCGCCGTAGCCGGACTCCAAACTGGCCTGGTGCAGTCTCCGGTGCTCGTGGTCGATATCGGTGGTGGCTCCACCGAATGTGTGCTCGGCAACGTCGATATGGCGACCCCGCAGTCCGCCCACTCCGCCGATATCGGGTGCGTCCGGATGACCGAGCGTCACCTCCATGACGATCCGCCAACTTCTGCCCAGGTAGGTGCAGCCCGTCGCGATATTCACACAGCGCTGGATGAGGTGAGCGTCCATGTGGAGTTATCTTCTGCCCGCAGCATGGCCGGGTTAGCCGGCACGGTCACCACGGTGAGCGCCATCGCGAACGATTTGGCCACCTATGACCCGAAGTTATTGCACGGCAGCGTGATTAGCCGCGAGCAGATCAACTCGGTGACCGAAGAGCTATTGCACATGACTCGCGCCCAGCGTGCAGCGCTCGCGGTGATGCATCCGGGCCGGGTGGATGTTATTGCCGGGGGAGCGCTGGTGTTACAGGCCGTTGTTGAGCGGACCAATCTTGACCGTGTGGTGGTGAGCGAGGCAGACATTCTTGACGGAATCGCACGCGCGTTGGGTGCGCTCCCAGGCTAAGGTCTTGCCCGGCCACTATGCTGCGCAACTGTGGCGTACACGATCAGGGATGTAGCTGCTGCGGCAGGAGTGTCCACCGCAACGGTTTCCCGTGCCCTGCGTGGACTCCCTCATGTGAATCCGCAGACCCGGGAACTCGTCCGCAGGGTTGCTTCCGACATGGACTATGTCGTTTCACCGAGTGCGTCTCGGCTGGCGAGTGGCCGTACGGGCACCATCGCGGTCATTGCGCCCTACATCGCCCGCTGGTTTTTCTCCACGGTGTTGTCCGGGGTGGACAGCGTGTTGCACACCCATGAGATTGACCTACTCGTTTTCGAAGTCGGCGATCCAGCAATCGCCTATCGGATTCCGCCAGAGCGAAGACTTCGGGGGCGCGTTGATGGACTTCTTGTGGTGGCCCTGCCGTCGGAGGAATCTGCGGTTGCGAATTTATTGGACCTCGGGTTGCCGGTGAGTTTGATCGGTGCAACTGCAGCGGGCGTACCTTCGGTGTCCATTGACGACGTGGCGGCCGCTCAAACGGCCACCCAGCATCTGATCAACGTGGGCCATCAGCGCATCGCCATCATCACCGGTCAACCCAAGCCAACCGGATTCACTCCGGCCACTGACCGGGAACGTGGATATGCAACGGCCCTGCGTAAGGCAGGTCTCACTCAGGACCCGCAACTGCGCAGTTTTGGATATTTCACCGTTGCCGGTGGCGAACAGGCCATGACCGGGCTTCTTGCCCACGCCCAGCCGCCCACCGCGGTTTTCGCTGCTTCTGATGAGATGGCATTCGGAGCGATTCGCGCCCTGCGCCGCCATGGACTTCGCCCTGGCCAAGACGTTGCCGTCGTGGGCGTTGACGGCCACGATCTGTCCGATCTGCTTGACCTCACCACGGTGACACAACCGGTGCGCGATCTTGGCCGCATGGCCGCTGAGGCGCTTCTCACCCAGTTGCACTTGCCCATAGCGGAGCGAAGCCGGGTTGCCCAGGCAACCGTCGTGCCCACCACCTTGGTGGTGCGGTCTTCGACTGTTCCGGTGCTACTCGCTGAGCCTTAGCCGCTCGTTGTCTGACGCGAAAATATAGTGACGCCGTGGCTTCACTCGCACCACGTCGCCGATGCGGGTTCCGATAGAGCCAGGTTCGCGTGCGATCACGCTGATGGCGGCGCCGAGTTGAAAATGTGCAGGCAGTGAGCGCGGCGCAGACATAGTCATGATGTTTGCATATGTGGGCCACTAGGGTAGGAGTCATGGCTACCACCGTCACAATTTCTGCCTCATCCAATGACAGCGCCGACCTGCAGGGTGCACTCGCTATTCCCGAATCCGGAAGTGGCCCCGGTGTCATCGTGATTCAAGAATGGTGGGGCCTGCTTCCCCACATCGAAGACGTGGTGGACCGTTTCGCTGCGGCCGGTTTCGTTGCCCTCGCGCCGGACCACTACCGGGGGGTGCGGGCCACGGAACCAGATCAGGCCGGCAAGTTGATGATGGGCATGAAGGTTTCCGCGGCGGCGAGCGATATGGCTGCGGCCGCGGATTATCTCGTGCGCTCAGGTCACGTTCCCGGTGATCGTGTGGGCGTTGTCGGTTTTTGCATGGGTGGCGGCCTAGCGCTGCTCGCACCCACGGTGAGTCCGCATATTGACTGCGCTGCTGCTTTCTAC
>Ga0075109_1001131_pt1 | contig 17060 bp, 19 predicted proteins | sample AntAceMetag02UKD_FD_69798 | JGI IMG/M metagenome (GOLD analysis project Ga0075109, IMG submission 69798) | Saline lake microbial communities from Ace Lake, Antarctica - Antarctic Ace Lake Metagenome 02UKD | ecosystem: Environmental > Aquatic > Non-marine Saline and Alkaline > Saline | place...
AGTTCCTCGCCCATCATACCGTTGCCGGCACCTAAGTCCAACACCCGGAGCTCGTTTATCGGTTCGCGAACCGCAGCCAACGCACAACTCAGGATTTCGGTCACCTTACGCGGTGACGTACACTTCAGGCGCTCGTAAAAAAGCTGCTCGTAGAGATTGGGCCGGGCGTAGATTTCGTGGTAATCGTGGAAGCGGAGCTTGTGGAGTTCGCCGGCCTCCAAAAGGTTGAAATAAACTTCGTCTTGGGCGAGTTGGTGGGCGGCAACAGATGGGAACTGGATTTGGTAGCGTTTGAGCAAGGGGGACGAGGGCAACATCCGCAGGGGTCCGGGTCAAGAGATGTCAGTTTTCAAGAAAGAAATCCGTAAATGATGGCATCAACAATGGAGGCCGGATGAGTCGGAGTCTTTTATCATGGCCCTCCCTCCACGCGACACTTGCCGGCCTCGTCGCGCCTTGCCAAGCGCTCCGGCCAGAGGCTTCTAATTCATCCGTTAAAGAACTATTGAGTCTCGGCCATCACCTTAAATAAACGATCCACTTCGGCTCTGGTGTTGTAGAACTAAAAACTCGCACGCGCAGCGGACTCGACACTGAGTTTTCGCATGAGTGGCTATGTGCAATAATGGCCCCACGCAGGGCCCCGCCCGACTGGTCGGTCACGGTCACGACATCGGGCGCATGCACGCCATCAAGGAGTAAGCTCAACACGCCGGCGCGCCCGGGTTTTGGCCCAAAGAGCCGCACTCCTTTCAATTCTGAAAGCCGTTCGTAAGCGTAGCCTGCCAGTCATGGTCGTGCTGCCAATTGTGCTCCAGGCCGATGCAATCAAGGTAATCCATTGCCGCGCCCATAGCGACAGGTCCGGAAATGTCGGGCGGGCCGGCCTCGAATTTGTGCGGCGCCGCCGTGAAGGAGGTTTGGTGAAAATCGACGCTCTGGGTCATGTGATACGGCGGCATCGCGTTCAGAAGTTCGCCCCGGCCGTAGAGCGCGCCAATGCCCGGCGGGCCGCAAGGCTTGTGACCGGAAAAGACCAGAAAATCGCCGCCTATTTGTTACCCATCAAGAGGCATGGGTCTCACGCTCTGGGCGGCATCAACGAGCGTCGTCACTCCGAGTTTCCGAGCCCACGCGGGCAACTCAGCCACCGGGCTCACCATGCCCAAGTTGTTGGAGACATGGACTATGACGAAGGTCTTTACTTGCGAGGTAAACAATGAGTCGAGTAGGCCCAGATCGAGCGATCCTTCATCGCCAGTGACAGGCAGAAAAGCCCATGCGGCACCCGTGCGCTCAGCCAGCAATTACCACGGCACGATGTTGCGGTGGTGCTCCATCTCAATGAGCAGGATCTGGTCGTCGGCTTTGAGATTGCGGTGGCCCCAAGCGGCGGTGGCGCGATTGCTCAATTCAGGTATGCCCCGCGTTGGCGTTGGCGCGCTCGTCGTAGTGAACGAGGGCGTCGATGACAGCACGCGCGGGCCTGTTCACCGCCTGGGTCTGCGCGGTAAAGGCCTCGCCTATTTTTGCCCGTTGATTGTCCGGGCTTGGGGCTAAAACAACCCCAGTTCGAGTTTGGCCCCCTCTGACATCATCGACTGGTCCCACGTTGGTTCAAACACGACATAACAGGTGGCTTCGGTGATTCCATCGAGAAGTAGTAGTTTGGCTTCCACATCCGCGGAAAGCGCTGGCCCCATCCCGCAGCCGGCGGCCGTGAGCGTTATCTTCAGGTCCGCCCGATAAGAATGGGTCTCCGCATTGGGGGTGAGTGCGCAGTCATAAACGAGGCCTAGGTCCACAATATTGACCGGAATTTCCGGGTCGTAGCAGGTCTTGAGTTGTTTCCAAACTTCCTCCTCCAGCTCTTCGTGGGTCTGGCGCTGACCGATCGGGCGGGCTGGTTTGGCGGCGACTTCAATACCGAGCGCATCAGTGTCTCGAGCAGCCAGCCGGAACATATTTCCGTTGACGATGATGGTGTAGCTGCCGCCAAGCGACTGCGTGATGTGGGCCTGCTCGCCTTTCTGGAGGGTGACTTTGTTCCCCGCCGGGACGACCGTCCCTTCGACGTCGCGGCGGAGCGTGATCGGTTCGTTCGAGTTCATGGTTACTCCTGGTCGGATTCGGTTGAAATGATTTCGCCTCTGCCTTCTACCGCTGCCGCCAACGCGTGCCATGGCAGGATGGCGCATTTGATTCGCACCGGCAATCGATGCACGCCGGACAGCGCGGATAATTTGCCTAAATCACCGTCGGTATGACCCGTGATCAGCATGTCGGAAACGTGGTCAAACATCACCTTCACCTCGGCCTTGGTCTTACCTTGGAGGCTTTCGGTAAGCAGCGAAGCCGAAGCCATGGAAATCGCGCAGCCGGAACCTTGGAAAGTCAGTTTCTGCACAACGTCGCCGCCCATCCTCGCGTAAACCGTGCAGCTATCCCCGCAAATGGGATTGGTGCCCTGCGCGGTGCGGTTCGCGTCGGGCAAAACCCGGAAGTTCCTCGGGCTTTTGTTGTGGTCGAGGAGGAGCTCTTGATAAAGTTCAGTCAGATCGTCGGACATCATGGATTTACGGTGATTTGTTGGTTTTGTTCCAAGCGGTCCCACACCAGCCGGTCCAAATCCTCCCGCACGGCTACGCACCGAATGCGTTCGATGATTTCACCGGCGAAGGCCTGAATCAACATGCGCCGCGCCTTCTCGAGCGGAATGCTACGGGAGCGCAGGTAGAAGATGCACTCGTCATCCAACTGCCCAAGAGTCGCGCCGTGCGTGCATTTTACGTCGTCGGCGTAGATCTCGAGCTGCGGCTTGGTGTTGGCCGTCGCGACATCCGAAAGCAGCAGGTTTTTGTTAGTCTGCTTGGCATCGGTCTTTTGGGCGTCGGGGCGGACGAGGATGCGGCCGTGGAAGACGCCCTTCGATTTATCCGCGAGGATGCCATTAAAATACTCATGGCTCTCACCATGTGGCTTGGCGTGGTCGACAATCATGTAGTGGTCGGCGAGTTGCTCGGCCCGCGTGAGGTAGAGGCCGTTAAGAACACACTCCAATCCCTCCCCGGCGAGCGTGGCATAGATGTTCGTGCGTGAGAGTTTCGCGCCGAGCGCAATCGAGTGAGTGACCACATTGCTCGTGCGCCCGCAGTGGGCCGCGAGGGTTCCGAGGTGAAACGACTGCTGGTTCTCATCCTGGAATTTCAAGTGTTCAACGACTGCGTTTTCCCCGGCGACAAGTTCCGTGACCGAGTTGGTGAAGTAAGTCGCCTTGCTCAGGCTCACGTAGCTCTCAATCACGGTGACTTGGCTGTCGCGCTCGGCCACGATCAGATTCCGCGGGTGCGCGGTGGCACCGTGGTCCTTAGCGGTGGAGACGAAGCGCAGCTGAATCGGCTCGGCTACAGCTTGGCCCGCGGGAACGTAAATGAATGCGCCATCTTGGAAGAACGCGGTGTTCAGTGCGGTGAAGGAATTTGTATCCGTGCGGGCATGACGGCACAGGTGCGGCTCCACCAGCGCAGGCTCAGTGGCTAGGGCATCGGCGAGGCTCATGACCTTGACCCCTTCCGGCAGTTCGGTGAGGGATGACAATTCCGGCGCGAACTGACCATTGACGAATACGAGCTGACAGCCCGCCAGCGCGGTGAAAGGAAATTGCTTCAACTCCTTTTTCGTAACGCCGTGGGGCTCCCGTTTCAACGCGGGCTTAAACTCCATCTTAGCGATGGGGGCCACGTTGGTGAAACGCCAGTCCTCGTCGCGCAAGGTCGGGAGACCGAGTTCGGCGAATCGCGCGCGGCCCACTTCTCGATCCGACAACAACCACGCTGGCTCATCAGCGTTGCTCTCGGATGACCCCTGCTCCTTGCCGTTAAAGCTCAGGTCCAGCACTCGGTTTGCCAAGGCGACGTTCGGTTTGTTTTCGTTTATATTCATGGTTATCATTCGGGTCGGGTCTTAGGCAGGCGCGGCGGTCTCGTGGATCATTCCGTCATAGCCTGTCTCCTCTAATTCGAGCGCCAGTTCCTTGCCGCCGGACTTCACGATCCGGCCGTCGTTGAGTACATGGACGAAGTCGGGCACGATGAAGTTGAGGAGGCGCTGATAGTGCGTGATGACGAGTTGCGCGTTGTCGGAACGTTTGAGGGTGTTGACGCCGTTGGAAACGATCTTCAGTGCGTCGATATCCAAGCCGGAGTCGGTTTCGTCAAGGATGGCGAACTTCGGCTCCAGCACGGCCATTTGGAAAATTTCGTTTCGCTTCTTTTCGCCGCCGGAAAAACCGTAGTTGACCGGGCGTCTCAATAAATCTTCCGGCAGGTCGAGCAGTTTCACTTTCTCCTTCACGAACGTGAGGAACTCTATGGCGTCGAGTTCGGGCAGCCCGCGATGTTTGCGGATTTCATTATAGCCGGCCCGGAGAAAATAAGTGCTGTTCACGCCGGGAATCTCGACCGGATATTGGAAAGCGAGGAACACGCCTTCGCAGGCTCGCTCTTCGGGATCGAGGGCGAGCAAGTCTTGGCCGCCGTAAATGACCTCGCCGCCAGTGATGTTGTAGCCGTCGCGGCCGGCCAAGATCGCGGCGAGCGTGCTCTTACCGCTGCCGTTGGGGCCCATGATGGCGTGCGTTTCTCCGGGATAGATCGTGAGGTTAATTCCTTTGAGGATCTGCCGTCCCTCCACGTCGGCGCTCAGGTTTTGGATAGAAATAATAGGTGTTTTCATTGGTAAATATCAGGGGTTGAAGTTTGTTCGCCCGTTTAGCCCACGCTGTTTTCTAGGCTCACGCTGAGCAGATTCTGCGCTTCGAGGGCGAACTCCATCGGCAGTTGCTGGAACACATCTTTACAGTAGCCGTTGACGATCATGTTTACGGCATCCTGCTCCGAGATCGCGCGCTGGTTGCAATAGAAGATTTGGTCTTCACCCACCTTGGTCGTGCTGGCCTCGTGCTCGACCTGGGCTGAGCTGTTCTTCACCTCGATGTAGGGAAAAGTGTGCGCCCCGCACTGGTCGCCGATGAGCAAGGAGTCGCATTGTGAGTAGTTGCGGGCATTGGTCGCGCCTTTCAGTACTTTCACGAGGCCGCGATAGCTGTTCTGGCCGCGACCGGCGGAAATCCCCTTCGAGATAATGGTGCTGCGGGTGTTTTTGCCGATATGGATCATCTTCGTGCCGGTGTCGGCCTGCTGATAATTGTTCGTCAACGCTACCGAGTAGAATTCTCCGACCGAGTTGTCGCCCTGCAATAGGACGCCCGGATACTTCCACGTGATGGCCGAGCCGGTCTCGACCTGCGTCCACGTAATCTTCGAGTTGCGCCCTTTGGCGACCCCACGCTTGGTGACGAAGTTGTAGATGCCTCCCTTACCGTTCTCATCGCCCGGATACCAGTTCTGCACGGTCGAGTATTTGATTTCGGCGTTGTCCAGTGCGATGAGTTCGACGACTGCGGCATGGAGTTGGTTTTCATCGCGCATCGGGGCGGTGCAACCTTCGAGATAACTCACATGGCTGTCCTCGTCGGCGATGATGAGCGTCCGCTCAAACTGCCCGGACTTGGCCTCGTTGATGCGGAAATAGGTGGAGAGCTCCATCGGGCAGCGCACCCCTTTCGGGATGTAGCAGAACGAACCGTCGGTGAAGACCGCCGAGTTGAGCGTCGCGAAGAAGTTGTCCGTGTATGGCACCACCGACCCGAGATACTTCTTCACCAGATCGGGATGGTCCTGCACCGCTTCGCTGAACGAGCAGAAGATGATCCCTTTTTCACCAAGCTGCTTTTTGAAAGTGGTGCCGACCGATACGCTGTCCAAGACCGCGTCCACTGCCACGCCAGCCAGCCGCATGCGTTCGTGGAGAGGGATGCCGAGCTTTTCAAAAGTCTCCAAAATCTTCGGATCCACTTCGTCCATGCTCTTAGGGCCATCAGCCAGACTTTTGGGCGCGGCGAAATAAGTGATATCCTGATAGTCGATCTTCGGATAATGGGCCTTCTGCCACGTCGGCTCCTGCAAGGTCGTCCAATGGCGATACGCTTTCAGCCGCCATTCCAGCAGCCACTCCGGCTCCTTCTTCTTGTTCGAAATGAACCGGATGATCCCCTCGTTTAACCCCGGCGGGGCGGACTCCATCTCAATGTCCGTGGAGAAACCGTACTTGTATTCACTTTTTACTATTTCGTCGATGGTGTCTGTTGATGTGCTCATGGTATTGCTTGAGTTGGTTTATTGATTGCTGAACGAGCCTGAACCTCAGGCTCCGGTCAGGTGTCATTCATGGTGATGCGTGTCACAGGCCTGATTGGTCGGCGCGTCCGCAATGGCGTCGGACATCTGCACCAGTTCCGCTTTGATCAGGTAGGCTTCCACTTCATCGCCGCTAACATCGGCCAGCATGTGGCCATCGACCTCAACACAAGGTGAAAGGCCCTGCCCGCTCCTTGCTATCATCTCCGTGCGAAACAATGGATTTTTGATGATATCGCGATCTTCGTAGGGCAGGTCGTATTTGCGCATCGTGGCGCGCACGCCTCGGCTCCAGCCGCAGGAAGTTTTCAAATAGGCAGTGATCGTTGGTGTATTCATTGATGTTTTGCGTTTTGTTTTCTGATTTAGGTCGGTCGTAACCTTGCGGTCGCTTCCTTCCGGTAAATCGGTCACTCGCCGTTGTCGCCGATGGCTTCGACCGGGCACCCTTCCAAGGCTTCCATGCAAAGCGCTTCCTCTTCCGGAGTCGTCGCTTGTTTAAACACAAAGGAGTAGCCGCCATCCTCGCTCCGCGTGAAGTTAGCTGGGGCGGTTTCCCGGCATAGGTCGCAGTCAATGCACTGCTCATCGACGTAAAATTTTCCGACCACGTTTTCTGCGTATTTATCTTCAATGTCCGCCATAGATTGTCCTTCGTTTCCTGTTCTCTAGCTCACTTTATCTCGGTTTTGAGCGCCGGTCCCTTAATCGGGCTTCGTCGGCTCGCTTCCGCTTTTTTTAAGTTATTTCTTGAGAAAAGAGTAGGCGGTGCTGGAGCCTCGTCAAGTGGTTTTATAAAGTTATTTCTTTAGGAATAAATCACTCGATTCGACTGGCCTTGGCCATGCAGGGCCATAGCGTTTACTTATGATAAAGCGCGCGGCGGCCCGCAAAAAACCGGATCGTATTCCCAGTCGGCAAGCGATCGTGCATTTGCTCAAGCAGCAGGGGCCGGGCGACTCTGAAGCCTTGGCCGGGCAATTGGGCATCTCTGCCATGGCCGTCCGACAACACCTCTACGCGCTGCGCGAGAAGAAATTGGTGACCTATCAGGAAGAGCAGCGCCCCATCGGCCGGCCAGCCAAAATGTGGTCCCTGACCCCGACCGCCGAGTCCCATTTTCCCAACGCGCATGCGGGCTTGACTGTGAGTTTGCTCAACGCAGTCGAACAGACCTTCGGCGAGGAAGGCGTTAAACGTGTCGTGTTGCAAAGCACGCAGCAGCAGATTGAAAACTACCGATCCCGCATCCCGGCTCGCGCCTCGCTTCAGAACCGGCTCAAGGCGTTAATCTCCCTACGTAACGAAGAAGGTTACATGGCGGAAGTGCAGCGGCAGCCCGACGGCTCATTCATCCTGATTCAGAACCACTGCCCTATTTGCGTAGCGGCCACCGCCTGCTCCAAGCTCTGTGACGCGGAGCTTGAGGCCTTCCGGGCAATCTTGAAAGAGGACGAAGTAATCGAGCGGACAGAACACATGCTGGCGGGCGCCCGCCGCTGCGTTTACCGCATCCGCTCCGCCTGAGGGTTGATGAGGGAGTCGGAGAAGTGGCGCGGTCACCTTTCCCGAGATTTCGATAGCGTGATAAACCTCAATTCCCATGATTCTAATCACGATTAGTAAGCTGTTCAGAGGCGGGATGACCGGCCAAGAGCCTTACGAAGCAACCCGAGGTGCTCGGAAGATTGGGGTGCGACGGAATAAAGCAACGTTCCCGTGGGCAGTGTTTTAACCTGAATCCACCACCGTAAGGCTGTAATTCGGAAGAGCATTCGTGGAGATTTAGTGGTCGGTCCGGCATACACCCCGATATGCACCCCAACCCGTTTTTCAGGCTTTCTGGGGATTACTGAGGATTATTTGCGACAAACGGATCAATTTGACCCTCAATCGTTTGATCACTCAAGACGCCTCATGATTCCTTAAGCTATTTTTTAATAATGCTTTACGGATTATTCGCCCCACCAACGGAGCTAAAGCAGCGTCTCAGGATTGGCGGAAGAAACCCGCCGCGCCTTTTAGGGCAAGCCTCCTTTTACGCATCTGAAATGCGGGGCCTCGCCAGAGAGAGGCCCCGGAGGCCTCAGTCTCGCTGAAATCCCGCTCTCCAAGGCCAAAGTTTCGACTCACTAATTGAGGTCTGCCCCATAAATTCTGAAACATTGGACTGCCCCACTTTTACCCTCTGATTAGGCTTTAGATGACCACCTCTAGTTACCAATGATTACCTTGGAACGCCTTCTTCGACCATGTCCTCCAAGCTCCCCTACCAGCAACCCCCAGTTTCACCGTCTTTAGCAGTTAAGGAGCAGGACATCGAGGACGCTTTCATCGGTAAACTGCGCGACCTCAAATACACCGACCGCCCCGACATCCGCGACCGCGCCTCACTCGAAGCCAACTTCCGCCAGAAGTTCGAGGCCCTCAACCGCGTCACCCTCACCGACGCCGAGTTCGCCCGCCTGCTCGAAGAGACCATCACCCCCGACGTCTTCACCGCCTCCCGCACCCTCCGCCAGATCAACAGCTTCGTCCGCGGCGACGGCACTCCCCTCAACTACACCTTGGTCAACATCAAGGACTGGTGCAAAAACACCTTCGAGGTCGTCAACCAGCTCCGCATCAACACCGACTACAGCCACCACCGCTACGACGTTCTTCTCCTCATCAACGGCGTGCCCGTCGTGCAGGTGGAGCTGAAGACCCTCGGCATCAATCCCCGCCGGGCCATGGAGCAGATCGTCGATTACAAAAACGATCCCGGCAACGGCTACACCAAGACCCTCCTCTGCTTCCTCCAGCTCTTCATCGTCAGCAATCGCACCAACACCTACTACTTCGCCAACAACAACGCCGGCCACTTTTCCTTCAACCAGGACGAGCGCTTCCTGCCCATCTACCAGTTCGCCAGCGAGGATAACAAAAAGATCACCCACCTCGACGATTTCGCCGACACCTTCCTCGTCAAATGCACCCTCGGCCAGACCATCAACCGCTACATGGTGCTCATCGCCAGCGAGCAAAAGCTCATGATGATGCGCCCGTATCAAGTCTACGCCGTGAAGCAGATCGTGGACAGCATTCACCAAGACTGCGGCAACGGCTACATCTGGCACACCACCGGCAGCGGCAAGACCCTTACCTCCTTCAAGGCCGCCACCCTCCTCAAGGACAATCCCGACATCGAGAAATGCCTCTTCGTCGTGGACCGCAAGGACCTCGACCGCCAGACCCGCGAGGAATTCGCACCCCCAATGGCAATCAACGCGCTCAATTAAAATGCCTCCCCGCACCAAATCCACCTCCGACACCTCCGCCAACCTCGGCTTCGAGGCCAAGCTCTGGCTCTCCGCCGACAAGCTCCGCAACAACATGGATGCAGGGGAATACAAGCACGTCGTTCTCGGCCTCATCTTCCTCAAATACATCTCCGACAGCTTCGAGGAACACCAATTCAAGCTCCTCGCCGGACAGGGCGATTATGCCGGGGCCAACCCCGAGGACAAAGACGAATACCTCGCCGCGAATGTCTTCTGGGTGCCCGTGGATGCCCGCTGGACGCACCTTCAGGCCAACGCCAAGCTCCCGAGCATCGGCAAGGATGTGGACGACGCCATGGTCGCCCTCGAACGCGACAACCCCCGCCTTAAAGGCGCGCTCAACAAAAACTACGGCCGCGCCGACCTCGATAAACACCGCCTCGGCGAACTCATCGACCTCATCGGCTCCATCCAGCTCGTCGAAGTCGGCAGCCAGTCGAAAGATCTCCTCGGCCGCGTCTTCGAATATTTTCTCACTCGCTTCGCCAGCGCCGAGGGTAAGAACGGCGGCCAGTTCTACACCCCGTCCTGTGTCGTTCGCCTCCTCGTTACGATGCTCGCCCCTTACAAAGGCCGCATCTACGACCCCGCCTGCGGCTCCGGCGGCATGTTCGTGCAGTCGGAAAAATTCGTCGAATCCCACGGCGGCCAACTTGGCGACATTTCGGTGTATGGGCAGGAGAGCAACCCCACCACGCGCCGCCTCGCCATCATGAACCTCGCCCTGCGCGGCATCGAGGCCGACTTCGGCCCCGAGAACGCCGACACCTTCCGCCGCGACCTACACCCCGACCTCCGCGCCGACTACGTCCTCGCCAACCCGCCCTTCAACGACTCCGACTGGTTCCGCAAAGATGACGACGTGCGCTGGCAGTTTGGCGTCCCGCCCAAGGGCAACGCCAACTTCGCCTGGGTGCAGCACTTCATCCACCACCTCGCGCCTCAGGGAATGGCGGGCTTCGTCCTCGCCAATGGCAGCATGTCGTCCAACCAGTCCGGCGAAGGCGAGATCCGGCAAAAACTCATCGAGGCCGACCTCGTGGACTGCATGGTCGCGCTCCCCGGCCAGCTCTTCTACAGCACGCAAATCCCCGTCTGCCTCTGGTTCCTCGCGAAGGATAAAAAAGGTAGGGCGCGACCGCTGGGCGCGCCGCTCCGGGATCGTCGCGGCGAAACTCTCTTCATCGACGCCCGAAAAATGGGCACCCTCATCGACCGGGTTCATCGCGAGTTGACCGAGGCCGACCTCCAAAAAATCGTCACCACCTACCATGCGTGGAAGAGTGAAAAGCGAATGGTGAAAAGTGAAATGAAGGCGGGCTCCCAATCTCACTCTTCCAATTTCACTCTTCACTATTCCGACGTCGCTGGCTTTTGCCGGTCTGCGACGACGGCCGAAATCGCCGCGCACGGCCACGTCCTCACGCCCGGCCGCTACGTCGGCGCCGAGAAACTAGAAGACGACGGCGAACCCTTTGACGAGAAAATGCCCCGGCTCATTTCCGAGCTAGAGGGGCAGTTCAAGGAGTCGGCCAAATTGGAGGCGCAGATTCGCGCTAACCTAGCGGGCATTTTCTCGAAGAGTGAAAAGTGAAGAGTGAAATTGGAAATGACTGAGCAACGAGACATCAAAGAACGCACGTTCGAGTTCGCCACTCGGGTCGTCAGGCTTTGCCAGGCTCTGGAGGAGTCTCCTGGCGTCTCGCGAACGCTTGCCAACCAACTTCTTCGCTCGGGGACTTCCGTGGGTGCGAACGTCGAGGAGGCCCACGGCAGCCACAGCAAGCCGGACTTCATCGCCAAGATGTCGATCTCAACCAAAGAGGCCCGAGAAACCAACTATTGGCTCCGGCTCCTCGCAGCCGCCGACGTTGTGCCCGCAGAAAAGCTCACCGACATCACCGACGAGTCCAGCCAACTCATCGCAATTTTGACGACGATCGTAAAGCGAAGCCGGGAAAACCAGTCATGATTTCACTCTTCCTATCTCACTCTTCACTTTTCTCCCACGCCCATTTCGCCGACCTGTCCGCGTGCAACGCAAAAGCAGAGTCCGCGAAACTGGAGTGCTCTGCATTTCACCATTCCTATTTCACTCTTCACTCTTCAACTGGTTGCCTCGGCTATGGCCTCTGAACTTGTTCCTACCGACTACACTGCCTGGCTGGAAGCGGTAAAAAGCCGCATCCATTCCGCCCGCAGCCGCGCAGTGCTCGCGGTCAATGCGGAGCTGATCCAGCTCTACCATAGCATCGGCAGTGATATCCTCGACCGCCAGACGCGCCTCTGCTGGGGCAGTAAGGTTGTCGCCCGGGCTGCCGCCGACCTCAAAGCCGCCTTTCCGGACATGAAGGGTTTCTCGACGAGCAATCTGAAATACATGCGCTATTTCGCCGAACACTGCCCGACCGGGAATTTCGGTCAGCAGGCTGCTGACCAATTGCCGTGGTTTCACATCGTCACCCTGCTCACCCAGGCACAAGCAACAGAGCGTGAATGGTATGCCGTCCATGCAATCGCCGGGGGCTGGTCCCGCGATACCCTAAAGCAGAATCTCAAATCCGGCCTCAGGCAACGCCAAGGAGCCGCGATCACCAATTTTCCCGCGCTCCTCCCGCACCCACAGTCCGCCTTGGCTCAGGAGGCACTCAAGGACCCTTACAACTTTGACTTCCTTGGCCTCGCCGACGATGCCCACGAGCGGGAAATCGAAAATGCTCTTATCCGACACATTACCCGCTTCCTGCTGGAGTTGGGCACCGGTTTTGCCTTCGTGGGGCGCCAGTTCCGCCTCGAAGTCGGAGGCGACGAGTTCTTCATCGATCTCCTCTTTTACCACACCCGGCTGAAATGCTATGTCGTCATAGAGCTAAAAGGCTCCGCCTTCAAACCGGAGCACATCGGCCAGCTCAACTTCTACCTGAGTGCCGTGGACTCCCAAGTCAAAGCCCCCGAGGACCAGCCCACCATCGGCCTCCTGCTTTGCAAAAGCCAGAACCGCATCGTGGCCGAGTATGCCCTGCGGGATACCGCCAAGCCCATGGGCATCGCCGAATTCCAGCTCCTTCAGTCCCTGCCCGAACCACTCCAAACCAATCTGCCAAGCATCGAGGAGTTGGAGGCAGAACTGGCCGCCGATAACCCCGCCGACCTGGAGGGTCCTGACGATGAAAACCAAGGCTAATCCTACGTCGCCATCCAAACCCAAAGCTCCCGCGAAACGAGTTACGTCCGCCGCGCAGACGTTGGAGAGGGACTTCGACGCCGACCTCCAAGCTTTCATCCCCCTCGTTGCCTCCCTGCGCGATGCCCAAGGGCAAAAAGCCGCCCACTACATCCCCATCGCCCGGCATCTGATCGAAAGCCGTTCAAGGAACACGCAAGAAATCGAGCACAGCCTCGATCACCTGCTCGACATCGCCTGCCTCCCCGAAGGTCTCGTTGCCTTCAAATCCCTTTGCCGCCACTACTGGCAGCTCAACCCCCAAGCCACCGCCAGTTACGTCCACGCCTATCGGGAGATGTGGGACAGCGAGGAATTAACGAAACAGGAGACCACATCATGATTTCACTCTTCCAATTTCACTCTTCACTCTTCTCCCGCGCCGAGTCCGCGAAACTGGAGCGCTCTGCATTTCACCATTCCTATTTCACTCTTCACTCTTCAACTGGGGGGCTGGGTTATGGCGGGTGATTGGGAAGCGCTTCAACTTCGTGACGCGTGCCTAAAGATTGGCAGCGGGGCCACTCCACGCGGCGGCAAGGAAGCCTACAAGGGCGGAGCGACTTCACTCATTCGGAGCCAGAATATTTACAACGAGGGCTTTCATCGAGACGGCCTTGTTTACATCGACGAAGACCAATCGGCAGAGCTGCGAAATGTTGAGGTCAAACCAAACGACGTGTTGTTGAACATCACCGGCGACTCCGTTGCTCGGTGCTGCCAGGTCGCCGCAGATGTTCTGCCCGCCCGCGTCAATCAGCACGTCGCAATCATTCGCCCACGGCCCGATTCGCTGGATGCTCGCTTTCTTCGCTACGTGTTGGTTTCGCACGAATACCAGCAACGATTACTGGCTCTTGCTTCCGCTGGCGCGACGCGGCCCGCGCTGACGAAGACGATGATTGAAGAGTTGGACATTCCATCGCCACCCCTCGCCGAGCAAAAAGCCATCGCGGCGGTGCTTGGGGCGCTGGACGACAAGATCGAGTTGAACCGGCGGATAAACGCGACGCTGGAGGCGATGGCGCGGGCGCTGTTCCAATCCTGGTTTGTGGATTTCGATCCGGTGCGTGCAAACATGGATCGGCGCGGGCAGAAGAAGAGTGAAACGGGAAGAGTGAAGAGTGAAATAGGGCCAGCGTCCGACATTTCTAATTTCAAGTTTCAATCTTCATTCTTCCTCCCCCCCGCCACCGCCGCCCTCTTCCCCTCCCTCTTCCAGGAATCCGCCGCCGGTCACATACCGTTCGGTTGGGAAGTGAAGACGCTAGCTGACCTCGCGTCGCTGATCACAAAAGGAACAACGCCCACGCAGGACGACATAACCACTGCCACGGACACCGACGTTAAAATAAACTATGTCCGAGTGAATTCGATTGATGAAGACGGCTCTATTCTTCCTGAAAAATTGACCACGATTCCGGAATCGGTTCACGCGGGAGTATTAAAACGTTCGATACTCAAAGCAGACGATGTCCTTTACACGATTGCCGGGACGATTGGGCGAATCGCGTTGGCTGAAGACTGGATATTACCGGCGAACACAAATCAGGCGGTCGCAATCATTCGTCGAGAGCCAGCGATTCCGCCCGGTTTCCTGATTCTCACGATGCGGCATGAAGCTTTTCGGGAAGAGCTGCACCACAACATTGTTCACGCCGTTCAGGCGAATCTGAGTTTGGGGATGTTATCGAAAGCGAGGATCGTTGTTCCTCCGGAAACCATCCTGAAGAAGCTTTTCGCGCCCATCGACGAGATACTGCGTAAGATCAGCGCCAACCGCACCCAATCCCGCACCCTCGCCACCCTGCGCGACACGCTGCTGCCGAAGCTGCTGAGCGGGGAGTTGAACGTGAAACAATTGGGCTTAACTGAATGAACCTTCCATCTCAAATCCTAGAAAAATACCTAGCGCGGTTTGCCCTCCTAATTTCGGAAGGAGACGCAATCCAAGGAGCTGTGAAGAACATCCCAGGTGAATACTACGAAGATATTACTGGAAGAGGGCAACAACGACCTTCGACGCAGCAGATGGATTGGAAGCGGGTTGTAAAATGGAAGACAAACTGCACGTCACTTTTAGATCAGATTATTCCTGCCAAAAGCGTTCATCGTCCAGCGATTGAAATCTTTCGCAGCATAAATAAAACAAGCCAACTTGAGTGGGGAGTAAACACGCTTCGAGGTTTAGAAGATGACTTCGAGAACGGATTTCTTGGTGATTTGTCTGCATTAATAGAGTCTGCAATCGCCTCTGATTACATGGTGCAAGCGGAAGGCCTTTTGCATGAGGGTCAGAACGGAAGATATGATCATGCTCCCGCAGCCGTGCTTGCTGGTGCTGTATTAGAAAAGGCTTTGCGGACGCTGTGTGAAAAGCAAGAGCCGATCATTGCCGTTCTAAATCCAAAAGGTGAACCTAAAACCCTAAATCCCCTTATTGATGATTTGAAAAAAGCGGCACTTTTCAACGAAGCGAAAGCGAAACAGCTCCGGGGTTGGGCTGCTATACGAAATCACGCGGCTCATGGTGAATTTGATCAATTCACGCGTTCGGATGTCGAGCAATTGTTGCAAGGTGTGAACAATTTTTTGGCTGATTATTTATGACTGCGCCCGAATCCCGCACCCTCGCCGAACTGAGCGATCCCGTGACGGCGGGATTGCCGAAGCTGTTGAGCGGGGGGCTGCGCCCTTCTGAAAATTAGCCCAGAAAAAGAACTAATATGCCAGACGACTTATCTCAACTGAAAGAACCCATCTTTGCCACCGCGCTAGACGATCTCGATGATCTTTTAACACAGAGCGGCAAAGCGTTCCTGATTGGTGCAGGGTGCAGTAAATGTGCGGATCTGCCTCTCATGGAGGAGCTTACGGTCAAAACTCTCGGGAGCGCAAAGTTGAGCGAGACAACAAAAACAATTCTCACGGCCATTCAAGGACTGTTCGCCGGTGCGAATGCAGCGAATATCGAAGACTACTTGAGCGAGTTGGTCGATCTCGTCGCTATAGCCGAGCGGCGTGGTGTTCGTGGAGCAACGACTCACACGGCCCCACTCGGCGGAATAGATTACACGGCCAAGCAACTCAAAGACGCGGTAGATGAAATCAAAGCTGCGATTGCCGGAGTGATTGATGTCTCCGTGTCGATGGACGTTCATTGGAAGTTCATCCAAGCAGTGCATCGGCCCTCGCGGCCCGGCAGAACGATGGCAGCGCGCCCCGTCGATTATCTCATCTTGAACTACGACACACTCATTGAAAGTGCGCTTGCACTTCAGAAGTTGCGTTACGCCGACGGAATGAATGGAGGCAACAGCGCTTGGTGGGACATGACGACTTTCGAGGCAGACGGGCTTTCTGCCCGAGTCATAAAACTTCATGGTTCGATTGATTGGAGCGAGATGTCCGGCGATCCATTGCCTCGGAGGATCGACAAGAAGCTGACTCTACCCGCCGGTAACGATCAAAAGGTTCTAATCTGGCCTGCATCCACAAAATACAGGGAAACACAGCTGGACCCCTATGCGCAGCTATCCACCCTTGCTCGTCGCGCTCTGCGCCCCCCGCCTGGCACGCAGACCGTTCTTACTGTCTGCGGATACAGCTTCGGTGATTCTCATATCAACATCGAAATCGAGCGGGCACTTCGTGAGTCTGGAGGTGAATTGACAGTCGTTGTTTTCACATTCGACGAAGAGCCAACCGGCGACCTCCAGCGGCTCCACGAAGACAAGGATATCAGCGACCAAATCCGAATCTACGCTCGCAAGGGGTTCTTCCATGGGGCGACAGCAGCGAAGTCCGCCGACGATTTACCATGGTCCAAATTTGAAAACATTACCCGACTTCTTGGAGGCGAACGATGAGCACTGAAACACACAATCCAAACGATCCCTTAGAAAACCTCGCGATCGGTACGATCATCGAGGTCGACGGCTCTCACATCGTCGCTGAGCTGAAGCCGGGCATTACCGAACTGTCCCGCATCTTTGGTGGCGATACTTACCCCATTGGGCAGTTTGGTTCGATCGTGAAGATCCACTTTGGGCGGAGGATCATTTTCGCCTTTGTCGGGCGGCTCCGAATGAAGGCGGAATACGAGCTCGCGCGAGGCCTTGCGCCAAAAGCAGCAAGCGACGAGCGGATAATTGAAGCGGATCTTTTTGGTGAAGGTGAGTGGCTACGCGACACGACCGTCACCCCTGCCGGTTGGGAGCTGAAGTTCGACCGGGGCGTTGCAACCTATCCGCTACC
>Ga0075109_1001135_pt1 | contig 17038 bp, 18 predicted proteins | sample AntAceMetag02UKD_FD_69798 | JGI IMG/M metagenome (GOLD analysis project Ga0075109, IMG submission 69798) | Saline lake microbial communities from Ace Lake, Antarctica - Antarctic Ace Lake Metagenome 02UKD | ecosystem: Environmental > Aquatic > Non-marine Saline and Alkaline > Saline | place...
CTCCAACGGAGCCGCAGAAATCAAAGAGTTCCCGCCCCCGAGACTGACTCCGGCTAGTTCCCAATCCACTCCCAGTTTGCGGTCATCGTTCAAACTCACTTCGACCAAGCGTGCTTCGATCTCTACCTGCTGGGTGATCCGGTGGTTGACCAAAATCAGGTAGGCGGCGATGTCCTCTTGGGTCCTTGCGGCTGCGCTCACCTGGGCCACTCCGGAAAACTTACTCAGGATGAGGCGGTCGCCCTCATCGAGCATGCTGCGTAGTTCCGCATCCAGGCCGGTCCAAAATGAATTTTGGTTTTCCTGAGAAATCGAAACCTGCGTGGCATCCGAACCCCCGTCACTGCGACCCGAAAGTGTATTCCCGATCCCTGTGGGGCCGCCGTAGCCGATAGAGCCGCCGTCGTTGGCCCCGCCCAGCGTAATCGAAGCACTGCCCGAACCCGAGCGCGTCAATTGCGGATAATCGATCATGTAGAGCACAGTCTGGCGATGGCTCACGACCACGGTTTCGTGTTGTTCCTCGAAGCTGTATCCGAGTGGACGAGTAAGCGCCGTCAAGGCATCGGCGAGACTTCCGGCGGGCAGGTCAATGTACACGGTGCCTTCCACGTCAGGATCGACCAAAATCGGGGTATTTGTCACAAGACCGATGGAGCGCAAGGCGACGGTCAGTGGCGCATTTGCAAAGTGGAGTCGGTCCACCGGACGATCGAGTACCGTCCCGGAAATCAGCGGCACGGTTGTGCATAAAAATAAAAAAATACGATTCATCGGGTTAGGGACGTTCGAGGATAATGGGAGCGAGACCGCCGGGCTGGCCGACCTGCAAAAGGGTGCGTGGCCCGCCGGCGTATTTGACGATGGCGGGAGCGACGACGTTGAAGGACCGCGTCACCGGTGGAGCCGGGAGATACTCTTCATTGCCTGCTTGGACAGCCTGCACGCTGACCGGTCCCGGTCCGGTCAAGAAGAGCCGGTTTCCGTTCACGGTAGCCGGTCCCGACAGAACCACATAAGTCACCACTAGCCCCGAATCGGCCGAGGCGTTTAAGGTAGTTTCCACCATCCCCTCACTGGCGTCCGGAGGGGGCTGAAACGAGATCGTTTGGGCGGCTTTTATGGCGAAGCGAGCCAGCACGGACTTGGGTCCGTCCATGGTGACGGCCACCCCCAAATTGGTTCCGTTCGCGTCCCCCTCCCATTGGACAAAGCGCGCATCGGTTGAAGCGTTTGCGTGGATCGTCACCACGGTGCCGAGCGGATAGCTTCCCCCCGGGGTCACAGTCCCTCCGCTAGTGGCAGTCGTCGTTAGAGCAAACTGTTTCAATGCAAACTGCGCTCGCACCGTTTTGGGCCCGTCAATGAGAACTCCTACGGACGGATTTGAGCCAGCGGCGTCACCGGCCCAACCGATAAAGTCGTGCTGCGCGTCGGGCGCAGCGGTGACCACCCTCGTGGTGCCTTCCGGATAGGTGCCACCCGGACTCACCGTGCCGCCGCTGTCCGCCTGGGTGACCAAGGTAAACGTGTTTCGCACAAACTGTGCGGTCACCGTTCGATCACCATTCATCAACACGGATCCGGTGGGAGTCGCTCCGGACAAGTCACCGGTGAATCCGCTGAACCGCCACCCGGCGGCCGGGCTCGCGGTCACCGAGGCGGTCTCGCCGTGATCATAGGTGCCTGCGCCGCTGAGGGAGCCGGCTCCAGTAGGCGTAACCTGCGTGGTGAGTTCGTAGGTTCGCAAAGTGAAATGAGCGCGAACGGTCCGGTCACGATTCATCGTCACCGTTAAGGGATTGGCGGTGCCTGAGGTGTCCCCGGTCCAGCCGCTGAATTCATGCGACGGATCGGGCGTAGCGGTGACGTTTGCCGTAGTCCCATCCGTGTAAGTTCCTCCGGCAGAAACGGCCCCTCCCGGTTCTGCAATTGTTGTCAGGTTAAATTGTGCCGGCGGAGGAGCCGTGACGGTCACGGTCTGGGAGATCGTTGCCGAGGTAGCTCCAGACGAATCGACCGCCTGGGCGGAAAAAGTGATGTTTTGCGGTCCCGTGTCGATGGATGGATTGTAGGAATCGCCATCTGTGCCGTTGCCACCACCCGCGAAAGCAAACGGTTGGCCGTCTTTCCAGATTTTGACCTCGGTCAAGTTGCCGTCGGTGTCGTGACCATGAGCTGAAACGGTGTACGATTGGCCGTCGGCCACGGTGCCCGGTTGACTTGTCCAGCTGATGGTGGGTGCTTGGTTGGCCGGAGCACTAATCGTGACGACTTGGAAAATCATCGGCGAAGTGGCGCCAGTGGCATCCACTGACTGCGCGGTGAAGGTAACGGTCCTCGGTCCGATATCGTTGGTGGGGTTGTGAGAATCGCCGTCGGTGCCATTGCTGCCTCCCGCGAAAGCGAACGGTTGGCCGTTCTTCCAAATGTTGACTTCGGTCAAGTTACCATCGGCGTCGTGACCGTGGGCTGAAACGGTGTACCATTGACCGTTACCCACGGTGCCCGGAGGACTCGTCCAGCTGATGGTGGGTGCTCGGTTGGCCGGGGCGCTAATCGTGACAGTTTGGGAAATCATCGGCGACGTGGCCCCGGTGGCATCGACCGACTGCGCGGTGAAAATAACCGTCTTGGGTCCAATGTCGCTGGTGGGGTTGTTGGAATCGCCGTCCGTGCCATTTCCGCCTCCCGCGAAAGCGAACGGTTGGCCGTCTTTCCAAATATTGACTTGAGTGAGATTGCCGTCGGCGTCGTGGCCGCGAGCCGCTACGGTGTAGCCCTGTCCACTCGCTACCGTGCCGGGCGGGTTTGTCCAAGCGATGGTCGGTGCTGCCATCACGGACACCTGGGTGATAGAAGTTTCACTCCAGTTGATGCCAACAATTTGTGATCCACCCACGGTTTGGTAACCACGCGCGTGCCAAAGAAACGCTGAGTCTCCCGGCATCAACCGGACGACTTCGCCGGTAGGAACAGGATTTGTGTAATAACCGCCGCTCCAGCCACTGCCATTGACCCAATGATGAGTGCGAATTATAAGGTCCCAGATTTGTCCGGAATTCGCGGGATTGGTGACCGTGTAGCGGTGAGTGGGAGATTCGAAACACCCCGGAGGTGGACCGGATTGATCGATGTTGGTGCGATAAATGGTGGCGGGCGACAAGGTCGCCCCCATCGATAATATAAGGATACAAAAAGAAATGCGGATTAGATTCATTGCAGGGTGACGGTGGCGTTTTCGCGCAGGTGAAAGCGCAACGCTTCCACCCCCGGCCACGCCGGACCGCGGTTGAGGGTGATGAGCCGCCCGCCCAAAATTTCTGGCGTCACATTGGCTCCGGAATTCGCCGACGCGGTGAACGCCGGACTGAGTTGATTAAAAGACACAAAAGCCTGATCAGTCGGATGATTGTTGTTCACGGTCACGGTGAACTTGGGCAGGACGATGCGGCGCACGCCCAACCGGTGCACCCGAGTCATGCCTGCATCGCCGGCCAGCCACGCGGCGGTTTCATCCGCCGTAAGTTGGGCCGACCAACCCGGCGGCAATCCAGCCGTGTGGCTTTCCCAATCATGATCCCAAATGGCATCGAACCAAACCCTGTCGGCAGCATAGACAGGGAGGATCAATTGATCCGTTCGAGCGGCTAAGCTGATCAGGAGAAAACGCTGCCGTCCGGGTTCGTTTGGTCCGGCAAACAGCAATCGCGGATTGCCAAAAGCATTGAAGGCGATCCGGGCCAGTTCGGGCTGAGCCAAAGCGGTGAGCGGTTGGCCTATCTGGGGCGTCAGCCCCCGCAACCGCGCAACCTTGGCGAACCAGTCATTCGTGGTGGTGGTCGCGTAAGGCAGCCGAGTCGAAGCGGAAAATGCCGTCGCCGTCTCGCCACTCCCAATGGTTCCGGGCAACGCGGCCAGATTGAGGTTCGTCAGATCTGTTGCGTCGAACGAGTCCTCAATTGTGTCGGCCAATGCATCGAGGGTTTGCGCCTCTGCCTTCAATTGGTGCCCGACCACGATTTGCCGTAATGAAGGGGCCAGCGATGCCGCCATTATCCCGAGGACGAAGAGCACGAGCACGAGTTCGAGTAGCGAAAACGCTTTCGCGTATTTACGCATGCGTTGTCGCACCAAGGCGGGTCCAAAAATTAATCCGAAGTGCACCATCAGTCAGCCGCCGTTGACGCCGCCCATCAGGGCGAGCAGAGGGAGAAGGAAAGAGAGGACGATTCCGCCTACCACGACGGCTAGAAACGCCAGCAAGGTTGGTTCCAGCAACGCGAGAGCGGTGGCGGTGAGTTCCCGGCTGCGATCGGCCGCATACGTTTCGATATGTCGCAGCGCCGCGCCCAACTGTCCGGTGGTTTCACCGGCTTTGAGCGCCGGGACTACGAAAGCGGGGAAGGCCCCATCGCGCGGCAACGCCGCGTAGAGGGGTTTGCCGATGGCGACGGCGTCGCGAGCGGTGAGCAGTCGAGCCGAGAGCACGGCATTCCCCGTGAGCTCCGCCCCTGTCTGCAGTGCTTCCAAGAGCGGGATGCCCGCCTCGTGCAACAGGCGGCACTGGGCGGCGAAACGCGCCGTCGCGAGACAACGGATCAATTCGCCCACCACCGGAATTCGTAGCACCCACGCATCCGCTACCCGGCGACCAGCCCGGCTGCGTAGGACCCAAAATCCGGAGCAGACGGTTGTGGTTCCTGCGATCAGCAGCGTCAGTCCATGTTCACTGAGCAGTCCGCTCGTCACCAACAGGAAGGCAGTTGGCCAAGGCAGATCGATCTGCATGGACTCGAGGATTTCGACGAACTGCGGCACCACGCCGCCCAATAAAAAGGCGACCAGTCCAAAACTGGCTGTCATCACAATGGCCGGATAGATCAACGCCCTTCGTGCGGTGCGACGCAGGGCGTCTGCCCCGCTCAAATGTTCGGCCAGAGCGCGGAGGGAATCAGGCAAGCAAGCGGAGGCTTCTCCCGCCGCTATGACGGCAGCCAGGTGCGATGGAAACTGTCGATTGAAATATCGGCACGCTGTGTGAATCGTCGATCCTTGTGCGACTTCCCGGTGCACATAAGCCAACACCTCTCTCACCTTGCCGGGCGGTGCATCTTCCAGCAGCTGAGCGAGTGCCACATCCGCCGTCACGCCGGCGCGCAGTTGTAATTCCAGTTGGTGCAGTAGCGCGATGAATTCGCGGGACGGGAGTTTGAGCCGGGACTTATTTCGGCCCGCCCGGGCAGGCCGAATCCGTACCGGCCAGAGTGCCTGGAGGCGCAGGCCGGATCGCACGTCTGCCTCGTTCACTCCGTCACGGGTGATCCGTCGGCGACGGCCCTGGCCGTCAATCACGAGAGCAGCAAAGGTCGGCATGGCTTAGCTGCGGCGCACGCGCACCGGACCTCCATTGACGGGCACGCGGAGGGTGAACTCTCCTACTACAAAAAACAGGGTCTCAGCCTCGATTCGCTCGAGGCGCAGTCCGTCCAGTTGGTCGCCGATTGCCAGTACCCGATCATTGACCAAGGCGCACGGATGCTCGCCCCGCACGACACCCTGAATCGTGAGCAAAATTTCTTCGCCCGCAGTCGTGGGTTGTCTCAGTTCAAACGGGTTGATTGTATCTCCGGCGGCTAGCACAGCAGCCGCAACCAAATCGATGACTCCGTCGGCATTCGGCATGAGGAAGTTAATCGGTTCCGAAACCACAGTTGCCGGTTCAGGCCGTGTCACTGCTTCTGCTCCGCTGACGGTTGCATGGGTCAGAGAGGCCGACGGTCGCCCGGCTTTGCGCAGCTTGGTTTGCAAGGCTTCATTTTGGCTCATGAGTGCTTCGACCAATTGGCGCTGACGGCGCAGCTCCCCGGTGGGTTCAGGGGGCACTGGTGCGACGGTTGGAGGAGGTAGCGCAATTGCGACTGGTTCCGGTACGGTCGGCGTTTGGCAGCCCGCCAAAACGAGCATCAAAGAGGGAAGGATTTGTTTCATGATAAATCGGGGTTGTGGTTTGCAAGTTGGGTTTTCCCGAGGTCGAGGCGTTCGGTGACGTAGAGGTAAAATGGGGTGCCGGCGGGAACGCGGAGGAAGAATCCGTCTCGGGCAATGGACTCGCGGATTTGCTCGGCGTATTCGCGCAGCACTGCGCCGCTCCCGGCCAACGTTGCGTTGCGCGCCGTGGCGGCGGGGACCGCACTTTCGCCCCAAGGACCGGCGTTCACTTGGGTGTCTTGAAGAGCCGCAGTTGCCGCGGAAAGAAACGTGGCGGCGAACAGTCGTAGTTCGCGGTGATCATCAGTTTTGATCACGGTTCCCCGCAGGCCCGCCGAACCATCACTCAAACCGATCAGCCCCGCTGCATCTGTGGTTCGGTCGAGGGCTAGGCCTTGCACCGTCAGTTGGGTGCCGTTGCGGTCATCGCGGGTCCGCCACACCATGACCCAGCGACCCTCAACGGCGATGCGCTCCCGGGATTGATCAAGAGAGGCTCGGCCATGCACTTCGGTTCCGGCGGGTATCATCAAAACCCCGTTTTCCCAGACGTCGGTGGTGATCAAGCCGATGACAGGTGTGGTCAGCTGGTTTGATTCCAACGTGACCACCGTTTCGCAAGGAATCAGCCGTCCATAGGGAGCGATCAATTCAGGGGATCGCTGGGTGGTCTCAATGGTTGCCGCAAACAAAGAGAGCGGGGTCCGCTGTGCGGCCTCAACTGCGGGCACGGATGCGACGGGTTCCGTCACAGTTGACGGCTTTTTTAAAAGTTCGGTCGCTTTGATAAACGTGGGAAATCTTGCCCCGGTCCGCTCGAATACTTGCGGCATGGCAGCGGGTGTCGTTTTGCCTGCCACTGCTGGCAGCGGCGTTTGTTTGCGTTGGTGTTGCCACACCACTGCGCCCGTGCCCATGACCAAGGCCCCTGCAAGCAGGACCCATTGACCGGTGGTCGAAATAAAAAAATCCGGATCGAATTTCATGGCGCGGCAACGATCACGGAAAACGGGGCGGAGGCGTTCAGGTTGTCGAGAATGATGAACCAAGCATGAGCACTCGCTTCAGCGGGCACGGAGCCAGAGGCATCCACGGCATCGGCGAACCACACCCGGCGGTCCAACTGCAGGCCGAAACTGTCAGGGTCGTAGACGACCGGTTCGGGTCCGGGATTTTCCAGTCTGACATGGCAGACCAAAGCCATCAGGTCGTCGTAGCGGTAGACCGCCTCCAGCACGGCAGAGAAATCGCGATAGACGGTGACACGACCGGATCGAAACGGCATCACCGGAATGCTGCCCGGTGGTCGAACTCGGTAGGGTTCCGACTGCGCCCGATCGATCAGGTCGAGTAATTCGCTCGCGTCCGGGTCTGGCGGAGTCGCCTCGAATTGCACCGTCCGGTCGGCCACCGGTCCGGCTACCAAACGCAGGGCGTAGACTCGCTCGTCCAACAGTACGTTCAGACCGGCTTCGGCATCGGGTTGGAGTGCCCGCAACGAAAAATGACGGTTCCCCTCCTGATAGGAAAGCAGGACGGGTGCATCGCCATCGGCCTGGGTGGTCAGACCTGCGCCTTCGAGTCCCGCCATAGCTCCGGGGAAAATACAGGTGGTCGGCGCATCGATCGAAACCGTCACCGTCACCACCGTCTCGGGATCGAGGGGATAGTGTCGAATCGATCCGGAAGCCGCAGCGCTTGCGACGATACAGGTCAAAGCGAGTAATCGTAGGACCATACGGCAAGAGGGTAGCGACCGTTGCCGGCCAGATTGGGGTTGCGCGCAAACGTGAAGTGAGCGGTGAAGGTGGGGGCTTCCGTGAACGTCTGGGTGCCCACCACGCCGGTGCGGACCAACTGGCCCTGCGTTTCCACCAGCACCCGGTCATCCTGCGTTTCCAGTACCGTCACTTTGAGCACTTCCACTTTTTGGTGAAGGGCCTTGGCCGTGAATTCCTCCGCCTGGGCAGTAGCGTCCTGTCGGGCTTGCTTCATCGCCTCGGTCAGGAACAGGCGCTCCAGCAGTTCCGGATAATCGAATCCCGCCGGGTTGCGCTGGAACAGCGCCAGACAAGCGAGCAGGGCGTGTTCTTCGTGCAGACGAGACGCCTCCTCGAAGCCGAGCAGCGGACTGACATGAAAGGTTCCACTTGGATCAAGCACCACCACCCGCTCCTGCGTGCGGTAAGCCCGGATGATCAGAAATGGCTGGACGGCGCAGAAACCGACGGCGATCAGACCCACCCAACACCACAGTCGGGCCGCTCGACCGTGGTCGGCGAACAGGTCCAGCGCGTTGAGGCTTCGCCGGCTTGTGGCCAAGGCGTGATTCCGCACATGCGGCGCTGCAGTTTGCAAAAATTCAGGCATGGTCAAATTGTGGTATGCGGGGTGGGCAACATTCCGGACGGAGGGGAATTCGAAGGCGGCACCATGGGGGCTGATGCCTCGGGCGGCATGGTGGGAGGAGGCGGTGGCCGGGAACTGCCTCCTCCACCGGTCGCTTTGAGGCCCCGGGCGGCGAGTGCGGCGCCACCGGTTTTCAGGCTGCTCAAAAGCCATGCCACTTGGTGCAAGGCGTAGATTTGTTGTAGTGCCGCTTGGCCGCCTCCGGAAAGGGGCGTGCCGGAGCAGATCAATGCCTGCATCAGAAAAGGCGTCGCCAAAGTCCCGACGACCAACCAAAGGGCGGCCAGCAAACCGCCCAGCAAGCTGCCGAAGGAAGCCGCCGAAATTTCACCAGGCTGTAAATCGTAGGCCGCGGCTAGGTTGACCCCGTAGGCGGTTAAAAGGTGGTAGGCCACCAGCTCGGTGATTGCGAAACCGACCGGCCAGGCCAAGACCGCAAAAGTCTGTTGCACGTAGCGCACGCCTTGCGATGCGAGAGACGGAATCATCATCAGGCCCAGCGCGACAGGCAGAAACAAGTAGCACAGCAATTTCAGGACGAACTGCAGCAAAAGGAATGGCAGTTGCAGGAGGCTCGCGATCAGCACGATCAGCTTGGCGGAGCTGAAAAGAAATGCCTTGTAGAGCGATTCGCCAATTCGTCTAAAACTCCACTCGTCAGCGGTGTCGGCCACGGTTTCACGCAACTGCGCCGCCACCTGCATGGGGTGTTCCGTATAACCCTCATGCAGTTGGTTGGCTAGCGACAGAAAAAGCCGTTCCACCAACCCGAACCAGTGGGGCAGGGTGGCCACCACTGCGATCACCACAATGGCCCGAACCACGGGCCCGGTCATCCCTTCCATATCAGGCCGTCCGCGGTGCACATGCAGCATGAGCCCGGCGGTGCAGAGGAAAAACACCACCACACGCAGATCGTTCGCAAGCGAAACCACGGTTTCGCGTAATCCTGGAGCAAACGCCTCCATCAGTTGCGTCCCTCCTCGGGTTGTTGGCGGGTTTCCTCCGCCGCGAGTTCCGGCGGGGTCGATTTTGGCTCTGAATCGTAGGTCGTGCGGTTGTCCAGCTGAATGGATTTTTGCCAGGCATCGAATGCTCGCTGATCCTGCGCGGCGTGGGAAATTTCCGTATTCCGCACGTGCCGCCAGACTAACCAGCAACATCCCGCCAGACCGATGAATAGGATTAAAGTGCGCATGCGTTTCATGGTGTGGAGGTCGCTAGGGACGAAAGGCTCAGGCCTGCTTGCCACTCGCCTATTGCCGTCAGGGTTTGGCGTTCTTCGGTCACCTGACGTTCAAGCAGGTCCTGCCGCTCCTTGGCGGTCTGGTTTACATTGAGGCTATTTTGGACTGCGACCTTCGCAGTTTCATTGGCCCGTTCCGCTGCGGTCACAGCAAGTTGGCCGTTCAGTGCCGCAATGGTGGCATTCAGTTTGTCCACCTCCGCAGCGGTCGATGCGGTCCGCAGTTTGGTCATCGCGGCTGCCAGATCGTCATGTAGCGCCGCCATGCGGATGGCGGCTGTTTCTTGGGCCTGAGCCGACTGTTCGGCCTGTTGCTCGACTGCTGCGAAGCGACGATAGAGGGCATCGTGTCGCGTCACCGTGGCGCGCAAGGATGTCCGATTTCCCAAGGGACCGTAGATGCCTTCAGCAGTGTAGCGCAGTGAGGTGCTCGCATCCGCCAGTCGGCGGATTTCGCGCAGAGTGTCGCCGTAAGATTGCCCCAACTCTTCCGCGCCCAAATTGCGTAAAACCAGTTCGGTGCCTGCCTGTAGAGGATCGCCCAATACGTCTCGGATTCGTCTCTGCAATCGCACGGCTTCCTCCAGCTCCCGCAACTGGTCGTTGAGCCGATTGAGTTGTTGAGTCCATTGGCGCAAGGTTTCCAGATGCTGAAATTGCTGGTCGGCTTGGATGGCGGTATTGACGGCGGTGTTGACCGGATCGTTTACGACCCATTGGCCGAAAACGATGGAACTGAGCAGGCAGAAGAAAGTGAGGTATTTCATAGACGGTGGTTCGGGTTTGGCCGTTGGGATTCCTGCACCTGCCAGTAGCGCTCGCGGGCAGCCTGGGCGCGTTCCGTCTCAGCGTCGGAATTGAGTGGAGGCGTCGCACAACCAGCGAAAACTAGAATGACAAAACTAAGGAGCAGTCGGCGCATGGTTAGTCGGCAGGGGTTTTTGGTGACGCAAGGTGCCGCATTGCGGCGGTTGCGCGGTGGGCGTAAAATGGCAGGCGGAGGAATACCGTCCGTCGTCGGGCAGTTGCTCGGGCAGAGGATACTGCTGGATCGCGTCGAGCGCGAATTCTGGTAACCCAATGTCCTTTGCCAGATCGGTCATATCGGTGCGATCGGACTGCCGCATCAGGAAGAACTGCTTGGCGTTTCCGATCACCGCCGGACGCACTCGCGATGCCTTAAAGCGGGCATATTGCTGAACAATGGAAACGACCCAACAGTTGAATTTACGTAACTGCGCGTAGCCTTCGGCCACGATTTGTTCGCCACCCGGAGTATCGAGGAATCGGGAAACTTCCTCAAATAACAGCCGTTTCCGTTTGGCTCTCGGGAGAGCGAGGATGTGTTGGCGGGCGAAGCCGCCAATCAGCAGCCCTGCTGCCGCTTTGAGCTCCACGGCCTGTTCCGGGATGAGCCCCAATTCAAAATGCACCACGCGTCGCTGTAGGCTCAGATTACTGGGACCATCGAACAGCCGGCCGTAAGGCCCGGCCGCAGTCCAGGCCCGTAGCAAGGTGGCCAGTCGGTCGATATCCTCCTTGGGGTGCTCGGGAAAACGGGCGTAGGCCAAGAGCTCAACCAAAGCCGCGTGAGTCGGAAAGTCTTCCGGTCCATAAAAGGCACATGCCGCATGCGCGACCAAGTTTCGGGTAGCCGGGTTTTGGTCGAAACGGGTCAACGTGGCCTCGTCCAACTCGCCCATGAATTTTTGCACTTCATCATCTCCGGCCTCCCAGCGTTCCCGAAACGCCACAAAGTTCTCCAGTGGGGACTCCGTTGCTGATTTCTGGGTGCGCCAGCGGTGGGCCGCGCAGGCTAACCGTCGCACCTCAGTTGCCTGCTCAGGCTTCCGGGTAGACAAGTCTGTAAATGTATCCGCGTAGAGTTGATGCAGATACGGCGTGAGTTGCGCCTGTCTCAGTGCTAGGGTTTCTGGATTGGATGGAACGCCGATCATCCGCGCTAATAAGGCCACGGCGCTGGCGATCTGGAGTTGGGTGAGCGGCAGTCCCTGAGTGTCGAGATAGTTGAGCGTCAGGTCGCCATCGGGATGCACGATTATCGGGGACTCTCCCATGGCCTCAGTGTAGGACTGATGGGACAGGCCTTCTTCCACGATCAGGTCGTAGTCGAACGCTCCTGCAGTCTGCATTAGCAGGTCGTAGACGAGTTCTGATTTACCCGCTCCGGTCATCCCGAAGATGACGGCGTGTTGGGGAGAATCCTGCACCTGCGTAGACACCCCAACGAGATTTTGGTGACTACCGTCGTAGAGCGCTTCCGCCCGAGCCAAATCTCCCGTATAGGTGGCAGAAAACGGCAACATATCCGCCAAGTACGTATCCTCGGCATAAAGCTCGCGGTGGCGGTAGGAAGAGTGGGTCCATCCCGGCCAACTCGCAAAAAACAGTTTTTTTGCCGTCGTGGGCAAGGCGCATTCAAAATACTGCGCGCCGTCCATGCCATGAATCGCGGCCTGTACGGCCGCGACCTTCTCGCGCAAAGCGTCCCGAGTCGGTGCCCACACTCGGATCATGTAGGTGACCTGAAACGGGCGGACGAATCCTCCCGATAGGGCTTCCACCTTTCGTTCTTTTTTGCGCAAAGCCACGAGTAGCGAAGGTCGCGGTTGCTCGGCATATTCGCCCTGCAATCGTTTGAGGGCTTTTTCCTCGCGACCAATTTCACCGACCACACCGGACGGCGTCACATTGACCGTGATCGTATAGTCCAGAAACGGCAGGCCGGTCAGGTGCGCTACGATTCCCGGTCGCGTGCATTGGGGCCAGCGAGCCAGTGTCAGCATCGCCTGATATTGGCCGTCCAAAACAAAACCTCCATCTGGCTGAGCCACTCCCTCGCAGTGCCAGGCTGCCTCCTGAATTGTAAGACCGGGATCATAACCCCCGGGGGGATCTGCCTTGGCCGCCAGACCTGGATTGAGGAAACGCCACAAGGCCTCAGAATGCGCGTTGTCGTCCAAGGGACGCAGGCGCATTTCCGAACCGAAGATACCTCGGACGGTCCCGGCAAATTCCTCCATCTGCGATCTGATCTGATCGAGCACTTTTTCGTAGTGTTCTCGTAGTCCAGCTCCGGTATGTAGATTGCCGGAGTAGGTCTGAATTTCGATGGACAAAAACAGGATCAGCCGCTCTCGGCGCAGGGTGCGTGCCTGCATCCGAGACCAGTATCGATTGAAACGTTCTGTTCGAACCCGTTTTACCTCTGCATTTTCAATTTCCGTCGTTGCCTCGCGGTAGCGCTGCAGCTCATGACCGTAGTCCGCATCGCAGGTCCACTGGCATTGCAGTCGTCGCCCCGGAGTGACCAACGCGAGCAGTCCGCGCACCCGATCATGGAAACCGTTAAGCTGTTCGATGCTTGCGCCCCGTTGGTCGGCCGGCTCCAAAGTAAATCCCCGAGCGGCGATGCCACCCCGTTCTGGTGCGCCGTAGACCATCAAGCCATCGCTCAAGCGACCATTGGGTGCCCGGTCGTGCGGTTTCATTTAACCTCCTTCTGATCTAAGCGCGTAAAATGTCCTTGGCCCCCAAGGTGTTCCAGCCAGTCCCGATCAAATCCAGCCGGTCGCCCCCGTTTCAGAGCCAAGACCCAAACCAGCACCATTGCACAAATTACAGCGATGAGGACTGCCGCTACTTGCCAGCGCACCTGCCAGATCAAAATCAAGCTTCCGGCTAGTCCGATGCCGAGTAACCCGACCATCACCAAAGGAAGGTAAAGGTTTCCATCGAGACCGAAGACTCGGCCCGTCGAATCAGTCCCCGCGTTGGTGTCTGAGTAACGCAGATCCATATCAGAACCGGGGGATCAGGACCGCGTCGTCCAGCCCGAAGATGTTAAAAAGGACCGCCATGATCGCTGCTGCCGCGGCAATGATGATGCCGCCAATGATGCCGCTCTTGCCTTCAGAGTCCCCCTTTGAAATCGCACTGGCTCCGGCCCATATTTTGAGCACTCCCCAAAAGAATCCGATCATGAATAAAACCAACAGGGCGGTGCCGAAACTCTCTCGCAGATCTTGAATCTGGCCCAAGCGAGGGCTCCCGATGAAGGGGATGTCGGCGGAAGAGAGCGTGCGAACCATATAAACATACTTGCATACCAAATAATCGCTTGGCAAGATGAAAAGTATGCAAGTATCTTTTTCGAATGAATTCCTACGCGGAAAAGCGGGTAAGTTTCACATTCTACGACGACGATCTGAAGGCGCTGCGCCGGTTAAATCTGGCCTTAAGAGGAAAGGGAGCCGAGGTGCAGCGTTTAGACTCACTGCGGTTGTTGATCTTCGCAGCTACGGAAGCGGAGTTGTTCTCGCATGCGGCGTTGCGTATGAGCGAGGTAGGGAAGGGCCGCCGGGCCGATCACCGCGTGGCCGAACGACTCAGTGTGACCTTACCGGCGGACTTTATTACCAAGCTTTCCAAAGTCGCGGACGACCTGGCGCGGAAGGATTTGGACGTGGAGCGCACTTACATCGTGCGGGCGCTGCTGCATGCCACCCACGATCTGGCGAAATTCGTAAAAGCGTGGCCCAAAATGGGGAAACGTTATCCCGACAAACGTGCGCTGCGAGGGCAGCGTGGTGACAAAGCGAGCAAAGCTTGAGCATTTGCGGGGTTTGGAAAGTCACTTACGGGCTCGGATTCGAGGTCAGGATCATCTCTTACCGAGATTGGCCGCCCTATTTTGTCGGGCGGCTTTAGCTCTTGGTTCAACACCACAACCCCGCGCTTCACTGCTCTTGGTCGGACCTACGGGCACCGGCAAATCGGAGTCTTTCACGTGCGCTTGCGAATATGTCTTTGGTCCTGAGCGGCTCGTTACCATCGACCTTTCAGAGTATCAGGACCTGTCTGCGGTCAATAAGCTCCTGGGGGAGAATCGGCAGGATCCCGGGTTACTCGGACGCGTGCTGGCTAACGCGTCAGGCGGTGGACTGCTTTTTGATGAAATTGAAAAGGCACATTCCCGGGTCCTCGATCTCTTCCTGCAAATGCTTTGGCGAGGATGCATCACCGACGCGACGGGCAAAACGCATCAGTTGGCTAACTACGTGATTGGCTTCACTTCGAATATTGGATCTGCGGAAGCAATGCGCATGGAACACGCCTCGCTGGTTTCAGTGACACAAGCGATTTTACGTCGGGTTGGGGAAGATCTGCGCCCAGAGTTGGTTGGGCGGATCGATGAGACTTTGGTATTCGCCTCACTGGGACCCGAAGTGCAGCGCGAGATTTGCGCGCTGGAGGTGACGCGAGAAATCGAGCGTCTGCGCGGCTTAGGGTACGACTTGGAGGTGTCCGCGGAAGCGATGGAGTTCCTGATTAAGGTCGGGTTTCATCGCCAACTCGGCGCTCGCCCATTGCGCAAAGCTGTCGAACGTCACATCCAAGACGCGGTTGTTCGCAAACTCTTGGGGGCTGGTCATGCTGAGGGTCGAATCTGTCCATTGCAACAGAGGGACCAACTTGTTGTAGAAGGTGTGTAGTCTGGTTCTTTGGTTATTGTTGGATCGCTGCCGCTTCATGTTTTATTCCTCCTTCAAAGGATTCCCATGTCGAATCTTTCAGGTCTTAATACATTAGTGGACCGCCCGCAAAAAACATTTCGGCGACGCGGGTTTGAATCCGAACGCGGCCCCCCCCCCACACACACACTTTTCACGTTGGGGCCTTGGCCAGATGCCTCCGTCGGCCAAGTGCGGACAATGGATGGGTCGTCGTAAATACCACCACCGTTGAGTCGTTCGCCCAGGACAGGGTCGCGATGAAGAATTGTTCGATAACTTTCCCATCCCATAAAGTGGCTTAGTGCGAGCAACCTGGATTCGACCCGAAGGAGCTCGTCTCTCGTAAGACGCGGAATGTGGCGACCGTGTTTAGCAAGGTAGGTATCCCAGGTGGTAGCAATTCGGGAACTGCTGTTGGTTTCTTAGGAAAGGAAAGGGTCGGGAATACCAATTTCTAAAACCCGCATGTCCATATCAGCCATTTAATTGACCGCTGTATTCATGCGTTCGACGGTGTATTTTGGTATTCTTGGGGTATCCAAACTCATGAGACACGCTTAAGTTCGTCGAAAATATCGACCATAGCAACCGGGGCGAATGAACCAATTTTTCCATGGGACGAAAAGGTCCATCTACTACTAAGCGATAGTTCACTGCGTCGGTCACTTGTTACTGATTTCGGGGTGTCTATTTTCGTGGCACCGTTGCGCATAAATCGATTGCCGGAACATAGCCATTCTCAATGGCAAGTGGTGGTGTATTTGGGCGATTCGGCGAGCAAAGTCTTTTGGAGCGAGAGTGCTGATGAGACAATTTACCGCGAAATTTCACCGGGCGAAATTTGGATCGTCCCTCCAGATATTGTTCATGGAGTTGATTGGGTGCAGGGTGGCGATGTCGTAGTGATTTTTATTCATCCGTTGCGTGTTAAATCCTTTTCGGGGCTTCCCGGCGGAGTGCTGATCGGCGCGTTGTGTGACTTCGTGGCGGTTGAACCACTAGTCGCCGAACTTCTGTCCAACTTACGTCATCAATGCAGCGGTCCGGCTGTAGCTTCATTAGGCCGGTTGGTCGGTGGAGCTTCATTGCTGGCGACTCTCATCCTCGAAATTGCAGCGACGGTGGAATTTGATGCGCTTGGGGACCGTTTAGGTCGAGCACAGCAGGTGGTGGATGTGGTCAAGGATCAGGTTTCATTGTCACCTCATGAAGAACTTTCGGTCGACTTGCTTTCGAAGAGAATAGGACTCAGTCCCCGTCATTTTCGGCGTCTATTTCGTCGGGCTGCGGGTATGAGTCCGCAGGAGTACCTTTGGAACTGTAGGACTGCTCACGCTAAAGCGCTGCTTATGTCCGGCCGTTTTAACGTGACCCAAACTGCGGCAGAAGCTGGCTTTGCTGACCAGTCACATTTGAATCGACGCTTTCGAGCTGCCTATGGTGTGCCGCCCAGCGCTTTTCTGCCGAGAAGTCCGAAACAGTAACGAATTTGTCAGTACGAGACATGACGTATGGGTGGATTTCTGGTATTATGGTGGTCATTCGACTCATCGGAGTTTCGACCAGTCCCGCGCTTAACATGTGTGTGCCTGTATTCCGATACTCCTTAGCTGCTGAACCCCTACCAACCTCAAATGCCCTACTCCGATGTCCGATCCATTCTGTTCTGTTCGAATTCCGAAAGTCTCATTTCGAGTCTATCAATCTGCGGTTCGCTTTCTTCGCCGGAAAATTGGGGGACTTCACGGAATACTGTGGGTAGCGGTTGATTGGAGCTGGGGCATCATATCGAGTTTGCCGCAGAAAAACAGGATTCTGGTGCGGTAGTTTTCGAAGCGTCGGAAGCCGCGAGCAT
>Ga0075109_1001156_pt1 | contig 16860 bp, 14 predicted proteins | sample AntAceMetag02UKD_FD_69798 | JGI IMG/M metagenome (GOLD analysis project Ga0075109, IMG submission 69798) | Saline lake microbial communities from Ace Lake, Antarctica - Antarctic Ace Lake Metagenome 02UKD | ecosystem: Environmental > Aquatic > Non-marine Saline and Alkaline > Saline | place...
GCGGCTTATTGCCGCCAGCATGATTTAGTGGTTCATCAATTTGGCTACTGGCATCGTAAGCTCGCAAGTCAACCTGCCGCCAGTTGGCTACCCGTCGTGCTGGAACAATCCCCTGTTACTGCGTCGATTGATCTTGAGTTGCGCGGCGAACGTGTCCTGCATATTGAAACCGGTTTTGATGAGCAGCTACTGAAACAAATCATTGTTGCTGTAGAGACGACGCCATGATCTTGGGTCAGCATATGAAGGTGTTTCTCTGGAGCGACTTTGTCGATCTGCGCAAGGGGTTTGATGGTCTTAGCGCTTTGGTTCAGGAAGTGCTGAAAGAGGATCCGTTCTCGGGCCGGTGTTTTGTCTTCAAAAACCGTCGTAGCAATCGTATCAAGCTGTTGATGTGGGATGGCACCGGCTTTGTGCTTGCTTACAAACGTCTGGACACAGGCACGTTCTTCTGGCCACGGTCTTCCTCTGGTAAAATACATGTCACTCAAGCCGAACTAGGCCTCATCTTCGACGGCATGGACTGGCGCCGGGTAGCGCTAAAACAAACCAACAATCCCACAATAGGCGCTTAGATAAAACAAGCTTCATGGCGTATGATATGGCACCATGAAGCTTGATCTTAACAACCTACCTGACGACCCAAATCTACTTCAAAAGCTCGTCAAAGATCTCGCTCAATCCCTCGACACCCAACAGCAAATACTTCAAGAACAGAAGAAAGCCCTTCGCGTTGAAAAAACCGAAGTCAAAGCGCTAAACACCCTGATCAAAGAACTAAAGGCACAACTCGCCGCATTGAATCGAGCGCGCTATGGCCGCCGTTCTGAAAAGCTCAGCCCTGATCAACTCGCCCTGTTTGAGGCAGAGCTTGATGAAAACATTGCAGAAACTAAAGCCAAACTAGACGCGTTGCTACCGGAAGGCCGCACGCTCAGCGAACCAGACACGGAAGCGCCAGACCTTGAAGTACCCTCTGAAGCTCTTGAGCATGAAACGGTGTCCATTACGCTGTCAGACACACAATGTGGCGTCTGCGGCACGGAGCTTTTGGACATGGGCACAGAAGAACGCGAGTTGCTGGAATACGTGCCAGCCAGGTTCGTGCTGAAGAAGATCGTACGCCAAAAATGCAGTTGCCCAAGTTGCGAGACAGTGGTCACAGCGCCGCTACCTTGTTTACCGATTGAGAAAGGTAGGCCGGGTCCTAACCTGCTGGCGCATGTGCTGGTCAGTAAATATCAAGACCATTTACCGCTGGACCGGCAGGCCACGATCAATCGCCTGCGACACCATGTGAAAACCCCGACCAGCACATTGGCTGATTGGGTTGGCCGTGGTGCCTGGGCGCTCACGCCCTTGTATGATTTGCTGACAAAGCAGTTGTTACAACGAGATTACATCCACACCGATGATACGCCAGTCAAAGTCATGGTAAAGGATCAAGGCAGCAAGGTGGGGCGGATATGGATTTATCTTGCGCCGGCCCAGGCGAATGCACCGCCGATTGCGGTTTACGACTACACGCCGCATCGAAAACAAACCGGCCCTTATCAGTTCCTGCAAGGGTTTAGGGGTTACATGCAGGCAGATGCTTACCCGGGCTACAATATTATTTACCGGCAAGGTCAGGTGCTTGAGGTTGGCTGCTGGGCGCATGCGCGCCGTTATTTTGAGGAGGTGTCGGCGGAGTCGACCAAAGCACAGGAAGCGCTGGCGATGATCAGCGGGTTATACGACGTGGAGCGGAAGTTAAAAACCGTCGCGGCCATCACGGATGATGAAATCGTGACGCACGGCTCGCCTTTGCCAGGCCAATACTTGACGTGTTCAAGGTCTGGCTGGATCAAACGTTGATGTCAGTCTCACAAGCCGGCGGACTAGCAAAAGCCCTGAAATATACGTTGAACAATTGGCAGGCATTAAATCGGTACCTGGAAGATGGCCGGCTCAATATCGACAACAACCCGGCTGAACGGTTGATGCGTTGCATTGCCGTCGGCAGGAAAAATTATCTGTTCTTCGGTAGTCATGCAGGCGGCACGCGTGCCGCGATTATTTACAGTCTGATTGAGACCTGCAAGGCAAACGGCGTTGACTCGTTCGAGTACTTCAGCGATATCTATGGTCGCATTGCCGATCATCCGAATCAGCGGCTGGAAGAATTACTGCCTTATAACTGGAAACCGCTCTAATACCACCTGCGGGAGTTCGCGAGAAGATGGGTTGCTCGGATGCTTACCTATGTTCATTCCTGAACGCCCCCTTAAAGTTAAAAAAACTGGAGGCGACAACTATCCTGACAGAGGGGGAGCGCGGCGATCTACAGTTTGATCGAAACGGCCAAGGCCAACGACCTGGCGCCGGATATGTATCTGCGGTGGTTGTTCAATACATTGCCTAACGCCGACATTACAAACCCTAAAGCGCTCCGCGCTTTACTGCCCTACGGCGTTGATCCGGATATGATTGTACAATGGCTAGCGGACAAAGAGCTGGTGGCTAGGTACAGATAATTAGCCGCTTACTTTACAACTTACAAGTAAAACTAACTAAGGTGAATCTAATACCACAGAAATCTTCTTATTTGATGGAATCAGATTCAGATATCTTCAAGAGACTGGTTTTGCTTATTTCTATACAAAAAGATGAATACTAAAAACACCACAATGCCTATTAAACCAGGCACCAACGAATTTGTGGCAACAACAGCAGGAGTCGAGTGGTCATAGACGTTGAGAAGAAGCTGAAAACAAAACAACACCAGCATCAACCATGCGGGCCATTTTACTAACTTCGCCATCGAATAGTGGATCAAAAAGAACACTACAGCCTGCACAACGCTTGCGCTGAGCACAATCACCAAGAGCAGAAAGAGTTCTTCTGCCTCATCGAATTGAACTTTAAATATCAACTGAAGAAGATCATTTGATGCAAAATAAAGCACGATTGCACTCATAATCGATAAGAACAAGAATACCGCCATGCCTATGAAAAAGTATTCTCGGGCAGATTTGCCTTTTTCAGCAGCTTTGCTTGCCTTCGGAAAAACAATTGCTCCTAATGTTGAAGAGACAATAAAGGCTATCTTTGCAATGAACACAATTTGTATATAAGAGTTGGTACTTTCTTCATCCATGACACTCTTCACAACATAAATGTCCATGTAGTAGCAAAGGAAAAAAAGTACCAGACATAAAGTTAACGCTACATAGTAAGATGGCTTCTTGAACTTAATATTCGACAACGCAGTAGCTGAACTAAATAGAGTTCTACACCTCGACCAAAGAAAACCAGCACCTAAGCAGTAACCGAATAGTTGCGTGATCAATACGATTTCCAACGAGGCTTCGGAAAAAAACAACACAAAACCCGTTACCACTAAAATAGCTACACCAACCAGGAGATAGGTCGTCCCCATAACATGAAAGTCTTCAGTCGCTTGAGCAAACCCCAAGAAGTAATTCATCAAGAAAAAAGCCAATACAATCGCGACGCAAGTAAGATAAGCGGATAGTGAGTTGATAGCAAAAAAGTGAGAAAAAACTGGAAACAGCGAAGAGAGGAGAATTCCAACGACGATGCTCGCTAACAGGACATACAGCATCGTACTATTGTAAATTGATTTTAAGCGGGATATTTGATGTCCATACGTATCACCTGCCTCCCATCCGCTTCGAGAAACAAAGAGCCCTAAAACCATGGAGGGCTGGACCAGAATATTGACCAACCCAATCAATAGTTGAAAATCTGAGAAACTAGAAGCAGGCAGATGCTTTGCGACTAGGATCGTGTATAAGAAGATTAAACCCTTAAATCCCGTTTTTGCGACCAAAAAATATAGAGATTTCCAGTGTTCCTGAAGGCTGCGACTAAATTTCATTAACATTAACTATGTTTTTCTCGCACCGAAACAACTTGATAAAAATCCAGCTCTCCTCCCGCTAGCAGTCCACTTAGAAGTTCGAGAGGAAAGTCTCAGTAGTTAAGCTAGTGATCGAGAAAATGGACCAAACCAGTGATCGAGCGTTTATGACCAGTTTGATACACAGGGAATCTTAGATCTGTCGCACCGCTCAGCGTATTTTGACGCAATTTCGGTAACTTCCGCTATCAACCCATCTTGCAACGTTATCGGTTCAAGCCCTAACGCAAGAAAGCGATCATTTTGCACATTGAGTTCGTTCTCATCTGCTTCATTTCTCGGGTTTTTAACGAAGTCAATTTTCGCAGAAGTAAGGTTGGCAATTAGCTTTGCAAGATCTACAACCCGGTGGGTTTCTGTCATTTGATTAAGGATCATCACCCTTTCTCCTTTTTGAGGAGGATTTTCTAGCGCGAGCTCGATACATTTAACAGTATCCTGAATATGAATAAACGCCCTAGTCTGCCCTCCCGTACCATGAACAGTCAATGGATAATCGATTGCTGCCTGCATTAGAAAACGATTCAAGACAGTGCCATAGTCACCGTCATAGTCGAATCTGTTGATAAGCCGTTCATCAAGCCTTGTTTCGTTCGTTTGAGTCCCCCATACAATCCCTTGATGAAGATCCGTGATTCGCAGCTTGTCGTTCTTGTTGTAAAACGCAAAAAACAATTGGTCTTGTGTTTTCGTCATGTGATAAATGGAACCAGGGTTAGCTGGATAAAGAATTTCTTGGTCTACAACCTTGCCATCCTCAGTTTCAACTTTGATCGGCAAGTAACCTTCCGGAATTTTCATCCCGGCAGTACCATACCCATAAACTCCCATAGTCCCAAGATGGACAAGGTGAGGATCAACCGAACTCTCAACAATCGCAGCTAGAATATTGTTTGTGGCATTTAGATTATTATTCACCGTATATCGCTTGTGGTAAGACGACTTCATCGAGTATGGCGCAGCCCTTTGCTCTGCAAAATGAACGATCGCATCAGGCCGATAGTCGTTGAGTAAATCAACCATTCTTACGAAGTTCTCTGCCACGTCGAAACGCTGAAACTGAATCGTGTTGCCTGTCACTTCCTTCCATGTAGCCAATCTTACTCCCATAGGAGTTATCGGCGTCAGAGACGATGCTTCAAGCTCGACATCAATATTACGTCTTGACATGTTATCCACAATCAACACTTCGTGCCCAAGATTCGACAAATGTAACGATGTCGGCCAACCGCAAAAGCCATCGCCACCAAGAACTACTACTTTCACAAAGACTCCATAATTTCGAATATACAGGAATTTAATTATACACTAAGTCTGCGTACTTAACACAGTGCGCGCTGAGAAAAACGGATACGGCCTGAGTTTTCTAGACACCTTCCCGCCCTTCATGGACGTTGGTGCTACTCGATTGTTGTGAGTACGCCGTCGCATTGAGTTGTAGAACAGCTCGATGCACTCATAAATTGCTTGCCTTGGGTTGTAATCCGGTAACCCCCCCTTTATTAACCGAGATGGATTCAATCGGTCACAGCAACATACTACTCTAAAGTGAAACTGGAGGTATGTGATTGTGATACACCCGAATCCAATGGACCAAGATAAGAAGAATACAATATGGAAGCAATGGAAGGCTGGTAGTCCAATGTCTGAAATTGCACAGAAAGTATCCAAGCCACCAGCCACTATCTTTTCCTATCTAAGGTATCATGGTGGTATACAGCCGCGGTCAAGGTTTCGCTCAAACAGAGTGTTATCGTTTCGCGATAGAGAACAAATACCGAGGGGCCTTGCTGCAGGGGAAAGCGTTCGCTCTATAGCAATATCTCTAGATCGTAGTCCGTCGACTATAAGCAGAGAGATTAATCGAAATGGAGGTGCGAGTAGCTACCTCGCTCTAGATGCTGATCAGGCGGCTTGGAAACGAGCAAAGCGCCCGAAGTCGTTGCTGCTCGCGACAAATATCAACTTAAAAAAGTTAGTAACCAGTAAGCTATTGATTGACTGGTCTCCTGAACAAATCTCAGGTTGGCTAAAGATTGAGGTCCCGGAAGACGAGAGCCTCCGCGTGTCGCATGAAACGATCTACAAAAGTTTGTTTATTCAAACGCGCGGTCTATTTCGTAAAGAAATGCGCAGTCACCTGCGAACAAAGCGCAAGTTCCGGCATTCCAAACAACTCAGAACTGCCTCCAGAGGTCAGATTGTTGATGCGGTTTCGATCAGCGATCGCCCTGCTGAAGTTGCAGATAGGGCAATACTTGGACACTGGGAAGGCGACCTGATTGCAGGAGCGCCGAACAGCTATATTGCAACTTTAGTAGAGCGAACTTCTCGTTTTACGATTTTAGTTAAAGTAAGTGACAAATCTACAAACGTGGTTGTTGCTGCAATCTCAAAGCAAATGATGCGGTTGCCGAAACTGGTGAAACAAAGTCTGACATGGGACCGAGGAAATGAACTCGCTTTACACGCAAAGTTTACGCTGGCCACCGACATGGCTGTCAATTTTTGCGATCCGAGTAGTCCATGGCAGCGTGGCACTAACGAGAATACTAACGGACTGTTAAGACAGTACTTTCCTAAAGGAACCTGCTTGTCGGATAGAACTCAACGCCAACTAGATGCCGTCGCAAAGCAACTCAATACCAGACCAAGAAAAACTTTGGGATTTGAAACTCCAGCTGATAAATTAAACCAAGTGTTGCTGTGACCGATTGAATCCATCGCAGCTAATTTGAGGGGGGATTACCCTTCCTCCTCCTGATCTTTTCCTTTTTCAAGTTCGCAAAGAAGCTTTCCGCAACAGCATTGTCATGGCAGTTTCCGCGTCGACTCATACTTGGCTCTATTTTGAGCGCTAACAATAGTTTTCTACATGCACGACTGCTGTATTGTGAACCTTGATCGGTATGCTAAATAGCAGTGACCGGCCTACCATTTTTGGGAGCAGTTGATACTTGAGAGTATGGTGCTCCTAGGAGGGAATTACCATGAAGAAGAGCAGATACAGCGACGAGCAGATCGTCAGGATCCTCAGAGAGGCTGATCAGATGCCCGTCGCCTAGGTGGCGAAGAAGCATGGTGTGAGCGAAGCAACGATCTACACCTGGCGTAAGAAGTTTGGTGAGATGGAGGTGAACGATGTACGTCATCTTAAACCGTTGGAACAAGAGAATGGCCGACTAAAGAAGTTGTTGGCCGAGCGGGACCTTGAGATAGAGGTGATGAAAGAGGTCAGCCAAAAAAAGTGGTAGCCGCGCCAAAGCGGCGACAACAAGTCGCTTACGCGATTAAGCGCGGGCTTTCGAAACGAACTGCTTGTTGGTTGTTCTCCGTGGCACGATCCACATTGACTTATCAGTCCCGTCTGGCACAGAAGGTCGCACCTGTTTTGGCGGCAATGCGCCGGCTATCGACGCATTACGATCTTCTTAAGACGTGAAGGCTATTCAATGAGCTTTGATCGAGCCTGGCGACTGTGGCGAAGCGAAGCACTTCAAGTGCCTAAAAAGAGGCAGCGCCGTTGAGCAGCAGTTTCCAGGCCGAGGCCCTTACCATCAGAACAACGGCATCATATTTGGGCTTATGACTTCGTGTTCGATCGCTGCGCGAATAGTCAGGTGCTCAAATGCCTGACGATCGTTGATGAGTACACCCGGGAGTGTTTAGCAATCACAGTATCAGGTCGTATCCGTTCTGCTGATGTCATCGAGCAGCTATCAAGGCTGATTAGCTTATATGGCGCGCCGCGACATTTACGCTCCGACAATGGTACTGAGTTTGTTTCTCACGCTGTTTTGAAATCCCCCTCTGTCAGGATAGTTGTCACCTCCAGTTTTTTTAACTTTAAGGGGGCGTTCAGGAATGAACATTGAAAAGATACTCACCAGAACGTAAGCAAGCAATGCTCGAAAAAATGATGCCACCACACAATATTCGGGTTGCACAACTTGGCCGAGAATCCGCTATTTCTAATATGACCCTGTATCATTGGCGGAAACAAGCCAGGCTTAAGGGGATCGTCGTGCCGGGAGATGGGAAAAACCCAGACAATTGGTCGCAAGAAGATATGTTCGCGGTGGTCCTTGAAACAGCCTCGCTCAACCAGACGGAGCTTGCGACTTACTGCCGCCAGAAAGGACTCTTTGTCGAGCAAGTCGCTGCCTGGAAAGTAGCCTGCATCCAAGCTAACGCTAATGCAGAAGAACAGTCCAAGGCGGTCAAGGAACGATCACGGCAAGATAGAAAACAAATCAAAGATTTGAAACAAGAGCTCAGATACAAAGAAAAGGCGCTGGCAGAAACTGCCGCCTTGCTGGTCTTAAGAAAAAAGGCCAAAGCGATCTGGGGAGAGGACGAGGACACATGACCTCGGGCCCAGATCGCGAACAAGCTGTCACGCTTATCCAAGAAGCCATTGCATCAGGCGCTCGCCAATCGCACGCCTGTGAAGAACTGGGGTTAAGTGCGCGCACCTACCAACGATGGGTACAATCCGGCGAGGTCAAATCAGATGGTCGGCCTGCAGCACTTCGACCTGTCCCGTCTAATAAACTGACGGAAGAGGAACGCCTAGACGTGCTCTCGCTGGTGAATCAACCACATTACCAGAGTATGCCACCGAGCCAGATAGTGCCTGATTTAGCGGACAAGAACGTCTACGTTGCTTCTGAATCTAGCTTCTATCGGATCCTGCGCGCTGCGGATCAACAGCATCACCGCGGTCGGAGTCGAGCGCCAGAAGCAAAGCCACCACGCACACATTGCGCCAGTGCGCCAAACCAAGTTTGGTGTTGGGATATTACCTGGCTCCCGGGTCCAGCTAGAGGCACCTTTTATTATCTCTATATGATGATGGACTTGTTCAGCCGGAAGGTTGTTGGCTGGGATATCCATGATCATGAATCGAGTGAACTGGCTGCTATGCTGATGGAAAAAGCTTGTCTACGCGAAGGCATTGCAGGACGACCGTTAATCTTGCACTCTGATAATGGTAGTCCGATGAAAGGCGCATCAATGCTCGCGACACTGGAACGGCTTGGCGTGATGACATCCTACAGCAGGCCACGTGTTAGCAATGATAACGCTTATGCTGAGTCGTTGTTTAGAACTTGCAAATATCGGCCAGATTATCCTCACAATGGCTTTGCCGATCTGGGCAAGGCAGGAGTCTGGGTACAGACGTTTATGCAATGGTACAACTTCCAACACAAACACAGTGGACTGAAGTTCGTCACTCCAGTGGAACGTCACAATCGTATTGCTGAGGAGATCATGTGTCGTAGACGATGTATGTACTCTAAAGCTAAAGCTGCTCACCCGGAGAGATGGAGTGGTAAAACAAGAAACTGGGATCTACCTGACCAAGTCTGGTTGAATCCTGAAACCGAACAGATCGAATTGAAGCAAGTCGCGTAAGAAAGCGACAACTATGCTGACAAACACCGCAATCGGCCCAATCAGGACTGGGCGACCGATATCACTTATCTGCCGATGGCCAGAGGCTTTGTTTATCCGGGTACCATCATGGACCGGCACTCACGTAAAGTATTGTCCTGTCGGCTCTCCAATACAATGGATAGTTCATTTTGTGTGGAGGCTTTGAATGAGGCAATTGAACAATATGGGACGCCAGCGATCTTCAATACCGATCAGGGCAGTCAGTTTACCAGCAGAGGATTTACCCAAGTGTTGATCGATCATGAGATCGACATCAGGATTGACGGTAAAGGCCGTTGGAAGGACAATCTCTTTGTCGAGCGATGGAGGCGAAGCGTGAAGTATGAGGAGGTTTACCTCAAAGCCTATGACGGCATGCGCGATGTGCAAGAATCGTTAGCGCACTACTTTGAGTTTTACAACGCACGGCGACGGCATCAATCACTGGACAAGCAGGCGCCGGATACTGTGTAATACCAGTCCGCTACCAGAAAAGCAGCATGAACCGGAGACCACTTAACTGCCTGTCTAATAATCGGGGGCCACTTCTGAATTCAGCTTGGTTAAGTTCGCGGAACGCCTACGATATTTTGCAACGAATATATGTTGATACATTGCGATATTTCTTTTCCTCTAACCCTCCTTAATTTACTATTGATAAGTAGAAACGCTGTTTAGGATTCATATGAACGAATCGTTGTTAACTTGGTTAGATTTACCTGATGGGCAGGGAGTACCTAAGTGGACAGGTAATTGTTTTGAAGTTGGCGGCAATCGACACCGGGTAATTGCTTACGCTACAGGAGAATCTGGTTGGGAAGAAGAACTCGGGGAACTAATGGATCTTGAGTCAACGCCGAACAAACCGATCTGTAAAGCCTCTCGATGGAATACAATAGTCGAATCGAGGGATCATATCCAAAGCCAAACGCCAACGATACTGGAGATTGGGTGTTCCAGTGGGTACATGCTGCAGGATATTAGGGAGGAGTTTCCTGACGCTAGTTTGATCGGGGTAGATTATTTGTATAAAGCGTTGGAAAGAGTGAGCGGTTCTCTAGAAGGAATTCCCTTGGTTCAGGGCGATGTTACTAAAGATACTATTCCAGAAAACTCTGTGGATGCCGTCGTTTGTCTAAATGTTCTCGAACATGTAGAAGACGATGCCTTGGCGCTCCAGATGCTCTACAAATCACTCAAGCCTGGAGGAGTGCTCATCTTGGAGGTGCCCGCAATGTCACATCTTTTTGATGCGTTTGATGAATATCTGCAACACTTCAGGAGGTATGATCTCGAGCCATTGACTAGATTAGTAAAAAAGTCAGGATTTCAGATTTTGAAGAAGAACCACCTAGGTTTTCTGCCCTACATACCGTTTTACCTTGGAAAGCGGAAAAATCAAAAACTTCTAGGCACCTCTAAGGAAGAACAAAAGAAAGCCATGCATTTAGTAATGAGAACTGGCGCATCGAGCAAGCTGTTAGATCTTGCTTTTAATATTGAAAAACTGCTTAGGAGATTTGTGCTGTTCCCTTGCGGGGTTCGAATTATTTTAACTTGTAGAAAACCGACGTAATGGAAAATCAGTTGAATTCAGAATCGCAGATCCTCCTTTCAGTAATACTGCCAATCAGAAATGAGGAAGGTATCTTAATGAAGAGCTGCGAAACGTTCGCCAAGGAGTACGACGAAGTTGTAGGTCCGGGAAAATGGCAATTCGTATTAGTTGAGAATGGCAGCACCGACCAAACACCTGCGATCATTGAAGAAATTGTAAGAATCTGGCCCCAGTCAATGGCTCTAGCTATTGGTTCTGGAGACTACGGCCGAGCGTTAAAAAAAGGAATAGAAGCATCGGAGGGTGAAAATTTAATGATTTTGAACGTCGATCACCTATGGGATACACCTTTTTTTAATTGGGCTTGGCGGGAGAGAAAAACATATGATCTCATAATTGGCTCTAAGCGAAGTGACCCGACCCTAAACACCCAAAGCCAATACCGCAAAATGCTTAGTGCAGGTCTAAATGCAATCTTGAACTATCTTTTTGATTTTTCCGGTAGTGATACACACGGTATGAAAGTCATGAAAGCTGACTCAATCAAGAAATTAGCTGATAAGTGCGTAATGACGAGAGGTCAATTTGACACTGAGCTGACTCTCCGAGCTTTGAGGGGGGGGCTTTGGGTGGGAGAGGCACCCATACCTTACTCTGAAAAGAGAAGCCCAAGAAATTTTATGTTTAAGAAAATTTTTCAAAACGTATTTGATCTTTTCATTCTATACAGGCTGATGAAATCAATACCTTATGATTCTTCGATCCGTTATCGGCGAATTCCTCGCGATGATATTGAACCAGTTGAGCTCCAAGCAGGCCGGAGTCGGGTTGAATAACAATAAGAAATGCGCGCTTCAGCATATGAAAAGTCAGATCAGTTTAAGTGTCTCACTGTGTAGATATAATCATTTTCAACCGGCTTGAATCGCCTCAGATAATGAAAGTGGTTTTTATCCTTTGAAAGTCGCTTAATGTTGGTGAGCTTTATTGTATCGTCACTACCATGAACTCTGTGGCAGAGAGTAACGTTATTTCCGCTTAAACTTGGATCTATCTGTATCGTATTGTTGAAAAAGCGCAGGAGCCCAGCGTATGGATGATCGGGACCCTCAGGTCTAAAAATCATAATGTCGTAAGGTTGCTTGCGAAGAAGATCTCCAGAAAGTGGACTTTCTGTCCAGTCGATGAATATACAGACAGCGTCACTGATTTTTTCGGCATGTAACAATTTAAAGTTCGAGACTACTCCCTCATTCTCGACTATCGCTATTGGTAACTTTGTCTTTTTAAGTTTGTTCAGAACGGCCGCGCGATTAGCTGAGTCAAGGTCGTTGTATGCTTTGGCAAAGTTAGCGGCGTGGATTTTTCTAATTTTTTCAGCTCGGCTGGTCACTAGCGCCTTTTTTAATTGTTCAGTGTGTATTGAACTCATAGATTTAGTAACGTAGTTAGTTAGATTTGCGGATTGGTAAACTCCGAAGCCGGCACATAGTATGCCTATACACTGAACGCTACGCTTAATGCTAAGATTGCAGAGGTTGAGCATTAGAAAGTAGAGCGAAAACCCTAGAAGAGGTATCGAAACAATCAATATATATGTTGCTGCTACCGCTGGTGCGGTTGCGGCTGCTACAGGAGTTCCGCCCACACCTGGCGCTAAGGTAATGAAGAAGCTAATCAGCGGAATCAGCGTTATATAAAACCTAGGGTTGTTCGAGAAGGGAAGTGTTGTTGCAAGAAAAAAGCTGAGTGAAGCAACAAACACAGCGTACGCTTGCTGATGAGCATTTATGTAGTATTCAAACTTGTGTGCAATTGAGTTGAAGAATAGCCAAGGGTTGTTGGCTAAAAGATCCCTAAATAGGACTTCAGCCACAGGCTCATACTGCTCGAAACTCAGAATTTGGGGGTCAATTTGCCCTGCCAGCGTATACCCACAGGAATCAATCCAACAAATATTCTCATAATTTGGGGTTGTACCGACACCAAAACCCATTAGGAGGGGGTGCCATGCAGAATGACCAACTGTGGCTGCAAAGTGCTCAACACCGTCATGGTATTCCAGAAAATTGATTAATCCGGTGAAAGCTAACGTTGAGATAAAAAAGTAAGCTATGAAAAACGATACTAGAGGCAAGAGGATAGTCTTGTACGATGTCTTTACGATAGTTGTTTCATAAAACTTATAGCCCGCAGCGAGGAGAATAATAGGAACAACAATATAAAAACTATCAGCCCGAACATAGCTGAACAGACCTAGTGCGAGACCAGAAAAACCCATGATCAGATTTTCGGCTAGTAGACTCCTCATTCGAGAAACACAAAAATCCAGCGCTAATGAAATTGAAACAATAAAAGCAACTGCCGGGGCTAATCGATTATTCATGAGATATGTGATCGAAACATCTTGAACGCCTATTGCTAATGCAGAAGCACCAATAACAAAGAGGGGAAAGGATTTGATGGTAAGAGCTAGGCCGATCAGTAGAAGGAAATATGGAATGATTTGAATTTTCCATACATTGTTGTTTTCTGGATAAATCGGTGACCCAGTTACTTTGGTCTTAACCAAGTTTGCCGTGGCAGCTAGAACAAATAATCCCACGTCATCGTCAACTCGATTGGTAACCGTCTCGCCATTAATGGCCATTACGGTCTGGCCATGATTGTCGTATGAGCTTTCTAGCATCTGAGCCATTTTCTTTAATCGTGTTTGGCGAGGCTCGTCGCCGTTAAAGTCATGGGAAATAAAGTATTGGTAGCTGAAAACAAAAATGGCTGCAAGTACTGCCAACCTGATGAGAAACTGCCAATTAAAAGTAGAAAACTTCTCAACCAAAGCAAATGATAGTGTTGATATACCATGCATAGTTTCTTATTTCCTACTTCGATGTTGGCTTGCTAGGCGCGAACGTAACCAAGGGAATTCACTTTATTCTAAAGTCAGGGGTACGAAGAGTTAGAGAGCTTCATTTAAACACCTTTCACAGGACCATCTGCCAATTATCTTAATTGCTCTCTAGTTGAAACCAGTCCCAGGTTTTTTTCATTGCGCTTTCGAGGCCTACCTTGGGTTCAAAACTTAACAGTTCTTTTGCTAAGTCATAGGTAGCGAAATTTCGTTCAACTTCACCTACTCTTTTTTCGTCAAAGAAAATCGGATGGTCGGGGGTCGAGGCCACATTACAGGCAATGTGAGCAAGTTCTTTCACTGATACTTCCCGGCCGCTAGCTAAGTGAATTGCGTTGAACTGCGGTAATCGAGTTTGGAGTGCTGCAATGATGCCGTCACAGAGATCTTCAACGTAAAGAAAGTCCCGTGTTGCGCTCCCATCACCGTAAATTGTAATTGGATTTCCCGCCATAATTGCTTTGAAGAATGCAGTCACTGCTCCCTTCTTGTGCCAACTGATTGGGCCAATCACATTAGCGAATCTCAGGGCAGTTATAGACATATCATATGCGTTTGCAAAAGCGCAGCAGTAGCCTTCCCCAGCTAACTTGCTCGCACCATAAGGCGAAATTGGCCTCGGTATCGATCTCTCGTTAACTGGAGGGGTGACATTGCCGATAAGAGCACCCCCGGTTGAAGAGAATATCACTTGTTTAACTTTTGCTCGTCGAACCGCATTTAGTACTCTGAAAGTGCCCTCCGCATTGATTGAAAAATTTTCTTCTGGCGATTCAACGGATTCGACGACAGAGCCGTAGGCGGCGAGGTGAATAACAGCATCTTGATTTTTGGCCGCGTCATAAACAGATTCTTCATCGCGTATATCGGCCTCCACAATCGAGTAGTCTTTATCATTGTAGATATGGTCCTTGCTACCTCTTGAAAAATTGTCAAGAATTGTAACCGTGTGACCTTCTCCGAGGAGGTTCGATACTAGATTTGACCCAATAAAGCCACAGCCACCAGTGACCAAAACTTTGAGCATTAATTCTCTCCTTGTTTGTGTTTTAGGTCAATTTCTACGATCTTTCGATGCGTGGTTTTCACCCTAGTGTTTATTGTCGAGCGCGCTCGCCACTCTGCTAATCTAAAGTAGTGTCTTACTCGCTTGAAACTTGTCGGTCGCGTTACAACGACAAATTTGGTTAGATCTTTCCTGATTATAAATCATGGATGGTTTATTTACTACGATCCGTAGATCGTTAGATTGATACGGCCTAGGAGCACTAGGCACTTTTTATGGTAAACATCATAGTTAATCACAAGAGGTGTCGCATAGGGAAACGACCCTACTGCACAGATGGGTTTGTAATCGGTAATCCCCCCGCAAATTAGCAGTGGTATCAGCGCTGATACTCTGAGGTTTCAAAATATTTCAATTTCGGATAAGTGAAAACAGTTATCATCGGTAACCAAGCGAACATAGCGGGCAGGGATCGTTTTTAGCTTTGCATGCCATACATCAAAAGTGTCGGTCTGCTGATCTATACTAGAAAATCGATGGCCATCTGTGCTCACTTCGAGATGTACTGGTAATGCCCGTTCCTTGCAGCAATCTGCACGATTGAAAACGTCAACCTTCGAAATAGTTTCAACCTTTCCGAGGTCTATTTTAATCCATTGTCTACCTTTGCACTTAGTATGAAAACCAATGTTGGATCGATCCCCATCAACGACACCTTGCACGGGGAATCTTCCTTCCTGCCATATACTGCTCTGAGTTACGTGTTTGTTCAGGGCTAAGTTCGTTGGCTCAAACATCTTTAGTGTAATCCACATTCCGCCCATGAGTAGGACAATGGAGAGACTGATCCTAAGCCAGCGAATTAGCAGGATCTTTAGTACACCGGTTGATTTTTCTTCGAGTGAATTTCCCAACATACGGGCCACGCGCTGCATACCGTCTAAGGCTAGTTGTCGTCCTGACTTAGGTAAGTGGGATAGGTAGCCGTCTCCCGAACTAGCTCGCAAGGCCTCCAGCACAACAGAGCGTTGTTCTATAGGCAGTTCCGCAAGGGCCGCGTCCTCTGCCGATAGGCGATTTTTTTTACGGGGGGATTCAAGGTTGTTTTCGCTACGCGATGTATCTCTGGCCCGGTGAGCTGTTACTAGAAGCCTGATGGCAGACCAATACAATATGAGTGCAGAATTTATACTACTAGAAAAAAGTGTTAGCCGGTTTGCTTCAGTGAGCAAATCCCTGCCTAAAGCGAACTCGTGCCAGCCGGGATCTGATGCATGGAATGCTTCACTGCGGGCAGTTGCTAGGGGTTGTTCCAGGAAGAAGAACTCTCGTAATCGACCTTTTTCTTCTTTCTTCAATTGTAAATTCATTTATTATTTATAAATAGCTTATGCCTTAAGTCTAGCATGAATCTGACTATTCGATCTACCGGAGAGCTAATTATCAAGCTCACCTGTGCAAGTGAGAATGGATAGAGTCCTAGACAAGTAAATTAGGCCACCAATTTAGAGGGAAGGTCATCTCCACGAAAATACCGATGACTTGAGTGGACAAACTTAGAAAAGACTCATGCTCCACTATTCATCTTCGAACGGGTCCTGAAGCCCAGTACCTTCAAACTGCCTAAGCCAGTGTTGCCACTTACTCCATTTCACTGCATAAGATGCCCTCTCCCGTGGTAATCCCCCCTTTATTAACCGAAGCTAAAAGTAGAGGTTAGGCCACCATGGCCAACTTCTGTTGCGGCGTTATTCCGCCAAGGCCCATGTTGGGCCGTTCGTTGTTATAGGTCCACAACCAGTTGGTCGCGTGCTCCTGAACTTCTTCAATAGATTTGAACAAGTAGTGTGTCAGCCAATCGTATCTACCGTCCGGTTGTAACGCTCAACATAGGCATTCTGTTGCGGATTGCCCTGTTGGATAAAGTCTAATCGGATGTCCCTATCTTCAGCCCAGTCGGCAAGCATCTGGCTGATGTACTCGGGACCATTATCGCAGCGAATGGCCGTTGGCTTACCGCG
>Ga0075109_1001164_pt1 | contig 16744 bp, 11 predicted proteins | sample AntAceMetag02UKD_FD_69798 | JGI IMG/M metagenome (GOLD analysis project Ga0075109, IMG submission 69798) | Saline lake microbial communities from Ace Lake, Antarctica - Antarctic Ace Lake Metagenome 02UKD | ecosystem: Environmental > Aquatic > Non-marine Saline and Alkaline > Saline | place...
GCCAATTTGGTTTTCAACCAATCATTGGTGTTATCTGCTATTTGCGCTGTTATCACTTTGGTACTGGGCTACGCTTTTTCCAAGCCCTATCTCGCGGCGATCACAGCTGATGAAGCCGCTTTAAGTGAAGGTCTAATTTTCCTTTTTTGGTTTTTGCCAGGCATGGCCTTACAGTTCGCGATGATGGCCATGTCATCCTCCCTCCGAGCCACAGGCATTGTTAAGCCGGCCATGATAATTCAAGTTCTTACGGTGGTCCTTAATACTATCCTAGCGCCAATTCTGATTGCCGGATGGGGGCCTGGCCCGGCGCTCGGAGTTTTAGGTGCCGGGTTAGCAAGTACGATTTCTATCTCTGTTGGAGTCGTACTTCTCACTCTGTATTTTTTCAAATTGGAAAAATATGTATCCTTCGAGCGCAGCCTTTGGCGCCCTCGCTTTGATATCTGGCGCAAGATGTTTGATATCGGTCTGCCAGCAGGCGGTGAAATGGCTATTCTATTTCTCTACTTCTCAATGGTTTATTGGTTAATTCAGGATTTTGGTGCGGCCGCTCAAGCGGGCTTCAGCATTGGCGGACGGATTATGCAGTCTATCTTTATGCCAACGATGGCTATTGCTTTTGCTGTTGGCCCAATTATTGGCCAAAATTTCGGTGCAGGCTTTGGAGGACGAGTGCGTGATACTTTTAACAAAGGCATATTGCTTTCCACTATCGTAATGGCAGTAACAACGGCACTGCTTTTACTGCGCCCGGAGCTTCTAATGACATTTTTTACTGATGATGAGGAAGTGATCGCAGTTGGGGCTGGGTTTCTGCAACTGATTTCACTTAACTTTATTGCGCAAGGAATTGTGTTTACTTGCTCGGGGGTCTTTCAAGGCCTAGGCAATACCAGGCCTGCGTTATTAAGTTCTGTTATTCGCTTAAGCATTTTTATTCCCATGGCAGTGTATTTGAAATACCAGCCGGGTTTTACTATAGAGCAAGTTTGGTACGTCTCAATTCTTTCCGTTACTGTTCAAGGTATCGTCAGCTATTTGCTAGTGCGCAGAGAACTGAAGATCAAGCTAAAAGATGTTAAGCCAATAGCCGAACATACGTTAGAATTGTCAGCGTAAGCTGAGCAAAAGCTACTTAGATAAGCCCGATAACGGTCACTGACTGGGGCTGGAATAAGTTGGGTTTCCAGCAGGTTGACTAAAAGATAGGTTGACCTAACACTTGTTTGATCTAGCGTTAAGGGAATGCCCATGCTGATTAAGTTGCTAAAGAAAATAGCCTATGGGTTTGCAGGTCTAATTTTGTTGGTCGTTCTGATAGCAGGAATTGGGTCTTACTTATCGCTGGATGCAGATTTCAGCCACAGTAAACAAACCGCAAACTTGCCACTATTTTCTCAAGCCTCAACGTTCACCGATGAGGAAGTGCTAAGAATTGAAGCGAATGGGTTCGAGTTTAGAGCAAGGGTTGCAGGTAACGAGTCAGACCGTCCAACTGTTATCTTGCTGCACGGATTTCCGGTAACTTCCGCGATGTGGAAACCTCTCATTTGTGCATTAGCAAACAGTGGCTATCGTGTTGTCGCTTTTGACCAGCGTGGCTATAGCCCAGGGGCTAGACCGCTTGATGCGGCGCTTTACTCATTGCCTAACTTGGTCAGTGATGTCTTAGCGGTAGCTGACGCGGTAGGTGCTAAAACCTTTCACCTAGTAGGCCATGATTGGGGCGCTGCCGTTGGTTGGGCTACAGTGCTTGAGCACCCAGATCGAGTGCTCACTTGGACCGGTCTTTCTATAGCTCACCCACAGGCATTTTCGGATGCCTTGTTAAACGACCCAGATCAGCAAGCCAGAAGCAGTTATTTCACGCTATTTAACACGCCAATTGTTCCTGAAGTGCTACTAACATTTAACAGCCTAGCATTGCTGAGGTCAGCTTATGAGAGTATGGATAATGACAATATCGCCGAATATTTGGCGGTTCTGTCAGAGCCAAGGGCCTTGTCATCAGCGCTGAACTGGTACCGCCAAATGGGTGACCTGACCGATACTATACCCGCTTCGCCTGAAACCTCAGTGCCGACCTTATTCGTTTGGGGTAGCAATGATTCTGCGGTAGGAAGAGCCGCAGTGCTTGACCAAAGGCAGTACATGAAGGGTCCATATAAGGTGATTGAAACAAACGCAGAGCATTGGTTGATGACCACCCATGCCGACCAAATCAATTCGCAGGTATTAGAACATATTGGCAGAATTGACTAAAAAAATGGTAACGTCACCGCTACTAGAAAAACACGAATAGTATGTGTCGAAAAAAGGAAAGACCATGAATAGTATGACTATTAAAAAAGTTGCCACTGCACTTATTCTCTTATTTACTCCAATAATTGCTCTCGCTCAAGCGATGAGTATGGGTAACGGCGATAAAAATTGGATAAACGTTGACGATGTTCACAGAGACGGCACTATTCTAACCTTCTCCGAAGTGCAGATTGATGGAAACGGTTGGTTAGTCATTCATCCGTTTGAAGACGGCGCTCCTAATGGTGATAAGTATGTTGCCTCCACCTTTTTGAGCAGTGGCAAGAACACTGACGTAAGCATTGAAGTATTTAAAGGCCTAGCACCGGGTGAAATGTTTATCGTAATGCTGCATTCAGACAGTAACACCAACCAGATTCTGGATTTTGTATTTGTAGATGATCAGAACGTAATGGATCTTGCTGTGTTTGAAGGCAGCAAAATGATCGGTCATGCTATTCCAACCCCTTAAGCCAAATGCATCTCTATAACTTGTGGCCTAGTAATTTAATATGGCAGATTTGATTCACTACGCCAGTTTGAGCCAGGTCGCTGAATTGATTCAGACAGGAGAGCTCAGCCCTGTTGAATTGACTGAGCTGATGCTAACTCGCATTGCGGACGTTGATAAGACCCTGCTGAGCTATGCAACCGTGACCGCAGATAAAGCGATGCTCGCTGCTAAAAAAGCAGAGGCACAGATTGCAGAGGGAAATTACAAGGGACCGCTTCATGGCATTCCTGTCGCCGTAAAAGATCTTTGCTTTACCAAAGATGTAAAAACCATGGGCGGGCTCAAGGTCCGTAAAAACTTCGTACCCAGCTTTGATGCCACCGTTGTGGAAAAGCTAGAAAGCGCAGGTGCGGTAGTTTTAGGTAAACTCAATCTCACCGAAGGTGCACTGTCCGGCTATAACCGAGACTTTGATATTCCCATAAACCCATGGGGTGAAAACCTTTGGGCGGGAGTTTCTTCTAGTGGCTCAGGTGTGGCAACAGCGGCAGGTCTTTGCTTCGCAAGTCTTGGAACAGACACCGGCGGTTCAATTCGGTATCCCGCCATGGCAAACGGTATTGTTGGTTTAAAGCCTACTTATGGGCGAGTGAGCAAATTTGGGGTTATGGCCTTAGCTAGCTCGCTTGATCATGTAGGCCCGATGACTCGAACAGTGCAAGACGCTGCAGTGGTATTTGAAGCGATAGCAGGTTTTGATCATCGAGATGAAACTAGTCTAAAGGCCCCGGTCCCCAGTATTCTAGGGTCCTTAAGCCTAGACTTAAGCGGAATAAAAATAGGCGTTGATGAACGTTATATAAGCGAAGGAACAAACCCTGGTTTGGTTTTAGCAATTACTAAGGTGATAGAGACTCTCAAACAGTTGGGGGCGCAGTTGGTTAGCGTTTCTATGCCTGAAGATGGGCCAAAGGAGCTACGAGCAGCATGGCTCCCCGTCACAGCCTATGAGGCCTTGCAGGCTCATGCAGACACCTATCCTGCACGTGCCGCAGACTATGGCGGCTATTTAGGCGATGTGTTAGCGCTGGGTCTAAATATGACAGAGGCCGATTATAATGCGGCAATGGATCTTCGCGCTGAGATCACTCGTCGTTTCGAGTCACAGCTAAGCGATGTCGACGCAGTTATTTGCCCGTCCGGTGGTTCTGTTTTTGAGGTAGAGAAAGAGCTGCAGTATGGTGATATGGAAACGCTAAAATCGGTCATTCAAAAATTTCAAGGGCAGTTTACAATACCAGCAGACTTAGCTGGAACTCCTTCCATTACCGTTCCATGCGGATTCTCGGCAGCTAATACTCCCTATGCCGTTCAGTTTTTGGGAAGCCGTTTGACTGAGTCAAGTTTGTGCCGAATTGCTTACGCCTATGAGCAAGCAAGCAATTGGCACCTACGTCATCCAAGACTCTAAAGAGTTAGTTTAGGCTAGCCAACATTAGTTAAGCCAATTTCAGTCTAAAACGTACCGTTAATCGTTAATCCAAATTCAACGCCAGTAGTAATATCTCTATTTTCGATTTCTTCAAGTATCCCAGCAGATGTCCTGCCAATGTAACGCGTTCTTCTTCTAATCTGTGCGCCATTGGTCAACGCGCCTAAGTCAAGCCGGTAGGTGATACCGCGGCTATCGATATATTCAGAAAAGAAATTCACCCTTGGTTCGCCAACTTGAAATTCAACATCGTTAACTTCAAAGCGAAACATGCCGCCGTCAATTCTGTCGAAATACTGCATGCCCCAGTTCACTCGCCACTCAGGAATGTCATGCCTAAATGCAAAGGTGAATCGCCCGCGGTTGTAAAGCTGAAAGCGACGCGTATCCCCTGTGAACGGATCGGTTACTTCCGAGTCTTGCAAAGTAAAAGTAGAGGTTAGCTGCAGATTAGGTAAGTCAAACATGTTCATTCGCATACTGGCATTTAGGTTCATGCCGTATTCAATTCCATCACCTATGTTTCCGTTAGCAGAGAGCAAGTTGTCCTCCGATGTGGAAGCATCAACTCGGTCAATCACATCTTGATGATCGGCATAGAAAAACTCACCGCTCAATACACCGACATCGTTAGGCAGTCGGTATTCAGTGTTTAAAGTGTAGCGCCACTGTGTTTGTTGCCTAAGCTCGGCGTTACCACCAAGCGTATTTACATCATTATCAGTCTCATCATTAGCGGCTACAAAATCACGGAAACTGAGCTGACTAACAATTCGCTCAACACCGCCTCGCAGTTGTAATGTTGGGGTAAGGTCGTAACGAACATCAATTTTAGGTTTTACAAAGCTAAAATCTCTCTCGTTGGAGACATCGCCAGATTGCGATATTTCTGACTCTTCATAAAGCAGTGTTGATTCAACGGAGAGCTTCGGGTTAATTCTCCAATTATGGATTAGAAAAGGCTCGAACCGAACTTCTTCTACAGTTGAATTTGCATTGGTGACAGTCTGCGGAACTAAGCCGCCGAAGTCTGGGGAAGGAATTCCGGTTGCATCAATAATGCCTAATCCAAGTGAGGCATCTAATGTGGTTTTGGCGCCTTCTATGCCAAACTCTAAGTCTTGGCTTTCAAATAAGTCTAACGTGTAAGCAGCCCTCACAATCCTCTCTTCTGTGATTGCCCCTGTGTTCAGAAATAAGTTTTGTTCCTCTGAGCCGTCGCTTAACGTCAGGAATCGATTTCTGGTGGCATCTCTGTTGTCTTGGTTTGCTATGGCTAGAAGTTTGAATCGATGACCATTGTTTCTAGTGAATTCATAGTCGCCGCCTATCTCCCAGTTGCTGCGCTCACCTGGCACATCTTCACGCTCAAGTGTAATGCCGTTGGGAGTGGTTCTCAGATTAGCCGTCACTCGATCGACATCGGTAGGGTTGTCGTTATCGCCATACAATGCATTGAATCGAATGCTGCTATTGCTAGCGATGTCGTAGCCAATATTCAAACTAAGTTCGTTGTTGGTTTGGTCGACGGTAAACTCTTCTCGAACTAAATCGTTTGGTAAAAAATCGCCAAGAATACTTGTCTCCCGGCCGATGGAGTTGTTATAGCGAGGCTCACTAGTTGCGCTAATTAAGTAATTGAACCCACCGCCCTGGCCGCTGATTGAAAATACGCCGCCGGGCCTAATCTCGCCATCTTGGTAGCCATCTAAACTTGCCTGATATGAAATGCTCGTAGAAGCTAATTCTTCGAACAAAATAACATTGACTACTTGTCCGCTGCCGCGCACGTCCAAGTCGCCGGAAGTACCGCGGATGATTTGAAATTCTTTGACTTGATCAGCAGTGATTCGATTTAGCTGCTCGCTGGCCTGATTATTCTTACCAGCAACGCGTTTGCCGTTAATTAGAATTTGGTTTCCCCCGCTGCCACTGCCTAAACCACGCCCTCCTGAGGACGGGTTGCCACCAGGGCCTGGTCCCGGACTTGCTGAAGTTTCCTGTCCAGGAATTCGATCCAGCATGTCCAGCGCAGTAATTGGGACAAACTGGTCGAAAAAGGAAGCAGGATAGACGATCGTTGAATTCCCATCCTCGCTTACCTGCGCCAGCGCTGAGCTTAAGGTGGCAAGAGATAAGGCGAAAACTAACGGTGCTAAGTTAAAAATAGTGCGAATAATACGTAATGAAAACACAACCAAGGCCTGTTTTATTTATTAAGGGGCGTACTTACAGCCACCGGATTTAGCGGAAGCGGGATTGTACTTGGAATAGACCTTAATAATCAGCCTTTGTTACAAACTGACATGATTTCATTATGGACTGTTTAGGCAAAAGGGAAGTGTAGGCTTTCTAAGGAGGAGGTTGGGAAGTGGCTTATGGCGATAGGGTAAAGTAAAAAAAGGCCCCAGGCGTTGGCATGGGGCCTTTTAAAAACGTAAGTTCTCTAGGCGGCGTGAGCTTTCGATTTGAAATACTCTAGATAACTTGGTGGGTTCTCCACCGCACCGCTCTTGGAAACGATCTGAATTGTGATGTTTCTGAGTTTCGCCTTATGGGAGAAATCATCCAGAATCTCTACGATATCGTGGTCTAGATAGCGGTTGTTGCTGATATCAAGTTCCAGATATGTGCCATTATCTAGGCTATCTAGCTCTTTAAGAATTGCACCCTTGTTGAAAAAAGTAACTTCTTCAGCCAGGGTCATTTTAACTCGTTCAGCGCTACTGCCGGCCTCTTTGTGTAGGAAGTATGAGTTTTGGTAGCTCTTGATGAGGATAACCACTACACCGACAACCAATCCCATGCCTATGCCGACAAGTAAATCGGTAAAAATTATGCCAAATACAGTGACCGCGAAGGGTAAGAATTGCTTCCAGCCCAAAGCATACATTGTTTTAAATAATACAGGCTTAGCAAGCTTATATCCTACCGTGAAGAGAATAGCCGCAAGTACCGACAGAGGAATCATATTAAGCAGGCTAGGCGCCATAACCACAAAGATTAACAAGAAAATGCCATGAAGAATGGCTGAGACCTTGGTGCGACCGCCAGACTGAACGTTTGCCGAGCTACGGACTATCACCTGAGTGATAGGAAGACCGCCGATCATTCCTGAAAGAATGTTTCCGGTTCCTTGTGCCAGTAATTCCCTATTGGTGGGAGTTACGCGCTTTTCGGCGTCTAATTTATCGGTTGCTTCAACACAAAGAAGGGTCTCGAGACTTGCCACTAAAGCGATTGTAAACGCGGTCAACCAGACCTGAGGGTTGGTAATTGCAGCAAAATTAGGCGTTATAAATTGACCAAAAAATGAAGAGACGCTATCCGGCGTAGGGACGCTTACGAGATGCTCAGCAGATATAGCAAAGGTCTCGCTATTACGTGTAACCAGGTAGAATATGATACCCGCTGCTACAACTACCAAAGGGCCTTGAACTAACTGAAAGACTCTCGACTTTTTCGACAGAACTATGTCCCAAAGCAACAAGATCCCCATACTAATCATGGCAATCAAAGTGGCTCCTGGGCTGACATTGTCGATAGTATTGATAATGCTAGAGAAGGTGTTGCCACCATCTACCTGAAAAAATGCGAAGTCACCTTCCGGGTCAGCATCGTAACCAAAGAAATGGGGAATCTGCTTGAGGATAATGATGATTCCGATGCCAGTTAACATGCCCTTAATGACAGATGAGGGGAAGTAATAGCCAATGATGCCAGCTTTCAAAATACCCAACACGATCTGAATGACGCCGCCAAGCACCACCGCCATTAGGAAATTTTCAAAGCTACCAAGCGTGGTTATAGCTGCAAGCACGATCGCTGCCAAACCAGCTGCGGGTCCACTTACGCCAATGTGAGATCCGCTAAGTATGCCAACAACGATGCCTCCGATAATTCCAGCGATTAATCCGGAAAATAGTGGTGCGCCACTTGCCAAGGCAATGCCCAAGCAGAGGGGTAGCGCGACAAAGAACACGACTATGCTGGCAGGCAGGTCGTTTTTTAAAGTATTGAACATAGTTGTATTGTCCTAGGTATCGAACGTTGAGTATTTATAACTTATTGTAATTATTAAGAATAGTTGGTTTCTAAAGTCATCTGATGCCAATTCGAACTCAGTGATTTTCTTGCTAACCGTTCGCATAAAACGAAGGATCACTCATTTCGGATCGGAAAGCCTTTCGAGAATAACTGTTAAAAACATCGGAAAAAACGAACAGTTAGCAGGTTCGGCAAAGAACGACTCTAGGGCTACGCGGATTGCGGGCACTCTGGTGTTATCTGCATCACCTATGGGTCACAATACCGACAACTAAATTATGAATTTCAATAAAAGCGGAGTGATTAGCGCCGCGCAAGCGTCAGATGCCCTATGAATGAAACTGATATCACTTCATTAATCCCTATCGCCGTTGCACTGGTACTGTCCCTGACTACACGCAATGTCATAGTCGGCTTATTTACTGGCGTGTTCGCTGGCGTGTTGATGATCAACGGCCCACAGCCGTTTGCTGCTTTAGGCATCATGGTCAAATCACACTTAATTCCAGAGCTTACCGACAGCTATAACGCTGGCGTTTTGATACTCCTCGCGTTCATTGGTGGATTTGTGGCACTTGTCGAGCAAAGTGGTGGCGGGGCGGCTTTTGCTAAGCGGATTAATCAGTGGGTGAAAACACCCATGCAGGCGCAGATTGCAGCCTGGCTTGGCGGCATATCTATTTTCTTTTCAGATTTAGGCACGCCCTTAATAGTAGGGCCGGTGTTTAGGCCTTTAATGGATCGACTAAACGTGTCCCGCCAAAAACTAGCCTATATTATCGACTCTACGGCATCTCCTGTTGCGATCCTAGTTCCTTTTATTGGGTGGGGTGTTTATATCATGAGTTTAATCTATCAAGAATACGAAGCTCTTGGAATTGAGGAAAGTGAGTTCAGCGCATTTATCCTAACTATCCCTTTTCAGTTTTATGCTTGGCTTGCGGTCTTGATGGTGCCGATGTTAGCTATTTTGAATTTGGACTTCGGGGCTATGGCCAAGGTAGAAGCGCCTAAGGTAGAGAGGGCGCAAGTAGTAAAAGACCAGAAAAAGATAAAAGAAGAAACCAATGACAATTCACCAGAGCAAGTAAAAACCTTTACTCACCCAAACGCAAAACCAATACTAGTCTGGGCGCCTCTGCTGGTTATGGCCAGCGTATTGGCGTTAATGTTAGTGCCGTTGGGGTTTCCTTTAGAGCAAGTTTCAGGAACAGATTTTAGAGCGGGCTTGTCCACATCCTATTTTTTTGCTGCGGTTGTTCTCATTGCATTAATGTCGATCTACAAAGTAAGAAGCTTTTTAAGCAGTATAGATATTTATCTTAAAGGCGTGAGCGCAATGATGCTGGTAGCGATCACTTTGCTACTAGCCTGGGCTTTGAGCGACATCGGCAGGCAGCTTGGCGCTGCCGAATATATAGCGCAGGTCGCCAAAGCCGGATTGCCTGTTTGGATGTTTCCTATGGTGGCCTTCTTACTCTCGGCGATAATCTCATTTGCCACCGGATCTTCCTGGGGTACTTTCGCAATTATGTTGCCGCTGGTAATTCCTACGGCTTACGGAATTGAGGCTCCTATGTACGCGTGTATTGGGGCTGTGCTTTCCGGCGGTTTGTTTGGTGATCATAGTTCCCCGATTTCAGAAACTACTATTCTTGCCTCTACCGGAGCCAGCTGTCATCAAATAGAACATTTCAGAACTCAGCTACCTTATGCTTTGTTTAATGGGGGCATAAGCTTAGTCGGTTTTGCTGTAGCAGGTATTACTGGGTCTAGTATCATAGTGATTGGAGCAATAATGGCGCAAATAGTAGGGCTTATATTAATAAAGATGATGCAAAAAAAAATTAGTTAGTCGCCAGTCATGCGAAACAGTGAAAACCGCTTAAAGGATTGCGGCATTGACATAGTAAGCAGTCAGGCAACGATTAAGAGGCAAAATAGTATCCTTAAGAATTTAATCAGCAAGTCCAAAGGCAGAAATAATATGCGCAGTTTAACTTACCCAAAATCCCCACGTTGTTTGGCGCTCCTGATGCTGACTTTTCTCAGTAGCGTAGCCTATGGAGTTGAACCATCTATTGAAGTTAATGTCCTCAATTACGTGCGCGCGAAAACTACTATTCATTTCGACAGTGTCGTTGCTCGCGCAGGCGGGGTAAACAAGTGGGGTCATGTGCGCGAGCCTATTCCTCTTAACCTGCAAAGGTCGCGGCGCATGAATAGGGACACTCTCTACAGTTCTGTGGTCGTAGATATAAGTAAAGGGGCGACATTTTCAATGCCAGATGCTGGTGATCGATATATGTCTGCCACTGTCATCAACCAAGACCATTTCATCAATAAAATATTTCATGGCGCAGGCCGTTTCTCTTTGGATGTAGAAGAATTCGATACCCCACATGTATTGCTAACAGTTCGAATACTGGCGAACTCTGAAGACCCAAGCGACATAGCCATTGCAAACCAGTTACAAGATGCCTTGACAGTCGAAAGTGCTTCAAGCAATCCTTACATTCACCAAAATTATGATATGGACAGTTTGAATTCGGTTGGAGAGCCGCTGATAGAGTTAGCCGCAGGGTTGCCCAATGTTATCGAAACATTTGGCACAAAAGAGGCTGTGAATGATGTCAGACATTTACTTGCCACCGCTTATGGCTGGGGAGGTCTTCCTGAATATGAGGCCTTCTATGTCAATGTTCAGCCCGATCTTCCTGTTGCTAGCTATTCGCTAACTGTCAAAGATGTGCCTGTAGACGGGTTTTGGTCGCTCAGTGTTTATAATAAAGAAGGGTATTTTCAAGAGAATATTCACAACGCCTACAGCGTGAATAATTTAACCGCCACTGCTAACGAAAATGGCTCTTACACGGTGCATTTTGGTGGAGACCCAACTGATGATAATTATCTGCCGATTACCGAGGGTTGGAATTTCGTTATGCGAATGTATCAGCCACAAGAACCTGCTATGGATGGTAGTTGGATAATGCCCGACTTGGTTAAAGAAGACTAGTCCCAGCTATTTAAGCCGAAAATATCATACAAGGGTTCGAGTCTTGCGTATCCAAAATTCAGCAAACCCGCAGTGAAGTACAAAGGCTATCGTGAAGGAGAGTATTGACCACATTTCAGTCTCTTGCCTGTTGAGCGAATTTAGGATGAGGACAGGTACGAAAATTAGTCGCATGGTTGCAATACTCAAACCTAGTGCCAACGCGCGTATCATCCATTCGCGATGCAGCGTTATGTTTTTCTGCCGGACATTTTTGTAACTCAAAAATAGCGATAGCAAAAATAGCGATCCAAAAAAACCAATGACTAGTTGCTCGGATGTGCCTGAGTAAGGAATGACGATTCCCATAAAAAGCGCTGAGGCCCCGGCTATCAGCCCGAAAGAAACCAAAAAGCGTCCTGACCACCGATGAAAATCCAGTGAGCGGGTGCGTAATTTTTTAGAAAACTGTAAAGGGGCCATCAGTAAATAGACAGCGCCAAACAAGACATGGCTGTTTACGATTAGTGGAAACTCGGAGAATTTTTCGTTGGCTCCGCCAGTGAGTAAAAAATAGATCACGGCGCCTACCCCCAGTAGCGCTAAAGCGCATACGGTTAATGAAACGGCTATGCTGGCTAAGCTATTCGTTGCTAGGTTAATTGACTCTGGCTTAAATTTTTCACTAGACATAATTTTTAACCTTTTAATTAGAGCCTGCCTTTAATTTTTCAATGCCAAATTGCTTCATTTGATACGCTAGAGTCGAAGGTTTTATACCAAGTAATTGTGCGGCGCCGCCGCTACCCCATGTTTTCCAATTTGCAGCGCGAAGCGCGGCATAGATATTTTCTTTTTCCAACGCTTTAAACTCAATGTTGGTAAGAAATTCTGTAGATACAGCCTTCGGTTCACTTGAGATATCTTGCCGCACGCTAGCTGCGTTGACGATGGCAAGGTCCAGATTTAGTTTCTTGCTGTTTGAAGATATTACGGCACGTTCAATAGTATTCTTGAGTTCACGAATATTTCCTGGCCAGCTGTGAGATTTTAACTGTTCAATATTTCCCTTGGTAAGGCTGTGTGCTTGTTTACCTAATTCTCTGCAAGCGCGATCAAGAAAGCTAGCTGCCAACGGTGCAATATCGTTAATACGGTCTCGCAGTGGCGGAACTTGAATAGGGAAAACGCTTAAGCGATAGAATAAATCTTCTCTGAAGCGTCCGGCCTTAATTTCCGCTACAAGATCTCGATTGGTAGCGGCAATGACTCGAACATCTACTTTTACCGTGTGATCATCTCCCACGCGTTCAAACTCATTTTCTTGCAATGCTCGGAGCAGTTTACCTTGCTGTGAAAGTGGTATTTCACCAACCTCGTCTAGGAACAGTGTTCCTCCATCGGCTAACTGCAGTCTGCCAATACGGTCTTTGTGAGCGCCGGTAAAAGAGCCTTTGACGTGACCGAAAAATTCACTCTCAAACAATTCTGAGGGAATAGATGCGCAGTTTACTTTAACAAGAGCCTCTTGAGAGCGGTTAGACTGAGTATGAATGGCGCGCGCAATCATTTCCTTGCCGACGCCAGATTCACCTAAAATCAGAACGCTTGCTGGCGTCGCTGCTACCGCATCAACTTGAGCCAATGTACGTTTGAGTGATTCGCTAGTCCCAATAATATCGTTAAAGTTACCGGAGGAATTTACTTCGTCTCTAAGGTAATCTCGCTCTAACTCAAGTTTCTCTTTTAAAATACTAATCTCAGCGTGGGCTAGTTCCCGTTGTTTCTCGATTTCTTTACGGTCTGAGATGTCCCTAAATATAACCACTGCGCCATCAGGTCTGCCATCGCGCAGAATGGGGGTGCTGGTGTATTCTATTGGAACCGCCGAGCCGTCGGTGTGCCAAAACACTTCGTTTTCTACTCGGTGCACTTCACCATCTTTTATAGACGCGTAGATGGGGCAATCGTCTCTTGGATAACTTGAGCCATCGGCGTGGGAATGGTGGTGCACTTCGTGCGAAAGCCTTCCCAGCATGTCGGCGCCTTTCCAGCCAAGAATTTCAGTTGAGGCCATGTTGCTGAACGTAATTAGGCCGTCTTTATCTAGGCCGTAAATTCCTTCGCCGGCGGCATCAAGAATGAGTTGATAGGTGGTCTGTAATTGTTCAAGAGCAGCATAGGCTTGCTGTCTAAGAAGTTCGCTTTCTCGGCGCTGGGTGTTATCTCTAAACACAATAACTGCGCCGTTGGGTTTACCATCTTTTAAAATGGGAGTGCTTACATATTCTACTGGAATTGCACTGCCGTTGGTGTGCCAAAACACCTCATTATCGACATGATGAACTTCCCCATCTTGCAATGAAGCAAAGATAGGGCACTCAGATCGGTGATAGGGGCTGCCGTCTTCGTGTGAGTGATGATGTACTTCATGGGAAGATTTTCCCAAGACCTTGTCGAGTTCCCAGCCAAGGATTTCCACAGCGGCTTTATTGCCAAAGGTTATTTTACCATCTTTGTCCAGACCCCAAATGCCCTCGCCGGCGCTATCAAGAATCAATTGATGCTGGGTGCGCAGCTGGGACAACTGTTCCGAGTCACTTGTAGCGACTGTTTTATCTTTAGCGCGGATAAGAATGCAACTTAAGTTGGTTTCTGGGTCTGTGTTACGCCATGCGTTTAGTGAAACGAGCTCAGCGCCGGCGGGGGTGAGCAGCTCAGTTACATGGCCGCTTATCGACTCACCAATATCAATGAGGTTTACCAGCTGCGGGATCAGCGTGTGACTGCGTTCTAGATTGATGAGTCGGGCTAGTGAAAGCGTCAATTCTGCATCAGCTGCCAAATTCAGTTTGCCCCGCCAAGCGCCGCTGAGCTCCTGAACTACCAGATTAGAATCCAAGCGCATTAGCAGTGTGGTTGATTCGGCTATTGGCCCCTCAATCGCGCTATCAAAGTCAGTGTCCATTTGCTTAAGCCTCAATATTTTAAGGATTGGACCACAATAAATTGAGGATCACAAGTTATTGTGATTCCGGAATGGCGTAAACTATTGATAAGCTTGACTTTAAAGGTTGGCATGATCGCTGCAATATCAAAAGTAGATATTCATCAGCCTCTTCGAGTTGCTTTTAGACTCGAGTTTAAACCGAGATGGAGATTGAGAAGATTGACCTTTCAGGCGCAGACATAACCAAGTTTTGAGGATAAATCATGCAAAAACATCCACTACCCCCATTTGACTTGGAGTCAGCTAAGGCCAAGGTCCAAGCGGCAGAAGATGCTTGGAATTCTCGAGACCCTAAGCATGTAGCAGGAGCCTATTCAGAAGACTCCCAGTGGCGAAACAGAACTCTGTTTCTTGTCGGAAGGGAAGCTATCGAGAGGTTCTTGGCAGACAAATGGAGGCAAGAGCTACATTACAAGTTAATGAAGGAGCTATGGGCTTATAGCAATAACCGCATCTCGGTACGGTTTGAATACGAGTGGCAGGATGCAAAAACCGGCCAGTGGTTCAGAACCCATGGCAACGAGCATTGGGAATTCAACAACGACGGTTATATGCAGCGCCGAGATATGAGCGCTAACGACGTACTTATTTCCTCAGGTGATCGACGCATTGGCCTGAAGAAAGCGAATAATAAGCTGGCTGAAGCCTAAAAGAAAAGGAAGGTGTCATGACACATAAATTTGCAACAACAATGTTCACCGCTAATGTTAAAGCTGCCCAACTGGCATCGGGCTCGTTTAAGCAAAACGAAAACCTCGAGAAAAACTTTGGCCCCAATGCGGAGCTAACGGTTAGAGAAGTAGATTTTATTGCTCAGAGGGATTCATTCTACATAGCGTCGGTAAGTGAGACGCACTGGCCCTACGTTCAACACCGGGGTGGACCAAAAGGTTTTTTGAAAATACTAGATGATAATCTTTTAGCCTATCCAGATTTTCGTGGCAACACCCAGTTGATTAGCACAGGTAACTTTGTCGGCAATGATCGCTGTTCAATAATTCTGGTGGACTACACAAAAAAGAGGCGACTAAAAATTCTTGGCCGTGTGCGTGTGGAAGATGTTTCATCGTTGAGTAAAGACGTTCTCACAGAGCTAATCGAAAGCGATTATCAGGCAAATATAGAACGTGTGTTTTTTATCGAGGTGCACGCGTTCGATTGGAATTGTCCTCAGCATATTACGCCCAGATTCAGTCTTGAAGAAAAAGTGAGAATGAAGGGCGAAACACAAATAGTAAAATAACAAAGCAGTAGTCGGCTAATGGAAGCTATGTAATGACGGCCAGTCGATGATAAAAGGATCAAATGGAATTATTTGCAGGACTGTTATGCTGGCGATCTCTTTTTTGGAAATGGGATAGGTACGCGCACCATGACAGCCCAGTGGCAGAGGTGCGTAGATTCAATGTTAGGGTTAACAGAAAAAAGAGAAATAATTTCAAATAGTTTTGATAAAAAATGAGGTGAAAAAATGGTTAGAGTAAAAACGATGGTAATCTTAATGATAATTCCAGCTGTTATCGCTATTGCTTTCTGGTTGTTCGTGCCGATCGGGGTTTGGTACTAAGTCGGATCGCGGCGGTATCTCTTGATCATCATTGTAGAGGGCAAGCATTGGCGGCTATAAAGATCGACTAATCACCATCTTTTGAACTTCGTTGGTGCCTTCGTATATTTGGCAGACTTTTACGTCGCGAAAAAAACGTTCTACCGGAAAGTCTTTAAGGTAGCCGTAGCCACCGTGAATATGAATAGCCTCGGAACATACTTTTTCGGCAATCTCGGAAGCAAATAGCTTTGCCATCGATGCCTGCGTTAAGCAAGGCAAGTTCTGATCTTTGAGTTGGCCTGCGTGAAATGTAAGCTGCCGTGCGGCTTCTAACTGAGTTGCCATTTCTGCTAACTTAAAGGAAATACTCTGATGCTTAGCAATAGGATTACCAAAGGTTTCACGCTCTTTTGCAAAAAGCAGAGCGGCCTCTAATGCAGCGCGTGCTATGCCGACGCACTGGGCGGCTATCCCAATTCGTCCACCCTCTAGGTTAGCCAAGGCAATTTTGTAGCCTTGGCCCTGTTCGCCCAAAAGATGAGTCGATGGAATGCGGCAGTCTTTAAACACTATCTGGCAGGTATCTGATGCATGTTGTCCAAGTTTTTCTTCAACACTGCTTACGATATAGCCAGGGGTGGTGGTTGGAACGATAAAGGCGCTCATGCCTTTCTTGCCAGCGTCAGGGTCGGTTACAGCAAAGACAATTGCGATGTCTGCATTCTTACCCGATGTGATAAACTGCTTTGTGCCGTTAAGCACATAGTCGTTTCCATCTAGAACAGCTTTGGTTGTTAGTTTCGCCGCGTCACTGCCAGCCTGTGGTTCGGTTAAACAAAAAGCGCCTAGTTTTTTGCCTGATGCTAAGGGCCTAAGAAATTCATTTTTTTGCC
>Ga0075109_1001166_pt1 | contig 16726 bp, 11 predicted proteins | sample AntAceMetag02UKD_FD_69798 | JGI IMG/M metagenome (GOLD analysis project Ga0075109, IMG submission 69798) | Saline lake microbial communities from Ace Lake, Antarctica - Antarctic Ace Lake Metagenome 02UKD | ecosystem: Environmental > Aquatic > Non-marine Saline and Alkaline > Saline | place...
CTCCGTTCGAGTTACTCGCACCGATTTCGCGGCTGACGGCACGGCATTGGATTCCGTTTTGACGTCCACCTCTTACGTATCCGATGGGAGCGGTGGCTTCAAATGGGAAAGCGAAGGGCGGCACACTGCGGGCACAACCCCCATCACTGTTGAAGAGGTGACACGTTCGACCTCCGGTTCGGTCACGACGGAAACTAATAAAATTCTACCGGGCAGCTCGTCCACTCCAGCGATGGTTCAGTCCCGGACGCTCGAAAATGAGACTTGGGGGCAGATGCCCACCTCAGTCCAAGTTGGAACGGCCACGGCTGATCCGGTGAGCACTTCTTTCCAATATCCTACGGGAACTTATGGTGGAGATCCTGCTAACTGGGGACTCATTACCGGTCGGCAGTTTTCTTCTAACCAATGGGAACGGGTCAAACGTGACGTCGACACGGGCAAAGTGACGTCGCGATACCGACCCTGGGGGAATGGACCGATCTTCATGAACGGCGATGGGAATTTGGGCGATGTCGAATCCTACACTTATTCGAACAATGCCTTTGGCGAGGCGGTCCGTCCGGCGACCACTCTCCGGCGTATTTGGGCGGAGACGGTGGCGAACACCAACATCACCTATTCGAACTCAACGGCCAACGGTAAGAACATCGTGACAGCTACGCGGGACGACTGGATCCAAGACGGCAAGTATTTGAAGTCCAAGACGACTTACTACCGCGAGGATGTCGGGGATTACTTCTTTCGGATGAAGATCCACAGTCAGGTGCGCCCCGATGGGACTAAGACATCGTTCGTTTATCAGCGAGGCGATCTCACTGGAAGTATCGATGCGAGCCCCGCCACCCGCACTTTCAGCGCGGTAGCGACAGGTGACGGCAGCCGGGTGGTCATGATTCAAGGAGCGGATGCTAATCCGACTATGACGGGCGCGACGGCTATTTCTAGCTACGGGACTTACGGCATCGATACAATTTGGCTCGTGCCCGGACGGTCGACCAAGCGCGTGATCATCCGTGATGAGATGGCGCGAGTGATTCGCACCGAGAGCCACGTCTATGCGTCGACCGGTTGGGCGGAGCTTGAAGCGGAAAACCTTACCTACGATCATGGCCATCGGGTGCTCACCCAGACGACCCAATCTAACAGTCTTTCCGTGGTCTACACCTATAACGGACTAGGGGAACTCGCCACCGTTACCGACCCCGGCGGACAGACTACAACTTATACTTACGACGATGCCGGACGGGTGGAAACCGTGTTGAAATCAGGCCGCGGTTCCTCGCTCGGCCTCCCAGCCGTGCCTGCGCTCCTTACGACTTACACCTACAACGCTGCCGGTTTGGTGACAGAAATTCGAGTAGGGGGGGCTGGCCAAGAAAATCTAGTCGTCTCTCGCACGTATGACGACGCAGGCCGAATGCTGACTGAAACCACTCCGGATACTGGCACGACTACCATGAATTACGTGCTCGATACCAATGCCAGCACGGGAGCCACCATCACCAAGACCTTCGCTGACAACTCCACTGAGATCGTGGCCCACTACAAGGACGGCAAGCCCAAGAGTGTAACCGGCGGCTCCGTGGTCCCCCAGTATTACACCTACACGGTCAATGGTTCGAGTGAACGACTGGTCACGAAGACCAACGTCGGCATTGAAACTAGCTCACCCCGATGGACGGAAACCCACCATGACTGGTTCGGTCGGCTGACCAAAACAGTTCGGCCCGGCTTCAACTCCGGCGGTATTTCCAATCCTGATTTTGTGGTAGAGCATTTTTACCAGAACAACACCGGCTTCAAAACCAAGACCGAGACTACCGGGCTGGCTAATACCATATATACTTACGATGGACTCGGCGCCCTTCAGGAGGTCGGCCAAGATCTGGAAGCGCCTCACGACAATCTCGTTTCCGCTTCCAATGATCGCATCCAATGGAAGCAGTTCGGTTTTGAATCTGCCGCTCTAGAAAATGGTCCGACTCGCTGGTGGTGGGTCGAGCGCACCTACCGCGATGGTCAGAACGGTTTGGACAATGCCAGCGCCATGCTACTCGGCACGTCTTACCGAGCGGTGAGTGATCTGGGCGCTGGGATGGCCTCGATTTCCTATAGTTACCAATCACTCGGCTCCGTGAATGCCTTCGACGCGATGAGCTTTCAGGAGATCTCGGTTGATACAGGGAACCAGCTCACCACCTCCACTATGGGTGGTGATGGACTCGCTGATGCGGCCACCAACTCCTATGCTGGACTCACCTTGCGAAGTGTCGCGCCGGATGGGCGTTCTACCACTATCACTTACGATAGCCTGCGACGGCCTAGCCAGATTGCGGATTCCCGCATCGGGATCACGAGCAGAAGCTATTTCACGGGCACGACCTTGCCCGAAGATATAACCCAGCCGAGCCTCGGCGTCACCAGTTACAGCTACGATAATCGAGGTCGCCCCGTGGTCGTAAACGATCCGCTGGGACGCAATACGCGCACCCGCTATAATTCGCGCGGCCAGATCGACCGCGTATGGGGCGATGCTACTTACCCGCTCGCCCACAGTTACGATTCCACCTACGGAGATCGCACCGCGCTTACCACCTACCGGGGTGGGTCGAATTGGGACAATCCCACGTGGCCCTCTGGCACGGCTGGCACTGGTGATACCACCACGTGGATTTTGGATGCGCCCACCGGACTGGTGCACCAAAAGCGCGACGCAGCCAATGCTGCCGTCACCTACCTCTACAATAGCTCCAATCAGCTTTCTCGCCGCAGCTGGGCGCGCGGTCTCGTGACCGACTACACCTATGATGCGCTCGGCACCGGTGAACTGGTGGCCGTGGATTATTCCGACGACACCCCTGATATCGACTACACATATGATCGCCGGGGTTTTCTCACCCGCGTCACCAGCAGCTCTGCCGACTTCAACGACGAACGCATCTTTACTTACTGCGAGTGCGGTAAACGCACGTCGGAAAAACATGGTCCCAATTCCCACCACCACGACTGGGAGCTGACCTATCAGCTCGATCCCGGAGCCGCCGCCACCGACCGCCGCCGCGGTCGCACGCAAGGCTATACCCTCATCGATGACGCCGCCCATACCGTCCACAGCCTCTCCTATTCCTACGATACGATTGGCCGTCTCGACGCTATCACGACGGGAGGCGACATTGGCAGCCACACCTTCGACTACGCCTATCTCGCCGATTCGAGCCTCGTCTCGTCGATGACCGTCGAGGCCCCAGATGCGACCAAACTGTTCACCTTCGCCCGCGCTTGGGAAACCGATCGAGACCTTGTGGACGTAGCTCAGACCAACTGGGACGGCGGCACCATCGCGAGTTACACCTACGCTTACGATGTCGCCCACCAACGCACCTCCGTCATCCAAGGCGGCACCGCGTTTGCCGATTATGGGGTTGCGGCGACCCACCGGCGTTTTGCTTACAACGACCGGGGCGAGCTGATTCAGGACTTCAGCTACGGGCACGCTAATCTCGCGGGACAAGACGATGAGACCTTGTCTAGCCGTCTCTTTGAGTTTCAATACGACTCGTTGGGCAATCGCACCTCCTCCAATCGCTCCGGCAATCCCGTCGTGATGGACCATTACACCGTGAACAATCTCAACCAATATACCTCGCGCGAGAACAACACGATTGCCGTGTCGGGCACGGTGGCCAACAGCAGTATCAACGTGGTGGTGAAAGCAGCCGGCAGCTCCTACCAATCAGCCGGCCGCGAAGCAAATCACTGGGGGCACAACGTCACTCCCGCGAATATTTCTGGACCCGTAGCCCAACAGATCAACGTCATCGCCGCCGAGCCCGGTAACCCGGATATCATGTCCACGGCCACCGCGACGGAAGCCGTGGCGAGCGCGCTACAGGCCAAACTCTACGACCTTGATGGCAATCTGACCGACGACGGCCTGTGGCTCTACACGTGGGACGGTGAGAACCGACTCGTGGCCATGGAAACCACCACCGGAGCCGTCGCCATGGGCGTGACGCGCCAACGCTTGGAATTCCGCTACGATTATATGAATCGCCGCGTGCAGAAAACCGAGTCGGCCTGGGATGCGGGCAATGGCACTTGGGCGCTCACGCCCGCCGCGAACCGCCGTTTCATTTACGAAGGCTGGAACCTAGTTTACGAAATCGACACGGTGTCAGGCCACGAGCGCACCTATGCTTGGGGCCTAGATCTGGTGAACAGTCTCACCGCTTCGGGTGGGGTAGGTGCCCTGCTGGGCATTCATGACTCCCTCGGCAGCGATCCGACTGCGCAACCCGTGACCGCCCAAACCTACTTCGCGGGCTACGACGGTAACGGCAACCTCACGACCCTAACCGATCAGGCCAGAGGCACCTTGGAAGCCGCCTACGAATACGGCCCGTTTGGCGAGCTCCTCCAAGCGGAGGGAGTCTACGCGCTCATCAACCCGTTCCGCTTCAGCACCAAATACACCGACGACGAGACCGGCCTAGTCTATTATGGAAGACGCTACTATGACCCTAAGGATGGACGGTTTGTGGGCAGGGATCCCATTGAGGAGCAGGGCGGGATTAACCTCTATGCCTTCGTCGCTAATAATACCGTCAATAGTTGGGACTATTTGGGGATGAGTGTGTCTAGAACATTGGCCGACTACTTCAGGGATATTCTGGCAAGCTCGCAGGTGGATGATGTTTATACGATGGCTCCATTTGTAGTATACGGAAAGAAGGATACTGCGGAGGATTCTTTTACAGAAATGCGCCAGAATAATGTGATTAACGACCTAGCAGCACTCGATGATCAAGCAGCTTTGCAGGCAACCATTGCAGGCGATATTAGTAATGCCTTGGATAATTTTATATCAAATCCACCGCAGATAACAGTCGATGAGCCTTGGTCGGAAGAAAGATGTAAGGGGCTCGCTGCGCAGATAGCTACTCAGCAGTCTTCTTTGGCGTCATTCCGAACCACGAACGGCGGGAGTTTTGTCGATAACCCTGGGTTGGTGGAACAAAAAAGTGCAGAGCAGTTCGCCCAGTTATACGGGCAATCCGCATATGACCGTGTTTCGCAGGGAGCGGGGTGGGCTGGCATTATATCGGTCGTTGCGGACGTCGGCGCTCGACGTTTCGGTGGGGACGCGGCGGTTGACGCTGTAACGGCAGGAGCTGCGATGATAGATGGGATTAGTCATCCTGCCAGATTGGGCTCAGGGGGGAATGACTTGAACGATGGGAGTGGTTGGAGTGCGGCGGGAAATTTTGCTGGAGCTGCAGGAGATATCACATCGCTCGTGCTCACTGGTGCGAGAGTTGTGCCAGGTTATGGCTGGGCTTTAGGGGTAGGTAGTTTCGCGATATTCATGGCGGAGCAAGTAGCAACCAGTTCTCTTGAAGCTGATGCAGCCCAACAGATCGGAGCACACTACTCAGATTTGAAGAACAGCGAAGGTAGGGCAGTAGGGCGGATTGCTGAGAACCAACAACTCTACGACACAAATTGCTCCGGGAGATGAAAAAGTATTCGTTTGAGAGATACTCGAGTTTGGCTATGGTCCTGTTGTCGGTAACGGGGTTCTTGTGGATATTATTTGTTTCATGTAACGCTTGGAGAGATACCGGAATTAATATGCTCCGCTGGAACGCAGGACGTCTCGCTTCTGTTGGCGGGGTAGGTATTTTATTCGGAGCAGCCTTTTGGGCGTTGGGAGTCAAACAACGAGGGGCAGCCGAAGGGCAGCAAAAAGACGGCGGGGCAGCCAAAGGGGTCAAACGCAAATGATAAATATTCTGGATCGTAACGGATGGCAACGGTTAGCTCTTGAAGCGCGGCCATTGTCCAACAATTGACACTCTGATCACCCGCTCCACCGAATCCTGTATTAGCGCAAGGAATTTGATTTGTGATTAGCTATTAAGACCGGCTCTAGCGGGGGCGGCGAAACGGGTCAGGGGCGGCGAAACGGGTCAGGCTTTGTAGTTTGTGGTGGTGGGTTTCGATTCCGTTTCAAAACCAACGCTGACCACGCCTCTGCGGCACACGTCGCGCCAGTTCTGCGATCTGTCACGTCGGATTGTTCCCTCCGCTCCTGGGGCAGCCGAAGGGATCAAACGCAAAATATAAAGATTCTGGGCGGTGACGGAGGGCAAAGGTTAGTTTTTGATGCGTGGCTATTGTTCAACAATTGACATTCCGATCACCCGTTCCGTCGGGTCCTGTATTAGCGCAAGGAATTTGATTTGTGCTTAGCTATTAAGACCGGCTCTAGCGGTGAATATTACAATCCGTTAAATTGAAAATAGTCTGCGTTTGAGTCCGCTGCTGCCAGTGCTGATTCGGATGAATCAGCCGATAAATCTGAACCCTTACCCCGATGGCTCGAATCGCTATGCTCGAAGACCAAACCTTGGTCTTAAACCTCTACCGCACCTTGATCGAATCGTTCACGTCTCATGAGGTCGTGCTGTCGTGCGACACCGGTGAAGCGTTTTTGCAGGGTTGGTCTCCGGCCCTAGCGGATGTCGTGATTTTGGATTTGGTCCTGCCGGATATGGATGGGTTGCAGGTGGCCAAGCGGATTCTGGATATGCCCGGAACCTCTCCGCGGATTCTGGTGGTTTCGGGCGAGGTGACCGAGGTCACCATGAGGCGGGCGGCCAAACTGCGAGTAGATGGATTTGTGGATAAGGTGGCCTCGTCGAAAATCCTGCTGCAGGCAATCGACGAGGTTTTGGCTGGGCGACGGTTTTTCTCCGCCAATATGCAATCGATCTACGAGCGGGCGCTCAAATCGAGCGAAGCAATCGACCTGTTGCTGACCCGCAAAGAACTGCGGCTAGTGCCGCAGATGGCGCTGGGACTTTCCAACCGCGAGATTGCAGAGGCCGAGGGCATGGCCGAATCGACTGTCCAAACTCACCGGCGCAACGCCATGTCGAAACTCAACATCCGATCAGCGGTGGATCTGGTGCGGCACTCGCTGCGCAGCGGCGTGATCGTGAGGCTGCCCAACGGGACGCTTTCGGCTCCGCCGTGGGATGATTGGAGGGCGCGGGCTTAGTGGGTTTCTTGGCTCGGATGGCGGGGTGTAGCAGGATGGGGCCGACGGGGACGTCGGCGCGCCCAGGTTTACTGATCTATGGTGGTTTTTAGTCGTCGGAAGGAATGAACTTCTTTGTCGTCTGCCTTGCCTCGCGGTTATACCGCCGCTGGCCGGGTGGAATCGGTGGTTGGGCTGGTCAGTTCAAACGGCGCACCGTGGCGAGCCGTCCGACCTGCGAGCTTTGGAAATCTTGCCATGATTGGCGCCGCCTAGATTGGCGCAGAGTAACCGCTAAGTCAGAACCCAAAACCGTCGTTGGCTCCCCGGCATTGACAAGCGCGCTCTCGCTCGGCACTTCTAACCGCTTCCATGAATCTCTTGATCGGTATTTTCACGTTCGTCCTTATCATTGTATCTCTCGTTATGGTGCTGCTGGTCCTCATGCAGAAGGCCAAAAACGACGGCGGCATGGGTGCTGCCTTAGGTGGTGGCGCGACCGAGGCCACTTTCGGTGCTGACACCGGAAACGTGCTCACCAAGGCGACCATCAACTCCGCCATCGCGTTTTTTGTGCTAAGCTTGCTGTTGTATTTGGGTCACATTCACGTGCGTAGTAGCTCGGCCGAGGCGGCAGGATCCGCCTTACCGACCATTGAGGCCCCAACATCGGCAATGCCCGACTTCGATGCTTCCGTTTCGACCGAAGAACCCGTTCCAGCCACGGAACCTCAACCCTGATCTCCGAGTCAAGGAGCGCATGATGCGACTCCACTCCTTCATTTCCCGACAGGCCGTTCGCGCGGTCTGTCTTTTTTTGGGCGGAGTCATCCTGTCGGCTACGATCGCGGATGCTCAGGGTAAGGGAAACCGGCTCAAGCCTCGCTACCTGAGTAACGCATCGCCCGACCCCGAGCGGGGATCCGAAATCATGGCGCAGTTTCGCAGCTTGGGTCTGCCGGGTGACTATTACCTCGAGTTTGACTTAGAAATCCTCCCGCGCTCCGGCAAGGGATCCGTCGTGCGGGGGCAAATGTGGGGCACCCAGCGTTTAGCGGGCACCGCATTTCGCGCCCAGTTGCTGTCGACGGCAGGCGTGATGACCGACCGGCTCCTAGGCCACAATGGAGCGCAGCCACAATCGTGGCGCTGGGCGGGTGACAATGGCGTAGAAGCGTTGGATGCGACGGCGTTGCTCGAGCCCATTGGCGGCACGGAGCTATCGATGTTTGAACTGCAGATGCCTTTCGTGCATTGGGCAGATTTTGTTTACGAGGGCACCGATCAGGTGCGGGGCCGCGCGGTCCATTCATTTCTGATGTATCCGCCACCGGATTTTGCGGAGGCTCATCCGGATATTTTGGGCGTGCGGTTACACTTGGACGCAAAATTTTCGGCACTGATGCAGGCGGTCTTTCTGGGGCCCGAGGAGGAGGTCATCCGTAAGCTCTCCGTCATGGATCTTAAGAAACTGGGAGATCAATGGATCGTGAAAACGATCGATGTGCGCGACGAGATGACCCGGGACAAGGTGCGGTTCAAGGTGACGGCCGCCGCGCTTGATCTGGAATTTGCGCCCGGACTTTTTGAACCCGAAAGTCTGTCGGTTGATGTCAGCCGCCCGGATGGGGTAGAGGCCCTGGGGTGGTGAGAGCGGCCGAGTTACTTGGCTGCCCTTCGCTTCTCCCATCAGACCCTCCCGTCAGACCTGGTAATACTCGCCGGGAGTAGGATCTAGGACCTTGACCGCGCTGGCGCGTGATCCGATTTCATCGGCAAACCACTGGCGGGCTTCCGGATCACCGTGCGTGAGCACGATCGCCCGGGGGTCAGCTTGGAGCGCGAATTCGAGGAGCTCTTCGCGCTCGGCGTGGCCACTCAGTTCAAACTTCTCGATCCGGGCCTGCACGCGAGCCCGCACGTTGGCGGTTTCGAAGAGGAAATCATCCCCGGGTTTGGTGGCCATGAGTTTGCCCCCGGGGGTGTCGGGATCGCAGTAACCCACAAACCCAATGGTGTTTTTGTGTCCCCCCAATAGGCCCGAGGCCAAGGTGTAACTCGGCGTGTTTTCCGCCAGCATGCCGGAGCTCACGACGAACAGGCCGTTGCGCTGGGGATCCTTACCGGGCGCCACTTTGCGGGGCAGCGCCTTAAGGCCCAATTCCTTGAGGATCGAGCGATTGAAGCGGACGTGCTGGGTCTTGCGGCGAATCTCGTCGAAGTAATTGCACAGGTCCAACCCGAGGCCCGATCCGACGATGGGACAATCCACCAGTTGGCCAAAACGGCGCGCGTCGTGGAGGATCGTGAGAACCTCCTGCATTCGGCCCAAGGCGAAGACCGGCAGCAGAAATGATCCGCCGCGATTGATGGTATCGTTGATGGATTTGACCAATCGGCTTACTTCACCGCCGCGCGTTTGGCCGGCGGGCCGCTCGGTGAGCCCGCGCGTGGTCTCGGTCACGATGGTATCGAATTGGCCCATGGGGAAACGGGCACCGGGGAGGGTGCGGAGGTCATCGAAAAGGACGTCGCCGGTGAAAAAGATTCCCCGATGTTTGTGGCGGATCTCAATGGCGCAGGCCCCGACGACGTGGCCGGCGGGGTGGAGAATCACATCAATCTCATCGCTGGCCCGGAGACCGGTGATGGTTTTTTTCAATCCGAAGGGCACGCCAATCAGGCGTCGGCCACAGCGATCGATATCGTCATGAGTGAACAGCGGGTATTCCGGAATGTCCTGATCCGCTTTTTGCTTCACCATCACGTTGGATGAGTTGTGCAGCATGCGCTCGATGATCAATCGACTGGAAGTCGAGAGCATGACCGTGGCATTCGGAAAATGCCGCATCGCCACCGGCAAACTGCCAATATGATCGAGATGGCAGTGGGTCACCAGAATGAGGTCGACCCGCTCATTACGGATTTTTCCGTAGTCGGGACACGCGGCCTTACCGACTGATTTCGGGTTTAAACCGCAGTCAATGAGGATGTTAACTCCTCCAATTTTAACGAAAAGCGCGTTGGCGCCGATACCGCCTTGGCGGTTTAAATCAATCAACTTCATCAGGTAAAGGATCAGCGAGCGACATGGTCCGCCTCGGGGCAAGACCAAGTTTGCCGGATCACTCCGCGCTTTCCGCCTCGGGGATGACCATGTCAAAGGCCGGCAACACGACATGAACCCGCGCGCCCGTATCGTCAGTGCCATGAAAACTCCCGATGACCCGGGAATTGGCTCCGGTCACATGGTAGCTGTTGTAGGTGAAAGATTCGCCGGGGGCGATCCGGGGAATCTCGCCAACGATCTTATCGCCCTCGATCACTTGGCGTTCGCCGTCGTCCTGCTCCAGCACCCACTTGCGCCCATGCAGCTCCACCGTGCGTTCTGATCGGTTTTCGATCGTAATGAAATACACGAAGGCATGGGGCCGGTCTGCGGGCAGGCTCAAACCGCCGCGATGGTAGACCAAGCGGTCAAGTCGGGCCTGTAAGCCGGGAAGAAGAAGAGAGTCAGCCAAGCCCTCAACAGAGCGGCCCTCGGTCTAGATGCAAACGAGCAAACCAAGAATTTACCCCGAGTGATAACGTTCCGGCCGAGTCCGGCCTTGCCACTGATTTTTACCCCGCGCACAAAATCAAGGAGATGGAAAAATTGGCCCTACTTTCGGTTAGCGACAAGAGCGGCTTGGTGGAGTTTGCCACCTCGCTGGTAAACCTGCACGGCTATCGCCTGCTTTCGACCGGCGGCACCGCCCGGCTTTTGGCCGAGGAGGGATTGCCCGTTACCGAAGTGAGCGACCATACCGGATTTCCCGAAATGATGGAAGGGCGCGTCAAAACGCTTCATCCCAAGATCCACGGGGGACTGCTCTGCCGCCGCGACAAAGCCGACCATCTCGAAGCCGCCAAAAATAACGACATCGCGCTTATTGATCTCGTGGTAGTTAATCTTTACCCGTTCGAGGAAACCGTCTCTCGTCCGGACGTGACGCTCGAAGAGGCGATCGAGAACATCGATATCGGTGGACCGTCCATGCTGCGCAGTGCGGCGAAAAACCACGAGGCGGTCACCGTGGTATGCGACCCGGCTGATTATGGTGTGGTCCTAGCAACGATGGGGGATGCCGGAGCCATTGCTGAACTGCGGCGCCAGCTCGCGCTGAAGGTATTTCAGCGCACCGCGAGCTATGATGCAGCAATTGCTGCGTTTCTGGAAATGGCGGCCGACGAACCCGATCTCGAATCACTCGGCGGTTTCCCCGCTGATTTCGTGATGGATTTGCCCAAGGCGCAGGAACTGCGCTACGGCGAAAACCCGCACCAGAAGGCGGCCCTCTATGGCACCTTCCACGATCATTTCGAGCAGCTGCAGGGTAAGGCGCTGAGTTATAACAACATTTTAGACATCACGTCTGCGACCTACCTGATCGGCGAGTTTGAGCGTCCGACGGTCGCCATTCTGAAGCACACCAACCCTTGCGGTGTCGCGAGCGCGGACACGTTGGAAGAGGCTTGGGAGGCCGCCTATGCGACCGACCAACAGGCTCCCTTTGGCGGCATCATCATCGTCAACCACACCTTGGGACCGGCGCTGGCTGAAACGATTAAAGGCATCTTCACCGAGGTGATCATCGCCCCGCGTTTCAGTGATGAGGCGCTCGCGATTCTCGGTAAGAAAAAAAATCTGCGCCTGATGGTTGCCCGCGATGGGCTCGGTGCCTCTTCGCTGCAGGAAGTCCGCTCGGTGATCGGAGGGGTATTACTGCAAGATCGCGATAAGACATTGGGCAAGGTCGCCGACTTCAAGGTCGTCACCCAACGCCAACCCTCCGCTGAGGAGTGGGCGGCGATGATGTTTGGCTGGAAGATCTGCAAACACGTCAAATCGAACGCCATCGTTTACTGCACGGGCGAACGCACGCTGGGGGTAGGGGCCGGGCAAATGGCCCGCGTCGACAGCTCCCGGATTGCTGTTTGGAAAGCCGGCGAAGCGGGGCTGGATCTCCAGAATTCGATTGTGGCGAGTGAAGCGCTTTTCCCCTTTGCCGATGGCCTACTGGCGGCCGCCGACGCAGGCGCAACGTGTGCTATCCAACCGGGCGGATCGATGCGCGATGAGGAAGTCATCGCGGCGGCCGACGAACGCGGGATGGCGATGGTATTTACGGGAATCCGCCACTTTAAGCACTAAGCCCAAAGGCTGAATTGCTTCGCGGACAGATCCTCGCAAACTACGATCTATGACCTCCCGAGCTTGGATCCCATCTATCGTAGTTTCGCTTGTCTTGCTGGGAGCGGGCTGCACGACGATTCCGGAAACCGGACGTTCGCAGTTTTTACTGATTAGCGCTGAACAGGAAACGGCGATGGGCCTGAGCGCCTTTTCCCAGATCAAGGAAGATGAACCGATATCCACCAATAAGATGGCGATCGATCGCGTGCATCGGGTGGGCCGTCGCATCGCGGCTTCGGTCGGTCGGGAGCTGCCTCATGCCGATTGGGAGTTTGTGGTTTTTGAATCTGAGGAGCTCAATGCCTTCGCGCTACCGGGAGGCAAAGTGGGCGTTTACACGGGCCTGCTAAATCTCGTTGAAAGTGACGATGAGCTGGCCGCGGTGATGGGGCACGAAATTGCCCACGTGTCTTCCCGGCATTCCGGCGAACGCGTGACCCAACAAATGATGGTCGGTGCCGCCGCCTTGGGGGCGGAAATCTACATGGAGTCGGAGGGCGTGGATTCCTCCAGCCGCATGATCACCCGCACGCTCCTGGGCGCAGGTTCGCAACTTGGGTTGCTGCTGCCATTCTCCCGCTTGCACGAAACCGAAGCCGACATCATCGGTCTGCGCTTCGCGGCCGGGGCAGGTTACGACCCGCGTGCGGCGGCGACGTTTTGGCAAAAAATGAAGGCAGCCAGTTCGGACGAGGGCAGGCCGCCGGAGTTTTTGTCGACCCATCCTTCTCCCGATAATCGGATCGCTCGACTACAGGAGCTCGCACCCGAGTTGATGCCAGTTTACCGCGAAGCGAAGGCGAAGTTTGAGTCGATGGAAATGCAGCCTGTTGCCGATCGTGAGATTGGTGGTGCTCATCAAAAATAAATCCCCGCAGATTTCACCTTCCGGCTAGCGATCAGCGCGGGCGCTCCCTAGTTTCCGGGCATGTTTGATCCCGTTGAAAAACTTAAGGAGTTTGTTAGCTATGCCAGTATCTCCACCGATCCGGCTTTCGCCGAGAGTATGGTCGGCGCCAAGACATTTGTATCCGATCTGCTCGCGGGAATCGGCTTCGAAGTCGAAGTAGTTAAAACCAAACTGCATCCGATTATTTTGGCCACCCGGGGGTCCGATCCCTCATGGCCTCATGTGATTATCTACGGCCACTATGATGTGCAGCCCGCTGATCCGCTTGAGCTCTGGGACTCGCCGGCATTTGAGCCTGAGATTAGGGGCGACCGGATCTACGGACGCGGCACGGCCGACAACAAAGGCCCGCTGATGACCCACATCGCTGCGGTGGGGCGCTTGCTCGAACAAGAACCCGATCTGCCGCTCCGCATTACGTTTATGCTCGAGGGAGAGGAAGAAATGGGCAGCCCCAGTTTTCCGCAGTTCCTCGCCGACTACAAAGAACGTCTGCAGGAAGCCGATCTGGTTTTTCTCTCCGACACGGGTATCCCGTCCGCCGATCAGGTCGTCATCACCTGCGGGCTTCGCGGCATCGTGTTGTGTGAAGTGGAAGTCACGACGGCGAAGTCGGATCTCCACTCGGGGCTGCATGGCGGCGTGTTGCGTAACCCGATTCAAGCCCTCAGCGAGCTCTGCGCTTCGCTGCACGGCCCCGATGGGCGCGTTAATATCCCGGGATTCTACGACGATGTGCTCGAGGTCGAGGATTGGGAAAAAGAGGAGCTCAAGAAGCTAGGCGGAGACCATGAGGCTTATCGGCAGTTTCTCGGTATCCCAGCGTTCTACACGCCCGACGGTTTTGATCCGCTGGAGGCGATTCGTTTCATGCCGACGCTAGAATTCAACGGCATTGGCGGAGGCTATCAAGGTGCCGGCTCCAAGACGGTCATTCCGAGCAAAGCATTTGTGAAGATTAGCTGTCGTTTGGTGGCGAACCAAGATCCGCAAAAGATTCGCGAACTTCTGCATCAAACGATTCGCGAGCGCATGCCCGCAGACGTGAATTTCAAAATCAAAGACGACCATTCCGGCGTGCCTTACGTAGTGGTGCCCCCGGATCGAAGCAATACGCCCAGTGATCAAAGTCCGGTGCTAGCCAATGCGTTTCGCGCCGCTCACCAAGCGGTGACGGATGCTTTCGGTAAGCCGCCACTGTATCTGCGAGAGGGAGGCAGCGTGCCGATTATCGCGGATATTAAACGGGTGCTCAATTTGGACTCGGTGATGCTCGGGCTCTTTCTGCCGGAGGACAACCTACATGCCCCGAATGAGAGTTTTGACCTGCGCGTCATGGAGCGAGGCATGAAGGTGAGCGAACAGGTGCTGCGCACGTTGGCGGGCCGTTGACGCCGCCACGACGCTCTCGCTGACAGACCCAAAAAAGCCGACCCATGATGGTCGGCTTTTGGGGGGAAAGGCAGTTGAGCTAGAGCTTCAGGATCACCAGCTCGACGCGACGGTCTTGGGACATCTGGGTGGCGTCGCCATTCTCAATCGCTTCAAGGTCGCCCTTGGAGGACGTCTCGAGGCGAGCACTGGAAACACCGGCCGTCGCTAGGTATTCCCGCGCCGCCCCGGCGCGGCGATCGCCGAGACCCAAGTTGTAATCGCCCGTGCCTTTCCAGTCGCAGTGACCTTCGAGCAAAAGACTGTGGTTGGGATTGGCATCGAGATACATGATCGCGGCGTCGAGCTTTACGCGCTCGGAGGCCTTGATGCCGGACTGGTCAAAGTCGAAGTAGATCGGCTCGAGCAGACCGCGGATCATGTCATCGGTCTCGATCACGCCGGAACGCATTTCGAGCATCGAATTCGGATCATCGAATAAAGTCCCGCCATCGAAGTCGGTAGGATTTAACATCGAACCCGCGTTAGCATTTGCCATCTGGCCACCCATAGCGGTTTGGCTGGGATCGGGCCGAATTGGTTTTTTGGTGCAACCGGACAAAGCAATGGCAGCAACGGAAAGGGCGAGGACGAGTTTCTTGGCAAATACGCTCATGGGAAGACAGTAAAAAAGGGCTTGGGTCGTTATCGGGGATGGATTTTCCCTCGGCAAGATATTTAACGACTACGTGAAGAACTTAACCGCCTCGACCTGCTTTTTATTTGATAACGGATCCTTCCGTCCGGAGTCGACGCTGGCCCTCCGGCGCGTGGCCGCACGCTTGGCCGAGCAGATCGGCCATACCGTGGTGCCCACCTCGCTGCTTCATTCTGGTCGCGTGAAAGCAGAAGATCTGAACGGAGAACCTGCTCAGCTGCTGGAACCGGCCCTAGAGCAGTTTGCGGCAAACGGTGGCCAGTCGGCCGTGGTGCTGCCCCTTTTTTTTGGCCCGAGCGGAGCGATGCGTGACTACTTACCGCCTCGCTTGAATGCGCTGCGTGAACGGTTCAGCGCCTGCGAGATTCGTTTAGCCGGGAGCTTAGAGTCGCCATTGGACGATTCGGCCGAAGTGATCGCTCAGGCGATGGCGGAAGAGGTGAATCGGACGATCGAGCAGGCTAGATTTGAAAAGCCTGATGTGATTGCGACCGACCACGGGAGTCCATTACCAGCAGTGGCGGAGGTGCGTAACCGAATTGGCCAAAAGCTCGGCGATCAGCATCAATCGACGTGGGGGCGGGTCTCCGTATCTTCAATGGAACGTCGAGAAGGGGCAGAATACGCGTTTAACGATCCTCTGCTGGAGGATGCCCTAAAGACGTGTGCCGGCCGCGGAAGTCGCGAGATCGTAATCGCGCTGCAGTTTTTGTTTCCGGGCCGGCACGCGGGCCCGGGAGGCGATATCGCTTCGATTTCTGATACGTTCATCGCTGAAACTCCTGGGGCTCGGGTTGAAATGACGCGGCCGATCGGTGAATCCGATCAGATCCTGCAATTGCTGGAGCGTCGGTTCCGCGAGACCGTTAGCTCGTCGTCCTAGACCCAATCAGCCCAATATCCACCGCGTAGCGGGTGAGGCTCGCCACGTCATGTAGATTCAGCTTCCGCATCAAGTTGGTGCGATGGTTGTCCACCGTCTTCACGCTGATGCCCAACTTAAGGGCGATTTCTTTCGTGCTGTGGCTCTCTGCCACGAGCTGAAGAATCTCGCGCTCCCGCTCGGTCAGGAAATCGGCGGTTTGACTCGCTGCCGGGTTGGCGACGACGTCGCGCATCAAGGCGGCCACGGAGGGGCCGAAATATGTGCCGCCCTCTGCGACCGTTTCTAAGCCTTTTTTAAATTCAAAAAGTCCGGCGGTCTTTTCCACAAATCCGTGGGCCCCGGCTTCCAGCATCTCGCGGACTAACACCGGATTCTCGTAACCTGAAAATACCAATACTCGCACTTTGGGCAGGTGGCGAACCACGCGGCGGAGGAGATCCACGCCGTTGAGCCCCGGCAGCTTGGCGTCGAGCACGAGCAGGTCCGGCTTCTCTTCGAGGCAGAGGGCGAGGGCGCTCTGACCATCACCGCTTTCACCGACCAACACGTAATCGGGCTCA
>Ga0075109_1001182_pt1 | contig 16572 bp, 18 predicted proteins | sample AntAceMetag02UKD_FD_69798 | JGI IMG/M metagenome (GOLD analysis project Ga0075109, IMG submission 69798) | Saline lake microbial communities from Ace Lake, Antarctica - Antarctic Ace Lake Metagenome 02UKD | ecosystem: Environmental > Aquatic > Non-marine Saline and Alkaline > Saline | place...
GAGAACCCTGAGGATCCGACTTCCGGCAAGTGGGAAACCATCACCGATATCCTCGGTGAGGAAGATCACTTCGGCGACATGGACTTCAAAATCGCTGGCACCACCGAGGGTATCACAGGCTTCCAGCTCGATCTGAAGATCAAGGGTCTGCCCCACGACATCGCCAAGAAGGCGATCCACCAGTGCCGCGTCGCTCGCGTTGCCATTCTCAAGAAGATGCTCGAGTCCATCCCGGCTCCTCGCAAGGACCTCAGCACCTACGCGCCTCGCATCCAAACCATCCAAATCAACCCCGAGAAGATCGGTCTTCTCATCGGACCGGGTGGTAAGACTATCCGCCGCATCGTGGAAACGACCGGCGCCCAAGTTGACATCTCCGATGACGACTCCGGCAAGGTGTTCATCTACTCGAACAACGCGGACTCCATGAACCGCGCGGTGCAGGAAATCGACGCCCTCTGCGGCGGCGGTTCCCAAATCGAAGAAGGCAAGATCTACGAAGGCCGCGTGACCGGCACCAAAGAGTTCGGTGCTTTCGTTGAGTGTATGCCGGGTAAAGAAGGCCTCTGCCACATCTCCGAACTGGCCGACTTCCGGGTCCGCCGCACCGAGGATGTCTGCAAAGTCGGTGACTCGATCACCGTCAAGTGCATCGGCATCGACGAGCGCTCCCAGAAGGTGCGTCTCTCCCGCAAAGCCGCTTTGGCCGAGCTCGAAGAGAAGAAGCAAGCCAAAGGCGGCGCCGCCGAAGAAGCTCCCGCAGCCCCAGAAGCTCCAGCTGAAGATAACGGCGAAGCTCCGGCCGAAGAAGCCAAGTCCTAACAAGACTCAGCGGATCATCTGATCCTAATATTTGAGCCCGCGGCCCTCACCGGTCGCGGGCTTTTTTATGCGTTCAAGGGAGGGACGGACCGCTCGGTCGTCCGCCTCTGCCTCACCGCGCCCGGCCAGCGTCCAATCATCGCAACTTCACCGCGCCCGGCCCAGCGGCCCCACCCTACCCTCCCCGACCCTGCCGAACCTGACCGGCCACCGTCCACCGTCCAACCATCGCAACTCCACCGCGGACGGCCCAGCGGTCCGTTCCTCCCTCCCATCACCAGAACTTGACCGGCCATCGATTCATGATACTTTTTCTATCATGAAAACTGCCACCGTCGCAGACCTACGCAACCGGTTCTCCAGTATCTCGCGTGAACTCCTCGCGGGCGAATCCATCACCATCACCAAACGCGGACGCCCCTTTGCCGTGCTGGCTCCGGCCCAACCGCGAAAAGCCAACCGAGCCGCGCCGATCAATCATCTGGCTCTGCTCCAGCGACATTACCCCAACGGTCCGGTGGCTTCATCTACCGCCTCCGGTGGCGTTCTCGACGAGGCGCGGGGCAACCGATGATCGCCTACATCGACACGGGCGTGCTGCTCAAAGCCTATGTGCTTGAGCCCGATTCCGCTGCCGCGATCAAGTTGATCGAATCGGCTGGAACCGAAATTGCCTATTCACACCTGCACGAGTTGGAGATGGTCAACGCGCTTCAGCTCAAACGATTTCGAGACGAGATCACCTCTCGACAACTCGCCGCCTCGCTCGGGATGATCGATACAGATCGAGCCGACGGTCGGCTCTTCCGGACCTCCTACCGGCTCGAAAAAGTCTTCTCCCGCGCCACGGATCTGGCGATCCGGTATTCGGCGAAACACGCAACCCGTAGTCTCGATCTACTTCACGTGGCGATTGCCCTCGAAACGCGTTGCGACCACTTCGTTTCATTCGACCGACGCCAACGTCGTGCCGCCCTCGACGAAAAACTCACCGTCCTACCGCGCCGCCTACCGGCGCAACGCTGAGCTGATCGAAAAATCGATCAGCAAGAAAACAACCCCAGAACAGTTCGATGCACTTCACCAATCAGTCGCCTCCCCTTCCCGACTCGGCCCGGTTACGAAGCGGGTCGTTCTGGCGGAACCTAATCCTCGCGGCGATTCATACCGCGTCGCTTTCGATTGTCACTGCGGAGATTGCCCCCCCACTCCCTTCGCCCCGATCGCCTCGTTGAAACTCGAGGGAGTCACTCCGTCGAGTATACCCTAGGCCAAGAGGCTTGGATGGAACTCGCGTTTGACCGTCTCGCCAAAAACAAGGCGGAGCCCATCGACGCAAAGCCGATGATTACACCCGAACGGCGTCCGCTCGCCGTCGCCAATATCAAAGAACAACGCGCCGTCCTTTTGCAGATAATCGCCCAACAGGTCGGGCTCGAAGCCCCGACCGACCTCCAAGCCCGCACGTTCGATACCTTTCTGGGCTACTATGAAATTCTCGCTGAAACGTATCGTAAATTATCCCAAGCAACCGAGCAGCGGGCTACCGTTCGCCACCTGGCAATATGCACCGGGATGAACTGATCGCGCGGTTGCGCCGTGGTGAATCGCTGCCCGGCTTTAGCTACGATCCGGTCACCGATGCGGGGTCCGTTTCCCTTTATGGCGGCATTGCTAATAAAGCGCCTGATGGGCGGATCAAAGAAATCCGAGAAGCCATCCTCTCCCAACAGATAGATCACAACCTCAGCTACGGAGACGGTAGCATTCATGCCAGCGTTTCTTTGCGTAACCCTAAGGAGCTCACGTCCGAGGAAACCAAAAACAAGGTCGATGATCGGAAAGAAAAACCTGAGTTCTACTCGCCGACATTCCCCGTCATCTACGCTGGAGAATTCAATCAGCCACCCGCCCCTGATAAGATCGAATCTCTGCTGGAGAGTCTGGCCGCAATACGCCAAAATATGGCCACACAAGCGCTCTCCTATCAAGACCCTGTGATCTTGAGTGTCGTTCTGCATGAGACCGCCGAGGTGGGTCTCGTTGAAAATATGATTCGCAGCAAAGATCGCCGATGGTTGTGCGACGGCACCGCCAACTATGTGGCGTGGAAAGCCATCAAGGAAGTATTCGGCGCGGCACCCGCCGGGCTCGTATACGATCTTGAAGCCCAACTGCAAAGCTACGCCTCGTTGCAAAAAAAGATCCGGCTCCGCAAGTGGCCCGCCGTTGAAAACCAACCAGAATCCGAGCGCTTAACCCAACTCAACAAGGCTCACTACGCGTTCGCCGCTCGCGCGATCTTTCTCATCGCCGAACGTCACGGCGAAGACGCCATCCCTCTGCTTTGGCAAGACGTAGCCAAAGCAGATCTAAAACGTGCCGCCGCCAAGACCTTCGCTCGCGCTCTCAGCAAACGATACGGAGACAACCTCAACAAACTGGTCGCCACCGCCGAATCAGCTCCGCTCCCGAGCATTTCGAAACCAAAGTAAGATTTCAACCGCCTCGGCCAAGGCTTTCGCTCGATCACTAAGCAAACGCCACAACGATAGTCTCCCAAAGTTGATCCGCACCGCCGAGAACTCAAAGATCCCCGTGGCAACAGACTCAAAGCGACTAAGTCTTTGCCGCCGTCAGGCCTTCAGAGGATGAGTCCACTTTAGCCCGGTGAAGCGAGCGAAGTCTCCATCCGTCGAAATCCATTCGCAGCCATGTTCAATCGCTAAAGCTGCGTGCCACGCATCGGCGACTAATTTTCTGCGGGCGGGAAGATCCCGGCAAAGTCGCGCAAAAATCTCCCAACTCCTAGGACCATGCACAAGAGACACGGCCTGAGGGCGCTTGCGCAGTGCGTCACAGAAAGCTAAGGCTCGCGAAGGAGAGGTGGGCGTCTTGAAGACCCGAGGATTAGTGACCGCCCGAACGAATCCACTGAGCACCAATTCCGAGATGCCGAAGGATTCCTCTCCGGTGGCCAGATTTGTGATCCAATCCGCATAAGCCCTATGCTCCAAGCAACTGTCGGCCCGATGCGCGTAGACCAATACATTTACATCGCAGAGTTTCATTGGCCGTAAACCGATTGATCTTCAGCAGCCAACAGTTCCGAGGATTTGTCTAAATCCACCCCAACCTGCAGACCGTTTCCAGTTTCCACGATAAGTTCAAAAGGAGAAATCTCTGGTGTTTTCAAACCTAACTTAGCGCTTCCGGCTTCCGCTAAAAATGCGCTCAAGGTTATGCCTTGATCCTTGGCAGCGCGACGAAGCCTCAAACCTAATTCATCATCCAGTATGATTGATGTGCGCATTAAGTATTACATTATTACCCCATGCAGAAACGCAATTTAACTACCTGATCGACACCAAGTTCAGCTTTCTGACTTCAACACATCCAAAAACGACCACTTTCCTTGCTTCCGCCACTCTGCAACAGCTCGGAAGGTTTTCAAGAAATACTCCCGGCGCGAACTAAGATCGGGTAGCGACTCTAGCTCGGATCGCCATTGCTGGACTTGTTTTGATTCGGTCGCGCGATTTTCGACCCAGAGCCACAGCGCGCCCTCTTGCATTTGAGTGACCAGCTCAGTCCAGCCGTCGGCACCCAGCGCCAAACTAGAATCAAATCGGATCGAATGCACCCGCACCGGCTCTCCCGCCAGATCGGGCTGCAGGGCAGGTTCCGTTACCATCAGCATGCGAAACTGCCGAGCGAGGACATCCAGGTCCTCCTCGCTCGGCACCCGTCGCGACTCTTCCGCCATACTTAGCCACGCCGGCGTTTGGTAAACATCGAGCCAACCCAAGATTCGATTTTGGGCATGGAGCTGGTTCAACGCCGCCGCCCACGGCTGAGGATCCCCGACCGCCACCGGACCTGGCCCCCATGCTTTCTCGCATATCTGCCGCCAGAGGACCGAATCATTCAAATAGATTTCCGGAGCGGCCACGAACTTCCCCAGCAGCTCGCGAAATACCCGTCGTTGCTCGGCCTCATTCGGCTGAGCCAAGACCGTAGCGATCAGGGTCTGGGCCACCGCTCGATCCGCCAAGTTGGAGGTATTCAAAAAAAAGAGGGCCGCGGGCTCTTCCTCTCCATTTAGGATCGCCGTGAAACTCTCCAAGCACGTCGCGCAACTGAGTTGATAAACCGGAATCTCCCAGGGCTCCACCACGTCTTGCCCAGTATCATCCCACCAGGGAAAACCCTGCTGCCAAAATACCTCGGCCGGAATAGTGCGCGCCTCAACCTCTGCCGCGCCCGCCGCGCCCATGCCCAGTCCCCACAAAATGACGATCAATCGACGCATGCCGCCATCAAGCGCTGCCCGGCTGTCACACGCAACCTTGGGGTAGTGAAACGCGCCGTCCGCCCCTCAGCCTTGCAGCGGATGCTGCTACTTTAGCGCCGGGAATCGGGCGAAAGGCTTCCACTCAAAACCTCAAGAGAACCTCCGCCAGACAGGTTCTGACGGCGGGGCGGCGCGGGAGTGATAATTAAAAATAAGCGCCCTTGCCTCTCCGACGGTCGGGCCGATTCCTCGGCTCATCAACCTGCCCTATCAGCGGCCACGGGCCAAAGCGGGCTCGACCACCTGTAGCGTCACATGCAGCGAAATCAAAGCCGCCTCCACGACATCGCGGCGCATGGCAACAGGCAGGGTTTCCGCTTCTATCTCTTGGAGCACTAATTCCGTTAAAAAGAGCATCAGCGTCGGCTGCGTCTCTCCCAATCCAAAGACATCAAAATGGGCAGCGGGGTCATCGCGTCGTTCAGTCAATTTTTGTCGGGCGATACTTTCAGCCAGTTTGAGGTCAGCGGGAATTAACCTTAGCGTCTTGGGTCCCGCGACTCCCCCCAGCACCGCCCAAGCCAACGCATTAATATAATCCACGAAATCCAAGGCCTTATCATTCAAATTAGGCCCAAGGCCCACAACGAGGTCATCGAGTTGGGGGCACATTTCCGCCCAAGTGTCGATCAATCGAAACTCTCTGAAGCCCGCGCTCGAAAGCTGTTGGATACGATCAACGGTATCGCCATAACCCAATACCCCACCGGTCCAGCGAGGCACCGCTTCACTACCGAAGGCCTTCTTGCTTGGAAGGCCCCCCCCCGGCTCGAAACACTCCATATCAGGCGGACAGGGACGATCCGGCGGCGGGGCGGAATCCAGCTCCGAAACCCCCAGCTCTCGCACCAGAAATTCGGGATCAGAAATGACGGGCTTGCGCTGCAATCGATCCTCATCCGCCGCGTGAATCCGGCTCTTGAGCAAACGCACCACGATTTCGCGCAGTCGGCCAATCTTGACGGCTGCCCGGGGCGAATGGTCATCCAAGACCATCAGGGGCTCATCCAGCCACCGTTTTTCCCCCGCCAGCAGTTGCTGGTTGACGGCGGACTCTGCGGATTGCGCTGATCCAATCGCGCCGCTTTGACCGGCAGCCGAATCGACCAAAAACGTGCCCAATTCGACTCGGTCCGGGTGTTAGCGGAAGCGCGCGGGCACGAGTATCCCCGATCAGGTGGTGGCCCGCCAAGAGTGGAGCCTCCTGCAAACCGCCATCCGCGATCTGCCTCCCGGGTGCCGCCAAGTGCTGCTGCTGCGGAAAGTCGATCAGCTCTCCCATCAAGAGATCTCCGAACGCCTCAACATCGCGATCAGCACCGTAGAAAAACAACCCGCCCGCGCTCTGCGCCTCCTCCGTGCCGCGCTGCCGGAAGAAACCCGCCAAACCCTTTTTTCCTGATGAATTTTCCTTCTGCTCGCCAAAGTCTCGCCGAACAGGCGTCGCTCTGGGTCGCGCGTCTCGAAGACGGTAACCTCACCGAATCTTAATGTGCTGAGCTCGATGCCTGGCTCCTGGCCGATCGCAGCCATCGGGAAGCCTTGGCCCAATACAGCCACCTCTCCGCTGGCTTGGAAGCGATCCTGCCGCACTTGGTTTCCGCAGACGACATCGAGGCCCCGGCCCCGGCCCGACCTGCCCGCTGGTGGTGGCTAGGCGCGGGCCTCGCCGCCGCCGCGTCACTCGCCTTTTTCTTCGGCCCCGCCAACCGTCCGGTCGACAAGCTGGAGCGCATTGCCACCGCGATCGCCAAGTCCCAGTCCGTCATATTATCCGATGGCACCGTGGTGGAACTCAACGCGCACACCAATCTGGGGTTCGAAGCCACCGCCACCGAACGACGGGTGCGTCTCGCCAGCGGCCAAGCCTTCTTTGCCGTGACCAAAGATACGGCGCGTCCTTTTATTGTGGATACGCCGCTCGGGTTTGTTGGGGTCACCGGCACCGCATTCGATGTGCGCACGATGAACGCCGATACTATCGCCGTGACCGTGGCAGAGGGCACCGTCGAGGTCCGCCTCGGGGAGAGTGATCTTCGTTCCGCCTCAGCTCCCATTCAGCTTTCCAGTCATAGCCAACTCACCGTCCAAAACGGAGTCCCCGAGATCCGCCAGATTTCGGATCAGGAACTCGCCAATGAGCTCGCATGGCGCGAGGGCCAGTTGGCCTTGGACAACGCCCCCTTGCGCGAAGTGTTGGATCGATTCTCTCACTTCCACGGGGTCGGCATCAGTGCCAGTAGCGACATCGCTTCCCTCGCCCTGAGCGGCCGCTTCACTTTGGCTGATTTGGATGATTTCCTCCTGATTCTAGAAACGGTCCACTCGGTGCGGGTGATCCGCGACCAAAGTGGCACGATCCGCGTAGTCAGTCGCGACTGAATCGGTGAAGATGACCACCATGACTCGTGGCTTCGCTCCTCCGCTTTGGCTCTGGCTCGGTTGGGGTCTGTGCAGCGTATCCGCGCCCGCCGAGCCGATAGCGTTCAGTATTCCGACCCAACGCGGGGATCGCGCGCTGGCGCTCTTCACGCAGCAGTCCGGGGTCGACATTCTCTACACGGCCCACCCGCTGCGCCAAATCCGTTCCCAGTCCGTGCACGGGCTCCACGAACCCAGTGATGCCTTGGTGGTGCTCCTGCGCGGCACCGGCTTCATGCCCACTCAGCAAAACGGGCGCTACGCCATCGTAGCCATTACCCCTCCCCCGGGTTCCCTCGTGGGGCGGATCGAGCCCAGCAACGGAGAGTCTGCCACCAGCACAACCGTCCACCTACTCGCCGAACAGCGCACAACTTCCACCAACCGGCATGGCGAATACCGCTTCGAGAACGTGCGACCCGGCACCTATCGAATCGTCGCCGAACGCGACGGTTTTCGCACGCTCGAGATATCCGATAACACCGTTCAATCCAACCGGCGCACGCAACTCGCCCTAGAGATCATTTCCCCCCGGGCGAGCGTGACTGAGTTTGGGCAGCCGCAACTACAACGCCTACGACAGTCCGGGCGCGATGGCCGACGCGCTCGGCGGCTTGGACTACCCCTACGGTCGCCACCAAACGCGCAGCCTTTTCTACCTTTCATCGGTGCTCGAAACGTGGCCCGCTTTGGAACTCGGTTTTGATGCCGCCTACTCCAACACGGTCATCAATCGCGGCTACCAAGTTCAGTTGGCCGACCTTTTGGTCAACGCGGATAATCCGAGTAACCCGTTCGATCAGGACGTGAAGGTTTCGCTTTTGGAAACCCCCTTCGCGCTCGGCCAGGATTACGATGAGGCAACCTTAGGTTTTTATACGTTCATCGGCAGTGCGCTGGTGAACCTGCCCTGGGATTTGCAACTCGCGATCGATACCCCATACGCCTTCAGCAAGACCCGTTACCGCGGCATCGAAAAGGTGGACAAGGGCCGCTGGCAGGCTCTGCTCGACCAAGGCCGCTACGACCCGTTTCGCGATACTCAGGTCCACTTGGCGAATGCGGCATTCTATGATGACGTTTTGGTCTACACGGAAGGCCGCGGCGAATTCACCACCCTCGGCGACTATGAGACGGTGGATGGTGCCCTGCGGCTCGCCCAAGAATCGCTCCCGCTGCCGAGTGGGCCCGGGGTCTTAAACATCGGCGCCGACTATCGTATCTCCAAGCTCGCTGGATTCGACGGCACGTTTCGTTTCGGTGATGGCAGTATCGCCCAAGAACCCGAGCGCTGGGCCGGACGCACCTTGGAACGCGTGAGTTTTTTCTCGGAGCTTCAGGCACCGCTCTGGCCGCGCGATAAGCTGCCGGCTTGGGTGCGCTCACTGGAAGCCGACCTCGCCGCTCGCTACATCGTCGCCGATACCTCCGCTGAATCCAATCTGGCTCCCACCCTTGCCCTGAAACTTGGTCTACAAAATGGCCTCAGTTTTCGCGGTAGTTTTACCACGTCCAACCGGTTCCCCTCCCCCTTCATGAGTAGCCGCATCGACCCGGGCATCGGCGGCGGTGGCGGAGCGCCCCCCATCTCGATCTTCGACCCCCAACGCAACGAACGCTACGACGCCCAAACCCGGCTGGTGGTCAACCCGAGTCTGGGCAGCGAGAACGCCGTCACCCAAACGCTCGGGGTGATTTTTGAGCGCGGAGAACAAAATCGCTTCCGCGCTGCTTTGGATTTTTTCGACACGCGCAAGGCCAATGAGATCGTCGGTCTCGGTCCGACCGAGCTGCTCGACTTGGAAGAGTTTTTTCCGGAGCTCATTGATCGTCAGGCTCCCGGTCCCGCGAACCCGGAGCTCCCCGGCCGGGGCGATATCCTCTACACCACGTCCGCTAATCTGGCCGGTCGGAATTCTCAAAACTGGATGGCCACCGTGGATTTCGCCCGCCGGGAGGTGTGGGGCGGCACCAACGATCTGCGCAGTCGGGTGATGTATTTCCAAAAATTCGAGCGCCAGATCATGGCCGATGGATCAGTGTTCGACGAGATTCGCGAGCCCAGCGGATCGGCCGCCAATCTGCTGGAATATCGCGCGACGTTTGGCGGCGGCTGGTCCAACCGCCACTTGGGCCTCGGCATGGACGGGCAGTATTTTCATTCCCAACGCCTCAGCCAGTCCAAATGGGCGGGGCAAGGTGCTCGCACCATCGACCCGTTCTGGCAGGCCGACGTTTTTATTCAAGGCGACCTCGGACCCTGGCTTTTACCCGAGAATTTGCGACTCGGACTGAAGGGCCAGGCCCGCGTCAACAACGTGTTTAAAAACAGTTATCCGCGCGATGGAAACGCAACCAATCGCAGTGGGGTGCGCCCCTACGGAGATTGGCGAGGACGCACCTACTCCCTTGCGCTCACCGCCGAGTTTTAGCCCACCCGCACTGGCGGGTCCGACCCGTGACCTTGTCGTGGCAAATGACCATGTTATCCTCCGAACTCAATCCCCTCACTGCGGCCGCCGAGGAGCTCCAATCCGCGCTAAAGCGCTGCCGACCCGAAGTCATCGCTGCGGCCATTGAGTTCCGCGAAACGCACAATCCCCACCTGCTACCGATCATCGTCACCGGCGTCATCGAGCGCTTTGTCGAACCCGAACTACGGGTCCTGATGCGTTCCAGTAACGATACCCTTAAACTCAGCGAAGACCTCGGCTTAGATTCGCTGACCCTAATGGAGATCGTCCTGCTCACCGAAGACGTGTTCCACATCACCATCTCCGCCGATGAGATGCACCACCTCTGCACCCTCGGCGAAATCAAGCACTTCATCGCGGCGAAGGCCGTCGCTTAGGGAACGGTCGCTCCGTTAGCGTCGGGTGGTTGACCCCCCGCCAAATCTGTATGGCATCCGCCGTATGGCCCAACCCGACCCCAAACAAGGTGAGCGCGAATACTTTGCTCGCGTGGGTCCGGCGGAGATTCAACGGGCGTTGGGGAAGCCGTTCACCGATCGCAAGTGCGAGTGGGACCTCGGCAATATCACTGCCGTCTTTCATCTGCTCGGCGATCCACCCGGCCGCGTGGTTGAACTCGGCTGCGGCGTGGGCTGGCTATCGATCATGCTCGCTCGGCGTGGGTTCGACGTTCTCGGCGTTGATATTTCGCCCGATGCCATCGGTGCCGGTTCGGTTCAACGCGATGCCTTGAATTTGGAGCGGCTGGAGTTTCAAGTCGCCGACTACGAAAACCTCACCGCCGAGGACGCATCATTCGATGCCGCGATCTTCTTCTCATCCCTGCATCATGCCGAGAATGAGGCTGCGGCGATGCGCAACGCCTATCGTATCCTCAAACCGGGCGGCATGTTGATCGCCTTCGAACCCGGCGAGGGCCACGGCGGCACTGTCTCTTCGCAAAAAGCAGTTAAGGAATTCGGCGTGCACGAGAAAGACATGCCCATCGCCAAAATCGTCGCGCTGGGTCAGGCGGCCGGTTTCTCGCGGCACCTCAAGTTGCCCGAACCTTGGGACTTCCTGCGCACGATCTATCGCCCGTCCTACGGCCGCGCCCGATCCTCTCGAGAAGCGCGCCAAAAATTCGGCCTCGGCGTGCTCCGCGCCTTCCGCCGATTCTTTTTTCAACGCCGGGATCAGTCTTTCGTCGTGCTCTGGAAATAACCCGTCCCGCTCCTGGGTGGCCTGCCTCTCATACTATTCGCGCCGCCCGACTCCGATATCATTGCCCAGCCGTGGCAAACGCACCATATCATTGGCGACGGTGACTTGGATATCGTCGGCAACGTGGAAAAGCCCGTCGAACGATTCGACGACGGCAGTACGAAAAAAAATTGGGGAAGGATGGTTCGATAATCCGTTGGAATAATCCCGTTTTCCTTGGAGGAAACGGTCTCAAGTCGGTTGGGGATGACCCCAGATTTGACGGCCTCGGTCGCATCCTGTCTCCTGTCCATGTGAATCCGACTGATCCTAAACAAGGCGAACGTGAATACTATGCGCGCAAGGGCGCGGCGGGGGTCGAGCATGCCTTGGGTAAGCCGTTTTCGGATGAGCGCTGTAAATTCAATTTATCCAACCTCGCAGCCCTCTTTCACCTGCTGCCCTCTCGGCCGCTCCGGGTGCTCCATTTCGGCTGCGGGGTGGGGTGGTTGAGCCACATTTTGGCGCAACAGCAACATAGCGTCCTCGGCGTCGACATCGCGCCTGAAGCGATTGCTGCAGCCACGCGTCGACGCGATGAAGCTCGGCTTACCAATCTCGAATATCAGGTCAGCGACTATGAGAGTTTCGATGGCACCGCATCGTTTGATATGGTCCTGTTTTTTGACGCGTTGCATCATGCCGAGGCTCCGATCAAAGCAATGCATTGCGCCTATCGAGCGCTCAAACCCGACGGGTTTCTCATCGCCTTCGAACCCGGGTCCGGCCACCACGATGCCCCGACTTCCCGCGAGGCGATCAAACAGTTCGGGGTGCACGAGAGAGACATGCCCGCTGCCTTAATTTTCGCCCTGGGCAAGGAGGCCGGATTCCGCCGCAGTCTCGCCCTGCCTCATCCCGCCGATGTCCTCGCCGAACTCTACCACCCGGCCTATCATCTTGCGACGGACCAAACGGACCTCGACATCAAGAAAGTCGACCACACCAAGCAACTCACTCGCCGAGTTACGCGTCAGGATGCTCAGTCAGAAATCGCCCTGTTGTGGAAATAGCTCCCGGCACCGATTGAGCTTCGCCTTTGCCAAGGAGTGATGCCGCGATTGATTCAGACTCCAGCCATGATCGAAGCCACGAACCTCACGCGTATTTTCCGCACCTACAAGAAGCAGCCTGGCTTCTGGGGCGGCGTGAAAGGGCTCTTCAAACGGGAGTATGAAGAATTGGCGGCGGCCAACGCGGTTTCATTCAAAATCGAGGAGGGCGAGTTTGTCGGATTCCTCGGGCCCAATGGTGCCGGCAAAACCACGACCTTGAAAATGTTGTCGGGATTGATCTACCCGACGAGTGGTTCCGCCAGTGTCGCGGGTTTCGATCCGACCAAACGCGAGAACGACTACCGCCGCATCTTCGCGCTGGTGCTCGGTCAAAAGAACCAACTCTGGTGGGACCTCCCCGCGATCGAATCCTTCCTCCTGTTGCGTCACATCTACGGCATCCCCGCTAGCCAGTGGCAGGAGACGCTCGACGAGTTGGTCGACCTGCTCGATGTACGCGAAAAGCTCAACGTGATGGTGCGCGAACTCTCCCTCGGCGAACGCATGAAGATGGAGCTCATCGCCGCCCTGCTCCATCGCCCAAGGGTGCTCTTTCTCGACGAACCGACCATCGGACTCGACGTCGTCTCCCAACGCGCAGTGCGCAGTTTCTTGCGCGAATACAATAAGCGCCACCACGTCACGATTCTGCTCACCAGTCATTACATGGCCGACATTCAGGAGCTCTGTGATCGCGTAATCGTGATCCACAAGGGCGAAAAAATTTACGACGGCGATCTCAACCGCCTGGAAACCGGCTCGGCTGGCACCCGCCAGAAGATTGTGACCTTCGTGCCCGAAGACGCCTCGTTTGACGGCGAATGGTCATCGCAATACGGCGTCACGCGTCGCTGCGATAACGGTAAGCTCGAAGTCCGGGCGCCCGGCACCCAAATCGTAAAGGTCGCCCAAGAAATCCTCACCACCGGACCCGTTGCCGACATCACGATCGAAGATGTTCCGCTCGAAGATGTGATCGCCGACTTGTTCGAGAAGCACTAATCCCGCGATACCGCCGGAAGACCTAATACTGCCGCGACCAGTCGATCTGCCACTTGCGCCGCGTGGGTTGCCGCCGTTTCGATCCGCTCGCGATTCAGCTCGGCACTGATGCTAATCATCGCGAGTTCATCTGGACGCAACAGGGACTCCACCCGCCGGGCATCATGAAACGAACCTTCCCCGCGACGGCGACGCCACTCGTGCATCAACTGAAAATTCGTCTCGGCGAGTCCCGTATGCAGCCAACGTTGAGCCGCGCATAGCTCCCCTCGCTCCAGTTTCCGTTGGATCGAAACGAGGTCCACCTGCGCGCGTTGCCCCAAATTACGCACCGCGTCGTCGCTCAGCCGCGGCTCGGGAATATCGCGAAAGAGGATCAACCAAAACGCCTCCCATTCGGCCCCGCCCTTCAAGATGCGGTAGCCGCGCCCCATCACCAGCACCAACGGTTCGAGCTGGCGGCGAGCCCAGGCATATCGCCGGTGCAGTCCGAGCTTCACGCCCCACCGCGCCAATCGCATCCGTCGGATCGGCACCAATACTAAATCCACTTCGGTGTCGACCAGGAGGATGGTTAACTTGGCAGCGCCACCTGAAGCATCGCGCACGCTCCAACCTTGAATCTGATCGGCCCCGACCGCCGCTTCCGCCCAAGCTTTTGCCAGCAAGTGAGCCGGCCGGGAAGTGACGACCTGCAGGTCATAGTCTGATCCTACATCAGCACCAGAATCATCTTCGGCTCGCGCCCGCGAGCCAAACAGCGTCACGACGGACACGTGAGCCTGGGCAGTCAACGCCGCGATCAATACCTTCGCCGTCGAGCTTGAGTCGTCCATCACCACCGCCGCAGCGAGAGTAGAATTTCCGTGCCTTCCATGCCCGGTCCCGCGTGAATTTCGCCGCCGTGCAGGCGCACGATTTCTTTGGCGATGAACACGGCCAAACGTCCTTGGTTGGGCACGCCATCCGGAGTGGGATCGGGCAAAATTCCCTCCAGTTCGAGGCCGCTGCCTTGAATCGAAATCAGAGCCGTCGTCGCGGCGTCGTCGCCCGTCGAGCGCAACTGCACCTTCAAACCCCGGGCCGGATCCTTGGGCTGATTTTCCGCGATGGTTCGAATCAACGACTCCAATGCATAGTGAACCAATTCACTCACCACCTCGATTTCCACCGGCCCCGGCGGCACCTCTACGGGAATTCCTAACGCTTCACCGGTCGCGTTCAGGATAGTCCGCAAATCAGCTTTGGTGGGCTGCATCAACGCAAACTCCGCCAACTGCGCTAGGTCTCGATTCAGACGATTGAGTCGCGCCACGTCTGATTCCACTGACTTGCGCAACGCCAATGGCACCCGTTGCTTCGTGATCCGATTAGCCAAGGCCGCCAACGAGACCAGCGAATTGCTCACCTCGTGATTGAGGGTGAGCGATAAGTCACGGAGTAACGCGAGACGGTTGCGGCGCTCGTCTTCCATGCGATCAGCGACGTCGTTGCTGGCTTCTTCCCAGAACGCCCACGCTCCTCCGGTCTCGGTGACTACTCCCGCCGCGGCCCGGAAAGGCTGACCGGGTCCCGGTCGCAAACGGCAGGTGATGCGATCTCGGCGCGCTTTGCCCACCAGCGCACGGACCGCCACCGGCATCTCCGTAGACGGTTCCTGTCCCGCATCGAGTAACTGCGTTTGGGGGAAATATCGATCGCCCACGAGGCTGCGCTCATAGAGACCGTGCAGCCGCGAGCTCTGCTTGTTCTGACGGAGAAATTCCCGCAGCAGGCGCGCGAACGAAACGGCCCGCGCCTTATCCTGCTCATCGTAGGACTGGCCATCGTTGCGCACTCCACAGGCGATCACCCCAGTCAGGTGCCCGTTGTCGTGCATCGGGACCAACAAGCGTGAGCCCCAGAGCGCCATGCGATTTCGCGCCGCCATCTCCGCCAAGGGGTCCGGTGGGCCCGGCCACTCCGCTCCGTCCAAAACCACCGGTCGGGTGGAAAGGTAAACAATCAGCGGATCACCAATCGGGCAATGCGAAGAGCCGCGATCCGCCCGAAACTCCCCGCCCTCTCGGAGAAAAAAAACGATGTGAGACGCATGCAGCACGTGCCGAGAGGCGCGGCGAAATTCCGCCAGAAGCCGTTCGCGCGAGCCCATATTCTCCACCGCTCCTTCGAGAAAGTCCCACATGTCCATGGTCGCGACGAGCGGGGGTATCGGCATGGGCGGTCTACTGTTCACTCCACGCAGATTTTTCTCGGTCACCAGATCCAATGCCGCCCGTCGTTCCGCGATCTCGGCGAGCAACGGCATGAACTCGGCTAATCGCTCCCAGCTCTCCTTGTAGTCCATACAGCGACTCGCCCGCCCCGACATTTTGATGTGTTCGAACGCCGCCGTGTGCGGCCGACCGACCGCCACGAGCGGGCATCGTTCCAACACCAGCGGGATACGATCCAGCACTAACGCATCGGCCACCACCACCACGGGTAGTCCCGGCGGTAAGCTCGGGTAAGACGAAACCTCCTCGAGGGTAAGCACTGCTCCGCCACTGGGGATTTGGGCGGACCAGCGACTGAATAATTCAGTATCTTCGGTGGCTAGGAGGAACGAGGCGGACACAAGAGAGAAATTCGAAACACAGCCCCCTCACCTTTCACGTAAGGATCAAGGGTAATGTTGGAGTCGAGTTGAGATAAAATTTCCGTGCAGACGGTAAGACCAAGGCCAAACCCGTTGGACTTCGTCGACTGGAAGGGCTCGAACAGATGCAAACGAGCAGCCTCGGGCACCCCAGGCCCGTCATCACCGACCGCCAAAATGATTTTGCCCCCCCGACGTTCCGTGCTCACCGCCAGTCCGATCGGTTTTTCGCGGTCGCTGGATTCCTGCGCCTGCACCGCGTTGAAACATAAATTCAAGATCACCTGTTTAAGGCCATTGGCATCGGATAGAACCAAATCAGGCTGCGCTTTGAGATCGGTGCAAATCTGCACATTACGTGAGGCCACCCGAGCCTCCACCAAGTCCAGACAGATGCGCACCACATCATGGAGCCCCACCTTCTCTTTCTTAAACGAGCGCGGGGCCGCTAGATCCAACAGCTGCTCGGTGAGCCGATCAATCCGCGCCACTTCATCGCCGATCAATCGAGAAAAACGCTCGCGGAAAATCGGATCCTCGTAGTGCTTAGGCAACAGCTGAGCG
>Ga0075109_1001183_pt1 | contig 16569 bp, 15 predicted proteins | sample AntAceMetag02UKD_FD_69798 | JGI IMG/M metagenome (GOLD analysis project Ga0075109, IMG submission 69798) | Saline lake microbial communities from Ace Lake, Antarctica - Antarctic Ace Lake Metagenome 02UKD | ecosystem: Environmental > Aquatic > Non-marine Saline and Alkaline > Saline | place...
ATCCACACTGACCGAGTCGGCCCGGGATAGCCCGGTGAAGGCAGCGGGCATTACCGCGGCCGCAGGTAGCCCGTAGGCACCATCAATGTGCAGCCACACGCCATGAACATCGCACACATCGGCGATGGCATCAATGGGGTCAATCGCACCGGTCAGCGTGGTGCCAGATGTGGCAACGACCACCATGGGCGTGCGTCCCTGCGCAATGTCGTCTTCAATGGCCTGCGATAGCGCGCGGGGATTCATGCGCCGATTCACGTCAACGGGAATGGGACGCAACCATTGCGAGCCAATGCCGAGCACTTCGATGGCTCGACAGATCGAATAGTGCGCATCAGCTGAGCAATACGCCGTGGCAGAACCCGGAACTACGCCGTTTAGCCGCGACCCCGGAAACGCACGTTCGCGCGCAGCGGTGAGCGCAGTGATGTTCGACACTGTTCCGCCGGAGGTAAACGAACCGCCCTGTGCGGGGTAGCCGATGAATTCCGCTACCCACCTCAGCGCCTGGGCTTCCACCAGGGTCGCGGCGCCGGCGTCGATGGCGAGATTGGCGTCGTGGGAGCCCACGAGCAGGTCGGCGAGAGCACCGACTTCAAGGCCGCTGGACCCGATGTAGCCAAAGTAACGCGGGCGAGCCTGCGAGGTCGTGGTATCGAGCGCTTCAGCTGCTTCATCCAGCGCTTGCACTGCGTCGCAAGGTTCATTGGGCAGTGGCGCGTTGAGCAGGTCGAGAAGTTCAGGGCTCACGGTGGGTTGGTACTCGCGAGCGATGTCGAAGTTGCGCCAGGTTTGCGATACCAGTTCACGTGCATGATCCAGGGCGCGCTCACGGTCCCAGCTCAAGTGCGAAGTCATCAGCGTTTTCTCACAGTCGTTGGCGGTACTCGGCCAGATCGGCGCTTGAATCCGGCACCGATGATCAAGACGTCGGTCATGAGTCAACTGTATGGACCGTGATCGGGGGGATGCTGACAGGTGGGGGCCAACCCCGGTACCGTCATCGTCGTGGCTGATCCCGTGTACCGACCGATTGTGACCGGATTCAAAGGCTTCTTTGCCGCTGTTGGTTTGAAGTTCGACATCGTGGGTGTCGACAACATTCCAGCCACGGGTGGAGCCGTGATCGCGATCAACCACACGAGTTATTTGGATTTTGCGCTCTCCGGTATTCCGGCACACAGGCGGGGTAAGCGGTTGGTGCGATTCATGGCTAAGGATTCGGTGTTCAAACACCGTGTATCTGGACCCCTCATGCGTGGCATGAAGCACATCCCGGTGGACCGTGATGCTGGCTCGCAGGCGTTTCGCACAGCGGTCAGTGCGCTGAAGTCCGGGGAGCTCGTGGGAGTTTTTCCTGAGGCGACCATGAGCCGATCCATGGATATCAAACCCATTAAGTCTGGCGCTGTGCGCATGGCTGTTGCCGCTGGCGTTCCGATCGTGCCCATGTGCGTCTTCGGCGGAGCTCGGCTTTATTCTTACGATCACAAGGATTTCAAGCGGGGCAAAACGATTGCGATGACCGTTGGTACACCTATCTATGCCACGCGTGCCGACAATGCCGAAGAGGTGACCGAGCAACTTCGCCAGGACATGCGTGAGCTTCTTGACGTGACCGTGCAGCGATACCCTGGGCCTAAGGACGCGTGGTGGATTCCGGCACGGTTGGGCGGGAGCGCGCCTCGACCCGAAGACGTGGGCGAAGCAGATATCGAGTCATAACCGACGAGCGTTAAAGCTGGCGGCGGCTGTCCTTGTGTGTCCGAGTCCACTCGCGCATCCGGCCCGGGTACCCCACAACGGCGGCGTCATAGATCGGGATCTTCCAGTGTTTGGCGAGGCTGTGGGCCTCATCTGCGCTCTCCACTCGCCGACGCGTCCACTCACCGTCGTGGGCGATGAGCACCACCGTGGTCTCCGTCGCCATCGTGACCGGTTCTAGATAGGCCTCGACTCCCTTGCGCGAGTCAACGAACTCTTTCAGGTGAGCAATGTCTTCAGAAGTTGAGCCACGATCCCACGCGGCATGCCGTTTTCTTCGACTAAATAAACCCATGGATCTAGTCTGCCCTAGCCTGGGCCTGTGACGTCACCTGCACCGAAGCGCGCTCAAAGCGATGATGTCGAGCGATTGATTGCGGCTTTGGGGCGCTGCCAGATCGCAGCCGGCTACCCGGTGAACGAGGTCAACGACACCCTGCAGGCCGTCGCGACCGCCTTTGATCGACCGGACCTGCAGATTTACGTCCTCCCGAATGCAGTCTTCGTTGACGACGAAGTCACCGGGCGAGCACGGATCGTGGCAACGGAGACGGCCTCCCTGCGCCTAGATCAGGCGGCGCGAGTTCACCAGGTAGCCCGCCAGGCCAGCATCGCCGCGATAACTCCCGATGCGGCCATTAAGGAACTTGAATCGATCGAAAAAATGCCACCGCGTTTTCCCGGCTGGGCCGTGGTTCTTGCCAACGGGTTCGCCGCGGCCGGATTCGCCCTGGTGTTTCGGGTCAGCCTGTGGGGGGTGCTCATCGCCGGGATCCTTGGCGTATTCGTAGCCATCGCCTTACGCGCTACCGCATCAAGGCCGGGGCTTACCTCGATCGTTCCGTTTTTTGCCGCTGTGGTGGCCGCCTACCTTGTGTTCACTATTGGCGTGGCATTCGATGAACAGGTGCAGCCCATCCGGGTGGTGGCGGCACCCCTGATCACCCTCATCCCCGGCGTTGCCATCACCCGAGGTACGCAAGAGTTGGCCAACGGCCAGATCGTGTCCGGGTCTGCTCGCATCACGAGCGCGATCTTGCAGATCCTGGTGTTGACCTTCGGTGTCTTAGTCGGTGCTCAGTTGGCACCTATTGACACCTACGATTTCGGCGATCTCACCGATGTCTTGCTGCCCTGGTGGGCGGCGTGGATTGGCGTGCTCGTTTTCGCGATCAGCCAGTCCATGGTCTCCAATGAGGCCCGGGGTGGAATTCGCGTGGTGGTGGGTCTGCTGATCGTTGCCTACGGAGTGCAAACCCTGGTGTCAGCCACGGTTGACGTGGTATTGGCAGCCGGCTTGGCAGCGGCATCATCGCTGTTCTTGGCCATCGTCTATCAGCGTCGGTCTCGCCGCGGCATGCCAGCCTTTGCCCTGTTTGAACCAGTTTTCTGGTTGCTCGTTCCCGGATCCCTCGGCCTGGTCGCCCTCACCCAGGTCTTTGGCGACACCGACAATAATCTTTCCCCAGAAAATGCGTCATCGGCAGCAGACCTCACCGCGGGTGCGGACATTCTTTTTGTGGCCGGTGCGACCATCGTGGCCATTACGATTGGCATGATCGTGGCCAGTGCAGTTGGCCGGCTTGTGCCAGCCGTCGTCCCCAAAGCAGCGGAGGTAAATTGATGAAGGCTATTCAAGTGAGTGAGTTTGGTGGCCCTGAGGTATTGCAGCTGGTGGAGCTTCCTGAACTCACCGTCGTGCCAGGCCTTGAACTTATGACGGTCAGTGCCGCCGGGGTCAACTTCGCTGACACGCACGCCACCGAGAACTCCTATCTTTCTGAACAGACACTGCCCTTTGTGCCGGGCAGCGAAGTGATCGGCTACCTCGCTGACGGCCGACGCATGTGCGGGTTCGCCACCACCGGCGGCTACGCCGAACTAGCGCTCGTTCACCCGGAGTCATGCTGGGAGGTGCCTGAGCAAATTTCTGATGCTGTTGCCTTAAGTTTGCTGGTGCAAGGGCTCACCGCTTGGCATCTGCTGGCAACGTCTGCGCGCATGACACCGGGTGAATCAGTCGTCGTGCACGCGGCGGCCGGTGGGGTGGGAAGCCTGGCCATCCAGTTAGCGCGGTACTGGCAGGCAGGCCGGGTTATCGCCGTTGCCTCGACCCAGGAAAAGCGCGATTGGGCGTGTGAATGGGGCGCGGACATCGCGGTGGATTCCGGTGTGGAGGACCTCGCTGCTGCACTGCGCGAAGCCAACGAGGGCAAAAGAATCGACATCATTCTCGACATGGTGGGTGGCCCCACCACGGATTCATCATTGAAGACTTTGGCTGCCTTTGGTCGACTCGTCGTGTTCGGCATGGCTTCTCGCCAGGTTGCCCAACCCATCGCACCGGCAGCCCTAATGCAGCGCTCGCGCAGTGTCATTGGTTTTTGGTTGATTGATGCCATGCGTGATCCGGCCAACCTGATCGCAAAACCATTGCGCGAACTCGTTGAACTGGTCATGCAGGGCCGCATCACCCCGCTACCTGGCATGAGTTACCCGCTAGGCGAGGTTGGTCAAGCCCACCGCGATCTGCTTGAGCGACGCACTACCGGCAAGGTCATCCTGACCATGAAGTAACGATGCGCATCGGTACGCCGAAAGCTTCACTAAGGATGGGGGCGGTAAGAGTTTCTGCTGCTCTACCCCGATGGCAGATGCGGCCCTTGGTTAACAGGGTCACCTGGTCGGCGAGTTCGGCTATGCGCCCAAGATCGTGGCTTACCATCACGATCGCATCCCCGGCGTTTCGTCTGATGCTGATCACCGCGTCGAGTTGTGCCCGACCAGCTGCGTCGAGAGTCGCGTCAGCCTCGTCGAGTAGCAGCAGTGGCGCGCGCTGGGCTAGGACGCGGGCGAGATGAACTCGGGCCTGTTCACCACCTGATAGTTCGGTGATGCGTTGCGCAGAGAGGTGGGAGATGCCGGTCTCGAGCATGGACTGATCGATCGCTTCAGCATCGTGTCGCTGTTCGTCGGTGCCGCGCCACGGGTACCGACCCCAGGAAACAACATCGCGAACGAGAAACGGAAACGTCATCGGCGTGGCCTGGGCCAGCAGAGCACGTTGTTGCGCCTGTCGGCGGGGGGATGGTTTCGCGGAGGAGCTCGATGGCCAAGCAACGGTGCCTCCCGTCGGTTTGATTTCGCCGGCGAGAACGTTAAGCAGCGTTGATTTACCCGAGCCGTTCGGGCCCACGATGGCGTGAACTTCGCCGGCATGAACAGATATTGCGATCTCATCAAGGCGCGGATGATGGGTTCCAGGTACGTAGATGTTTTCGGCGCGAATGATCTCTGCAGACATCAGGCCCAACCACCTTGTTGGGCGCGTGTGCGCCTGAGGAGTAGCAGGAAGACGGGTGCACCAATCACCGCGGTGACCACGCCGATGGGCAGTTCTACGGGGGCCACGAGGGTGCGTGCGGCAGTGTCAGCAATCAGGATCAGGAGCGCGCCGCCGAGGGCGCTGCCCACAAGCAGGGGGGCATGTCGTGGGCCGAGGACGAGGCGAATGGCATGTGGCACGAGAAGTCCAATGAACACGATGATGCCGACCACCGCTACCCCGGCCGCGACGGTGAGCACCGCAGCCACCAGCGCCCACCAGCGCACCGAGTTCACGTTGAGGCCACTGGCGAATGCAGCGCGGTCGCCCAGGGATAGCACGTCGAGACGACCAGAAATGATTGCGGCAATAACGAATCCGGTGAGCACGAACGGAAGGGTTGCTGCGACGCCGGGCCAGGTGGCCAGAGCGAAACTGCCGGTGGTGAAAAAGGTGGTGGAGCGGACACCGGCTAGGTCCGATGTGGTCAAGACAATGCTGAGTACAGCCGCGGCGAAGGCGGTGATGGCGACACCCGCCAGAATGAGCGTGACCACTTCGACACCGCGTGGTGAACGAGACACGACCGTGACGGCAGCCATCGCGGCGAGACCACCGATGATGCCGCCGATGGCGGCGAACACCGAGCCATAGGCCACTCCGGTGGACACAATTACCACGGTGCCCAAAGCTGCACCCGCGCTCACGCCGATGATCCCGGGGTCGGCGAGGGGATTACGCAGGGCGCCCTGCAGGAGTGCGCCGGAAACACCGAGGCCGGCACCAACGACCGTGGCAAGAATTACCCGTGGCGCGCGGATATCCCACACGATCACCGAGGTGGTATCCGCCACGCCCACATAGACCGCGCCAATGCCCGCTAGGACCAGGGCGATCGCGAGGCCGATGAGAACAAGAATCGATCGCGCCATGGGTCAGCCGGTGACCGTCACCAATGCCGCCCGCAACTGTTCAACCAGAGCCGGGGTGCGGGGTCCAAAGGAGAGCAACACTTCATCGTCCACCACGATGACGCGGCCCGACTCGCCCGCAGAAGTTTGAGCGACGCCGGGGAGGTCAAGCAACCCGTCGATGCCGTTCACCGAATCTAGCCCCTTGGTCATCACCAACAGCACATCTGGATTCAACTCCACGAGTGCTTCGGCGGTGAGCGGTACGAACGGATCGAAGCCTTCGCTCGCACCCACGTCAATGCCACCGGCTGCGGTGATGAGGGCATCAGCGCCTGAACCTTGTCCACCGAGTAGGTAAATACCTGAGGTTCCGCGCAGATAGAGAAACGCAACCGTGGGTGCATCCGGAGGTGTGGTGGCGGCGGAAAGTTCCCCCACCGTAGCCAGCAGGGTCGTCGGATCAACATCGACTGCAGCAGCCACCGCGGAGATGCGCGCATCCATATCGGTCAGCGTCCAAGCTTCTGGCACACTCACCACCTCTACGCCAGATCGAGCGATTTGTTCCAGCGCTTCCACCGGCGCCGTGGCTGAATCGATGAGCACCAAGTCTGGGTTCAGGGCCAGAACTCGTTCTGCTGAAACGCTATGTGCAGCGGTGACGATGGGGGCTGCTGCTATCCCCGGCACATCGGAGGTTTCATCGCGACCCACAACACGGTCGGCAACGCCGAGAGCGGCAAGTGTTTCGCCCACGCCGGTAGCCAGACTCACGATGCGCAGCGGTGCTGCTGGGCCGGGTTCGCCCGCAATCGCTAAAACTTCGGGCAGGTCCGCGGATGTGATGTACACCACTGGTTCGTCGCTAACCACGGGCGTAGCCGACATTGAAGAATCTGGCGCGGTGGCACACGCGCTCAGCAAAAGCCCTGCTATTGCTGAGCCGAGGAGGAGTCGTCGACGTTGCACAACTGAAGTATCCGCCAAGAGTTGTAGTCAGGGGCTGACACTGTGTCGGGATCATCCCGACGCTGTGTCGGGGCGGGTGCTGAAATGTTGACCTATCGTCCAATTATGAAACGCGAGGCGATCATCCTGCTGTGCTCAACGGCGCTGTGCTTGAGTGCTGTGCCCGCCGCGGCCGCCGCCACAAACGCTGCGATCCCGCGCACGCAAACTTCGGTGAGTGTGGCGCCCGCCGAATTCACTGTCCAGGCCAGCACTAAGAGCAAACGCAAGAAGACCGCCAAGGGACCTGCCGGGAACCAGATTCGGGTGAGCAAGGTTCGCAACCTCGCCCCGTTCGGAAACTTCATTACCGTCCGAGGTAAGGGCTTCTCCGAAACCGTGGGCGTCTATGTCGCTCTGTGCAAGAAGAAGCCCAAGGGTAAAAAGCCCGGCCCCTGCGGTGGTGGTGCAGACACCGACGGGAGTTCCCAGGCATCGGCATGGGTGTCGTCGAACCCGCCACCCTACGGCCGCAATTTGGCACAGCCTTACCAGCGCGGCGGCAACTTTAAGGTACGCATCAAGGTTTCCGCACAAATTGGCAGCATCAATTGCCGAATCAAGAGTTGCGCCATCGTGGTGCGCGCCGATCATCTCAATTCCACCGACCGTCGCTGGGACCTTTCGGTGCCGGTGCGTTTTCGCTAATCACTATCTTCTGGCAAACAAAGAGAGAAGGACAGCACATGAATGCACGCATGAATTTCGTGGCAGCGGCGGGTTCATTGGGTCTGGGCGCGGCACTGATGGCGGGTACGGCTCAGGCAGTGGAACCCTTTGACGCCACCTTGAACGGGCTACCGAACAACAGTGTGATTGCTGATCTGCCACCGTCGAGCGACCTTTCCCTCGCCGTCGACAACCTGCCTGCCCAGGCGGGGTTGTACGGCATTCACTGTGCGGTGCCAGCCGACCCGCGCGGTGCACCAACGCGATGCGACAGTGCTGCGGGGACAGCGATTTTCATCACGCCGGTGGGTGTGGATCGAGCTGAGATCGTTGAGTCGATCACGGTGAATGCTGAGTTCATCGGTTCCAACCCCAACCGTGCTTCCGGCGATCAGGGCACTGATGCGATCGATTGCCGCGAACAGGCCTGCGCGGTCTACACCCTGGGATCAGGCCGGGAGTTCGTCAATCCCACCTACCTGCGCTTCTTTTCCACCGAGTTTGCCGCGGTGGGGCCTCGGGAGGATGACGCGATGAAGATGCGGTTGCGCAACAAACCCGTTGCTGAAAACGCGGTACCGCGCATTCGCTACGGCAAGGACGTGCGCTTCACCGTACGGATGACTTCGGGTCTAGCGCCTACCGTCACCAGCACCAACTGCCGCGTTGATCTTGATACCAAGACCATTCGGGGCCTCGTTCGAAACGGGAACTGCACCGTGGTGGTGACCACCGCGGGCGACACCGAATTTGCCCCGTTCGTGAGCGAGCAGAAGTTCAAGATTAGAGATCGGTCGGCTAAGCGATAGCGGTGATGCCGGCGAAGGTGAAGGCGACAACTGCGTCTACTTCATCTTCGCTGGCACGACCTGCTTCGATGCGCCGCGTGGCCGCATCGACGGTGCCCCAGATGAAGGCGGCAACCTGCTCAGGTTCGGCGACGTGAAGGTCAGTGAGTGCGCTCACGATGGGAGCGGCGAGTTGCTGATGCAGGCTACGCACCTGGGCCCGGCGCGTTGGGGGGAGCGAAGCATCGGCGGTGGCGCGCACAATCGCGTGACGGCCGTCGGTGACGTACCCCAGCGCCGCGCGCAACCATGCTTCGAGCCGCTTGCCAGGGTCGGCAATATCTGCGGTGGCTGCGGTGAGATGGTCGTTCCAGGCCAACATTTCATCGACCACCACATCAGCCACAATGTCGTTTGCGGAGCGGTAATACTCATAGATCGCTGTACGAGAAAGGCCGGTGTGTGCTGCCACGCTCGCCATGGTGACGGCTGCGGCCCCCTCGTTGAGCAAAATCGTGCACGTTGCCGCGATCAGGGCGTCGTGCCGGCGCTGCCGATGCTCGGCCACTGTGGGGGCATCTATCGCGGGCATGGCTTCATTGTGCCACCGACTGCTTCGCCATGCCCGACCTAGGGCAGCATCGGAGCCGGGATCGGCGGCAAGGGTGAGGCAACGAGGCCAAAGCGTTCCCTGTCCCCGGGCTTTCGGGTGTATTCGGTCCAGTCGGTGATGGCGGCGCTTACCTCAGTTCGATTTCTGGCGACGAAGTTCCACCACATAAAGAGGGGCTCGGTAAAGGGTGGCCCGCCGAGCAGCAAAAGGCGCGCGTCCCCGGTTGTGGTGAGGGACATCTCGATTGCGCCATCGGGCAGCGACAGGAGTTGGCCCTCTTTGGCCGCGGCAGAGGAGGTCGACGATGCAATCGTGACCGAGCCGCTGACGATGTAGATGGCGTACTCAAAGTCCCGGCGTAGTTGCCACGTGGATGTGCCCGAGAAGAGTTGTGCGTCAAGTCCGACGATGTCCGATTCAATGGATACGGGGCTTCGGTCTTTTTCGTAGTCACCGAGCAGCAGGGTGTAGTGGCCGTGGGAAAAATCTTGGCCCGGAAGTTCGCGATGATGATGAAAGGCTGATGCGCCCAGACGAGTGTTCTCGGGTTGAGCAATCCACAGCTGGAGGCCGTGGAGTGGCTGGCGTTGTCGGTCGGCCTGCTCAGAATGCACGATTCCGTTGCCGGCCGTCATCAGGTTGAGTTCTCCCGGTCGGATCAGTTGGTCGCTGCCGAGTGAGTCGTTATGGCGCACGGATCCGGCGAGCAGCCAGGTGACCGTGTGTAGGCCGATGTGCGGATGCGGCCCCACGTCTAGCCCATGTGTTTCGGTAATGATTTGTGGACCAAAGTGATCGGCGAAACACCATGGCCCCACCGTACGAAGACCCAGTCTCGGCAGCGCCCGCTTGACGCTAAGGCCACCTACCGAGGCAGCCTTAGCATCGAGCAATCTCACTAGTTGCTTTCGCCGCTAACGCCGGCATGTGCGGCCGGGATCGAACCGAGTCGCCCTGCTTGGAAATCTTCGAATGCCTGCACTAATTCGGCGCGGGTGTTCATCACGAATGGTCCGTGTGCGGCAATAGGTTCGCGGATGGGTTGGCCGCCGAGGATGAACACATCAAGAGCGGGGGTTCGCGCGTCTTGCTGAGTGTCTGCCGACACCGTGAGTGTTTGGCCCTGCCCCAGCACCGCAAGTTGGCCGCTGTTCAGGGGCCGGCGTGCATCACCTGCGCCTACTGATCCGCGTCCGGAAAGCGAATACACCAGCGCATTGAAATCAGGGCGCCAGGGCAGGGTGAGTTGGGCACCGGGACTGATGGTGGCGTGCACCAGGGTGATCGGCGTATGGGTGGATCCGGGGCCGTTGTGGCCGGCAACCTCGCCGGCAATCACCCGCACGAGGGCGCCACCATCGGCGGAGGACAGCAGTCCCACCTGGCCGGAGCGTAGGTCCTGGTAGCGGGGGGTGGCCATTTTCATGCTGGCCGGCAGGTTCACCCACAATTGCACCCCGTGAAAGAGTCCACCGCTCATCACCAGGGCCTCCGGTGGTTTTTCGATGTGCAAGATGCCCGCGCCCGCCGTCATCCATTGGGTGTCGCCGTTGGTGATCGTGCCGCCACCGCCGTTGGAATCGCTATGTTCAAAAATCCCATCGATCATGTAGGTGACCGTCTCGAAACCGCGATGGGGGTGCCAGGGAGTTCCCTTGGGCTCACCGGGCGCGTACTCAACCTCGCCCATCTGATCCATGTGAATGAAGGGGTCAAGAGCCTTCAGGTCAACCCCGGCGAAAGCCCGACGCACCGGGAAACCCTCGCCCTCAAAACCGGTGGGGGCGGTGGTGAGAGACACCACCGCGCGATCAGCAAACCCGGGATCAGCAGCCGGGATCAGCGGCAGGGTCATGAGGTCGTCGACGGTGACAGCGGGCATCGGGCGCTCCTTCGGAGGAAGTTAGTTGATCGTTAAACTAAGTATGCACGATGTGCGGAGCATCGTCAAGTCATGAACACGAGAGGGGCCGCGCTAGTCGCCGGCGCGTGGATCACCCAGGCACTGGATGAGCAGCGCAACAGTGGCGGTCCAGCCCGTTTGATGGCTGGCACCGAGGCCCTGTCCGGTATCGCCGTGGAAATACTCGTGAAAGGGAATCAGGTCTTTCCAGAACGGATCTGTTGCCATGAGGTCGTTGGTGCCAAACACCGGGCGTCGACCATGTTCGTCGGGCAGAAAGAGGTTCACCAGACGTGAGCTCAGATCGGTAGCCACCTCACCCAAAGTGCACATATGCCCGGAACCAACCGGATGCTCGACCATCAATTCATCGCCGTAAAATCGGTGCATTGCCCACAGAGACTGAATCAGCATCAGATTCATCGGAAACCAGATGGGCCCGCGCCAATTGGAATTACCACCAAACATGCGATCCTGGGATTCACCGGGCCAGTAACTAATGGTGTGCGGGGTGCCATCGACGTCAAAGGTGAAAGGGTCGTGTGCGTAGGACCGACTCATTGACCGGACACCAAACTCTCCGAGCAGATATTGCGGGTCACACACCCGTTCCAAAATGCGCACAAGTCGTTCAGCCCCCACCACTCCAACAAGTCGATGAGTGCCATCACCTCCCGCCCGCCGCAGCAACGGAGCAAGCCAGGGGTAATCGGCGGTAAACTCTGCAACGGTGGAGTTGAGTAGATCTGCCGGGCGCGCGAGATCTTGGTTGATGGCCGTGGTGGCAAACAGCGGCACGAGGCCTTCAATAGAAATGACGTCGAGCGGCACTGTTTCGGTGTCGGTCACAATGACATCGCGATAAAAACCGAGTTCTTCACTCCACAGCGATTCAGTCGGTGTTCCCTCCTCCAAATTATGCGCAATCATGGCGAAGTTGAGAAGCAGTCGCTGAAACTGCGGCAGCAGGTTGGGATGAGTGGCCGAGAGAAACGCAATAATCTCTAGGACATGCAAGGTAGTAGCTGCCATCCACGCCGTGCCATCAACCTGTACGAGGCGACCGCCGGTTGGTAGCGGTGAATCCCGATTGAAAACCCCGATGTTGTCTAAGCCCAAAAAGCCGCCCCCGAAAACTCCTGCTCCATCGGGGTCCTTGGTGTTGAACCAAAACAGCAGTTGCTCCAGGTGGGAGGGCAGCATTTCGGTGAGAAAAGCGTTGTCGCTATGTCCGTGGAGTCGTTCGTCGATCACATGAATCATCCAGGTGGCCCAGGACTGCACGGGTGGGTTGGAGTCAGAAAAATCCCATTCATATGCCGGCACCTGACCGTGGGGATGCTGATAGCGAACCGAGGTCAACAGGCGCATTTGATCCTTAGCAAAGCCAGGGTCAATCAGTGCCATCGTCGCGTTGTGAAAACTCCAGTCCCATGCGGCGTACCACGGGTACTCCCATGCATCGGGCATCAAAATAATGTCGCGATTCACGATGTGCTGCCATGAATGATTGCGTCCCTGCCAACGCTGAGCCGGTGGTGTGGGTTGGCCAGGATCGCCCGTTAGCCAGCGGTGAATGTCATAGTGATAAAACTGCTTGCACCACAGCAGACCAGCCAGCGCTTGGCGCTGCACAAGGGCTGTGTCTACCCCGGTCATCATTGGGTTCGCCGCGGCAAAGAACGCATCGGCTTCGTTCTTTCGCTGCGTGAACAGCGCATCGATGTGGGCAAAGGGTGCGTGGGTGGGTTCGTTGACCATCACCCACTGCAGCGTGCGGCTGGCACCGGAATCGATGGTCAGTTCGAATTGAGCAGCCGCCTTCGTGCCCTCACTGCGGTTAATCGCATCGACGTCCCCGGCGACCGTGTAGTCCTCGATGCCATCCTTGGTGTACGGGCTGGCATTGGCGCTGTTGAACAAGAGCGTGTTATTGGTTTCGTTCTCGCAAAACAAAACCTCGCACGGGGTGGGCGCGGAATCCAGGTACCAAAAGCGTCGACCCAGCCGCGGATGGTCAATCAAGACACCACCATCGGCTTCCAAGGACAATCGCGGCTTAGCGATGTCCTCACCCCAGGACCAGGTATTTCGAAACCAAGCCTGCGGCAAAACGGTGACGGTTGCCTGTTCGCTAGCCCGGTTGTGCACTGTGATGCGGCACGCCACTTCCTCGGCACTGATCTTGGCGTACTCCACCTCCACGTCAACATAGTTGTGCGCATGCCAGTCGTCGGTGAGCGCATCGAAGAGTTCGAACTCCGGGTCCTGCGGGCCGCGCTGGGCATTCACGCGCCGGAGTTGCTCGTAGGGAAATGCAACAAGGGGATACTTGTAGGTCATGGCGGCATAGGCATGACTGGGCAGATTGTCGGTGTAAAACCAATAGTCTTTGACATCCTCGCCGTGGTTTCCCTCAGCATTGGTAAGGCCAAAGGGTCGCTCCTTCAGCCGATCATCCCGGCCATTCCACAGCGCAAGCCCAAAGCACAGGTTCTGTTCGTCATCGCACCACCCGGCGAGGCCATCCTCATTCCATCGATACGTGCGGTGGTTGGCATGGTCGAAGGGAAAGTACGTCCACGCGTCGCCATCGGCTGAATAATCCTCACGCACCGTGCCCCACGCCCGCTCGGATAGGTAGGTACCCCATCGGCGCCAGGACTGGTCCGTGAGCCGCTCATGCTCAACGGTGTTGTGCTCGGGAATGCCCGGCGGTGGTGTCATGGTCTCAGTGTGCTCTGCGCCACCAACCGGTCAAGGAGCAGTTCAGAAAACCAAGCTTCAACCGATTGTGCGACATGGACACCGTCCGGGCGAATCACTTCGCCGTCATGTTCGGTTGCCGAGCAGGGTGGCCCCGATGGACACAGCAGGTCGTCAACGCTCAGTGTTGACACCGCGGTATCTTGCTCCGCAATCGCAGCATAGGTGGCGCGCAGCCAATCGAAACTGTCGATCATTGCCCCATCCTGGGCGCATTCCGTGGAATCAGGCTCTGTCGCACACCTGCCCACGATGGCGGCTGCTTTAAAGACAGGTTGCACGATGATGAGCTGACTGCCGGTCGACGTGAGTCGCGCGACCGAATCGGCAATTGATGCTGTCATCGCTTGATCATGGGCATCGGTGTTGTTCGCAAGAACCTCACCGGTGTCGGTTCGCACCCCGTATCGCTCGCGGTTGGATGACCATACGATGAGATCTGGATCGAACTTTTCCACTGCCTGCTGTTGAAGTGCGGCTACTTCGGTGCATCGCTTCGACCAGGGGAAGGCTGATCCATCATCATCAACCTGGAAAAGTCCGGTGACGGAGCAGCCGCCGAAAGCCAGTGGCACCAATGTCATGCCCCGCTCTTCGGCCACCCTTTCGACAGCGTCAGCCAACTCTTTGGGGACCGAGTCTCCCACGAGTAAGATCACTGAATCCGTTGCGCTCGAACTAGATTCGGGCAGTGCCACATTGTCATCCTGGGCCAGGGCGGATGCACCCGCCGTGGCCGCGATGAGTGCCATCGCCACTGCGATGACCGCTACGACCAGGCCGCGCCAAAAGTTCACCGCTGACACCGTGAGATGGGCCCAGCCACCGCGACGGATGGGCATCTCCAACAGGTAGTAAGAGGCGCTTGCCAAACCGAAACTAAGGCCTATGCGAACGGCATCGAGGGTGAGCCCGCTGAACGGCGTTGACGCTGGGGTAAGCCACACGATGATCGGCCAGTGCCACAGATACAGCCCGTAGGAGATCCCGCCCACCCAGCGCAGTGCTGGTTGGCGCAGCAGCATGCCCCCGCCGGGGCGAAACAGAACGAGCATGATGATGACGCCAATGACCGCCAGCGAAAAGACGACCGAACCACCACGGTAGTACGGCAGTTCGGTGATGCTCAAGGTGAGCATTAAGGCGGTGATGGCGAGTCCGAACCCGACGAGTGCGGTGGTGACCAGGGCGGGCGATACCGGTTTGCGCACCTTTGCCCGCCGATGGCGCCGCGCTGACCACAGGGCGATGCCCAGCGCTCCGAGCGCGCCGATCAAGATCTCGTGCGCGCGCGCCAGGGTGCTTAAGTAGGCGGTATTCAGTTCGTCACCGCCGGCCAGCCACCACATGTATCCGGCCGAAGCAGCGGCCGCGAATGCGGTGCTAACAAACAGCAGGTGCATGCGCGCTTTGCGCACGACCACGACGAGAACAACGAGGGGCCACAGTAGATAGAACTGCTCTTCAATGGCTAGGGACCAGGTGTGTTGCAGGACCGATGGATCTGAAAAGGCATCCGCATAGGAGATGTCTTCTGAGATGAACACCCAGTTGGCAACGGAGAATAAGGTGCCCAGCCCCTGGGCGCGAAGTCGCTCGATCTGCTCGGGAATTGCAACCCAGGCGGCCCACGCAGCAACAACGGTGAGTAGGAGCAAGAGTGCGGGAAGCAGGCGCCTGAATCGCCGCTGGAAGAAACCCGAGAGAGCGGTCCGCATCGATAGCTCGGCCGGGGACTGGATGAGGATCGTGGTAATCAAGAATCCGGACAGCACAAAGAAAAGATCAACGCCAAGGAATCCACCGGGTAGCCACGACCAACCGAGGTGATAACCAAAAACTGCCAGCACGGCAATTCCCCGAAGTGCGTCAAGCCCGCCCACACGTTGTTGCGTGGGGCGAGGAGTCGATTGCGTCGCAATCAGCGGGGGAGCAGACATTAACGCAAAGTTTAAGTGCCCGGAAGCAGGGATCAGCGGTCATGACCGGGCGTGTTCGCCGGATACAACTCATGTGACGTAGGCATGGCAGAGTGTGCGCGTGACTAAAACCCTAGGTTTCATCGGCGTTGGCACTGTTTCTACCGCTGTCGTTCACGCACTGTGCTCGCGGCCGGGTCCATCCCAAGAAATTGTGCTCTCGCCGCGATCAACCGAGCGCAGCCAACACCTTGCCGATCACTATGCCCAGTGCACTCGAGTAGATTCCAATCAGGCGGTGGTTGATGCGTCTGACATCGTCGTCTTGTCGGTGCTACCCCAGCAGGCTGAGTCTGTGCTGGCCGAGCTCACATTTCGACCCGAGCAGATTTTCGTGAGTTTCATTGGTGGTGCCCCGCCGAGTGAGTGGGTGGACTCGGTGGGCCCGATCACGCAGATCTGCACCGCCATTCCGCTGCCGGCAATCGAACTACATCGCGGCCCGATGCTGGTCTGCCCTCCGATCTCGGACGTGATGGACGCTTTCACCGGACTCGGCGATGTGGTGCCCTGGCACGATGAATCAACCCTGCGAGTATTCAGCATCACCACGGCGATCATGTCTACCTATTACGAGGCGGCCAACACCGTTATTGACTGGTCGATGTCCCAGGGAATCGATGAAACGACCGCCACCACCTTTGTGCGATCCCTGCTCGCCGGTCTTGCTGCGGTTGGCCAGGCCACTGAAGTGAGCCAGCGTGGTCAATTACCCGAAGAACATGAGACACCGGGGGGGCTGAACGCCCGGGTGCGCAAGGGGATGACGGACGCGGGTGCGTTCGGTGATCTCTCCCGCGTTCTGGAGGATGTCTACCTCAACGCTGTGCTCCGCTAACT
>Ga0075109_1001188_pt1 | contig 16508 bp, 10 predicted proteins | sample AntAceMetag02UKD_FD_69798 | JGI IMG/M metagenome (GOLD analysis project Ga0075109, IMG submission 69798) | Saline lake microbial communities from Ace Lake, Antarctica - Antarctic Ace Lake Metagenome 02UKD | ecosystem: Environmental > Aquatic > Non-marine Saline and Alkaline > Saline | place...
CTCCTATTCGCGAGATTCTATCAGTTATCGACAAACCTGGGATGATTTCTTTTGCCGGTGGACTGCCAGCGTTAGAGTCTATGCCTAAACTAGAGTTAGAGGGTATGTCCCAGCAATATTTGCAATATGGGGAGAGTGCCGGAGAGCTAGAACTGCGCGAATTGATTTATGCTGATAGGTGTAGAGAGGGCCCTGTGTGCACGGTAGATCAAGTGCTGATCCTCTCAGGTTCGCAGCAGGGAATTGGCCTGGTCGCGAAATTGTTTATCGATGCCGGCTCGGCAGTTGCGGTGGAAAGACCGACATACCTAGCCGGATTGCAAGTTTTCAAGCTATTTGGAGCCGATTTCAAGGGTTTTAACTATAGTGCCAAAGAATCGCCCGACGCCCAGAATAGCTTACGCCTGCTATACGCAATACCTACATTCCAGAATCCAAGCGGTTATTGTTATAGCAGTGAAGAAAGGCAAGGCCTCACTGATTTCTGTAAAGCTAATCAAGTGCCACTATTTGAAGATGACCCTTGCAGGGACCTTGCCTTTGATTCTTGTTGTAAAACGCTCGTTTGTAGTTTTATGAACGAAGGCACTTGAATCTAGCAAAGTTCATTCTTGAAAACCTTTGTCCCTGGCATGCGTTTAGGCTACATGATCTTCTCTAATAATCTGATCAAGCCACTTTCTCGATTAAAGCAAGCTGCGGATTTACACAGTAGCCAAATCAGTCAGTGGCTCACAATTTCGTTACTGACGGATAAGAGTCGAGGACAGCGCTTGGCACTGCTGCGTGAATTTTATAGTAAGCGTTGCGACACTTTTGCTAACATTTTAGATGAGCATTTTGCGGCTTTGGCGACATGGCAGATACCTCTAGGCGGGTTATTTTTCTGGCTTCGTTTGAACCAGAAAATAGACCTTAATGAAGTGTTAAAAAAAGCGCTTAAGCTCAATGTAGCGTTTATGCCTCAAGATCACTTTTTCAGCAACAATGAATGTGATGCGGCCTTAGATAGCTATCTAAGACTAAATCTCAGTTATGCCAATGAGGAGGATGCGCAGCGAGGTCTGACTATCTTGGCCAATCTGATAAGAAACACCTAGCACAGGAGTGTCCCTTAACCGGCGATTAGGGTGTCCTACTGAGGAAGTGGTGCTAGCAATGTTGCGGGTTCACTAAGCTGCGATACCGCTGACGTGTAAGTCTAAAACACCTAGCTCCTAGGGATTTTTAGGCGCTAAGGTGAAGTTGTGGAATCAGATTCATCAATGACGCCCTCATCTGATGAGCCGTTTTCATCTTCGGCTCGAGGGTCTAATTGCAAAGCAGCCTGAGCAGATGCTGAACTGGCCAAAGTAAAGTCACTAGGATGCTCTGTGACTCCAGTTTTAGTTCTAATCATTATGGCTACCGCGACGGCGCCACAGACCAAAATGCAGAGACTGGTAATAAAAAAATAGTCTGGCCCAAACCTGAACATGAGCTGTGAGGTCAGTAAAGGGCCAATCACGGAGCCTGCCGCATTAGTCATCATTAATCCTGTTCCCACTTCCAGAAAATTTCCGTCTTGGGTATTGTCACTAGCAAGCGCCAGGCTCAGCGCATAGATTGGCATTACTGAGGCTCCAAACAAAAACATAATGCCAAAGGACATGGTCTGTGGCAGAACTAAAGCTGCTGCAGCAACTATCGCTCCAAAAATCATGCAAGCAAGGATAACTAAGCGCCGGTCGATACGATCCGAAGCCTTGCCTAAAGGCAATTGAGAGAGTGCACCACCGGCGATTGCTAATGCCATCATGATGCTAATGCTACTGACATTCAGGCCCACTTGAATTCCATAAATCGCGCCTAGACCATAAACCGAACCAGAGATTAGACCCGCGATTAAAGCGCCCAAAGCCGCAGCGCGAGAAGTTTTAAGGACGAGTAAAGGAGAGAAGCTTGCACCCGGTATAGCATGTGGCTGTTTCGAGCTAGTAAGACAAACCGGAACAGCCGCCAAAGCGATAAGCATCGCCGAAAAAATCAGTAAAGTGTAGCCACCTGGTGAAGATGCATTTAGTAATAGTTGACTTAATGCCAAGCAAGTTAATACGATAACGGTGTAGGTAGCCAAGACGCCTCCGCGCGCCTCATTGCCAACTTCTGCGTTTAGCCAACTTTCAATAACAAGGTATAAGCCTACTATTGAGAAGCCGGTGATAACCCGCAGAAGCATCCAGAAGTAATAGTTCTCCAGTAATCCCAAACTAAGAACGGATGCGGCCATCACTGACGTAAGTACCGCGAAACATCGAATATGGCCAACTCGGCTGACCATTTTAGGCACGATGAAGCAGCCACATAAAAAGCCGACAAAATACAGGGAGCTCAGTAAACCGCCTTGGGCACTGCTCCAGCCGAGCATCTGGACTCGCAGCGGTATAAAGGCTAGCTGCAATCCGTGTCCGGTGATAAGAATGGCGACACCAAACAGTATGGTGGAAAGCCTAAAAATTGATGCGATCAATGCCCAGCCTCTTGATTAATTGACTGATAAAGTGAAAACCAGGAAAAAAATTCCGTATAGATAAACCATACAAGCAATATCGGCGGATTATGCTACACCTTTTCGGATAGCGCTAAGGGTTTCGGTACGTAATTGAACTGTGGGATGGCCTGATATTAAGAACAGAGGCCTTCGATCTTAATCACCGGCCATGGATTTCAATGAAGATAAATGAGACGTAAATTCAGGCCCACTAAGATCTATTCTTCAGGCGGCTGGAGATACGTGACTACCTCATCGATTTTAGGCTACGCTAGCAAGTTTATCGAATCTTACTCAGCAACCGAATCTACCTAAAACCTTCTATGGGTTGATAGATTTGAAGCATGTCTCTTAAAATGAAGAAGCAGGACAACCGCTAAAGGGTATTCGTGAAATCTATGGTGTTAAATTAAGTGGGCAGGCTGTGCCTCGTAATACTGGCCATCTTTATACTGGCTAATCGTCAAGCTTAAAATTACTCCAGCGATAGCGGCTACTGACACCGCCAACATCAGGCCTACCAACCCGAATAGGGCGCCGCCGGCCATCAAAGGAAACTGTACCTGAAGCGGTTACAGGCTAACACTTTCTCCTATTGTTATTACTTAGAAAATGGCGGCATTTTCAGACATAGTTGCCGCTGCATTGGATCAAATTCGTCAACAGGGGTGTAACACTATCCCTGAGTTTATTCGTCTTGTTCATGTATTTGGCGGAACTATAGAACAAACTGAAGATGCTAGACAGAAAAAAGTACTTCGAGAAAGCAGGAGTGATCCATCGGTCGGCTTTGGAAAACATACCTGAGGGGTTTATTCTGCGTGACATTGAGGATCGCTTTTTTTCTTCGGGTAGAGCTAGATAGCTCGTCCTCTGTTGCGAAGCTGGAAACTGAAATTTTAGTGATGAATTGTCCAAGCCTAGGAAAATGATGAGCGCAGTGGGCGGGTCTAATCACATTGGGTAAGTGTCAGCCGCGCCTATAAATAAGTCTAGCACCTTCTTAATGTGTTCTTTACAAGCAATATAGAATTGAATATTTAAGCGGCGAATTGGACAATGCCGGCAGTCTGAAAAATTATTATGGATCAGTAGTTTATTGGGACCTCGCACATAGAGGTTATCAAACTGCCGGATTTTTAAAGATGACCAGTCAATTGATACGACCTCGCCGGTTATTTCGCCGACTTTTATATTGCCTCCCAATTGAACGACTTTTGTGCTGTCGGAAAAATGCCGTTAATAAGGCTTGACACTGATGCTTGTGACGAGACGCCAGTGGTGGCGGTAAGTATTCCTGTAGTGCCTATAATGACACTTAGGTAAAAACTGTCTCCTCGAAGCGTTACCATTACAACACATAGAGGAAGTCAAAAAAACGTCGCTGATGTCGTCTTCTTTCTTTTTGCTCTGACTGTGATTTTTGCTTTAACTGTGGTTTTGGTGAAAGTAAGCCTGAGCAAGAAATAGAGCACGCGGATGACCATATGGATACGGCTATCTTTCCACTGGCAGTAACCTCGATCGCCGGACATGGAGCCATGCTGGCTGCCGTTTTGCTCACCGAGAATAGCCGCTATACCATCATTGAATAGAGCCAGATTTCAATAGCTATGTTGGCAGGAGTATTTGTCTCCTCTCTATTGATGCTGGCGACGGAATGGATACATGCACTCATTAGCGCCAGCGGGGCGCGCGTGGTTAGCCCAGTGGTGGGTATAATTCTGGCGGCGATAGCTTCTTTTAGCACGCAGAGCGGCATCATAATATATTTTCAGCTCAAGCATCTGGGCTGCTCGGTTAGGGTATGAATTGCGCAAAATCGAAGCTCAGCCGATCAACAGTACAAAGCTGTTAGTGATAGGCTACTGATGAAAGGCGGGCAAGGGGAAACTAAAGCTAGGTAAAAGATAGTCAGCTATTTCATCACCACTGCAAGCGGCACAAAATAGATTGCCTTGAATGCCATCGCACTGAAATGATCTTAAGACAACATACTGCTCTCTGTTTTCAACTCCTTCGGCAATTACTTTCATCCCCAGGTCGTGGGCAATTGAAATAATCCCCATAGCCAAGGCGGCATCATCTTGGTTTGCGACTAAACCTTGTACAAAACTTCGATCGATTTTAACAACAGAAATTGGCAGTCTTTGCAGATAGCGTAGCGAAGAATATTCGGTCCCAAAATCGTCTAATGCAAACTGCACCCCAAGCTGAGTAATTGCCTCCATGATGGGGAGTATGGAATCGAAGTCATGCAAAATAGCAGTTTCTAATACTTCAACCTGCAGCAGTTCGGCAGGCACCTTGTATGTCGTCAACAAATTTTGAATCCGGCTGGGTAGTGCCTGCTCAGCAAAACTTTCAGCACCAAGGTTGATAGAAATAGGAACTGGATCTAATCCGGCTGATTTCCAATAGGCGATTTGCTTGACGGCTGCCACTAAAACCCAGTTATCTAATATAGTGACTAGGTCAGCGGCGACTGCGGCGTTGACTATTTCGCGTGGTGGTACTTTTCCAAGCCGATTGTCATCCCATCTTAGCAACGCTTCAGCCCCTATCAGGTGTCCAGAACTCACGCTGACTTTTGGTTGAAAATGTAGGCTCAACTCGTCTTCCTCAATGGCATGCAGAAGACGTAAGGCGATATTACTGGCACGGTTTTCCGCAGATAAATCTTCGTCAGAAAAAATATTGTACCCAATGCCTTTCTCTTGAGGTATGGATCTCGCTGCCGCCTTGCAATGATGAGTTGTTTGATCAATGTTATTAGTGACTTTAGCCACGCCTATGCGAATTGCTAAATCGGGCACCGAACTGGGAAGTCGAACCTCATGTTTTAATGCCAGCTGTGCGCTTGCTGCAAGTTCTTCTAGGGACTGCTGACAGCCTTTGATGAAAACCAACAGGCCTTCACGTAGCTGGCGCCCATAGAGAGTTTTTTCGCTTTTAAAAGTGGTTACTAAAACCTGAGCCACAGGGCCAATAACACTCTGATAGGTTTCCAGCCCATGGACTCGATAGATAAAATCTAACTGCGGCAGAGAAATAAACAGCAGTACGTCTTGCCCCGGATCTTCACTCTGACTGAGCATGGCTTCACATCGGCTACAAAATTCAGCGTAGTTAAAAAAGCCTGTCATTGGGTCTAGGTGAGCAGACAGCTGAGATCGCATACGTGACTGAGCGTCGGTAATATCCTGATTCATCTCAGCCTGTATGAGTTTGGCAAATGCGATAAGCTGCCTTTGCTCTTTGGCTGAAAACGTTCGAGGTTTGGTATCAATTAGACACAGAGTACCTAGTGGATACCCTTCTGAGGAATGCAGAACAGCGCCGGCATAGAAACGAACGAAAGGTTCGCTCGTGACCAATGGGTTATGTGCAAAGCGCTTATCATTGTGCGTATCGCTTACCAATAATATTTGCTCGCACAGCAGCGCGTGAGAACAGAAAGCCTGCTCACGAGGAGTTTGGTTTGCCGCAAAGCCGCAGCTCGATTTGAACCACTGCCGACTCTCATCCACAAGAGAAATTAACGCGATAGGAGCATTGAGCACGTCTGCCGCCAAAGCTGTCAGACGATCAAAACGGGGCTCTGGCGCGGTATCCAAAATCTCCAATCTATAAAGGGAAGCTAATCGATCCTTTTCATTCGCTGGAGATTCTGCTGGGGAATATGGCAAGCCTTTTATGTTGTTCATTGGCATGGGTACTCAAAATATTTTTTTTGAATTTCAGATATAAGTGTAACGCCACCCCAAGCCCAATACAAAATAGTTGTCGGTGAAAGTGTTTTTTTCTCCGAGTGATCGTGCCTTTTTTGAACGTGGTGCGGTGTGATGATAACTTAACTTCGGCTGCTTGATTAGCACTGGCAGAGTATTCGCTTTTTACGTGCTGCCTGTTTCCTTTCGTGTTGAGTTTGCGCGGCGAAAACTTTTCCCTTTGCACCATGACACATCCCTACTTCCTCGGTACGTTTGCGCATACCTGCCGGTACGTGAGGAGGTGATTCGCAAATCGCATCAGATAGGTGTGTTCACGTCTCTCAAAAGAAATATAATTCTCGGAGTGAAAACCATTGTGTTCGGTAATTTTTTTGGTTTCGGAACCTTTATTAAAACAAATGCCGCGTACCGGTACGCGGTCTTGCATATCTGCTGCGGCAGAACCACCGAGGCGGGCTTCACCTAGCGCGGCGGCTGGCTGATGCCTTGGTTTGGGATTTCTCGCAAGAACTAAGCCGGTGAATCCTTCGACTACTGTGCCTGTGGGTGCGACAGATGGAGCTGAAACTCGGTAAAATGTAACGATCTCACCATATCTAATGTTCATTTCCAAGGTCGGAGAAGAGCCGGAGTTGGTTGCACACGCCGCCACTTAAAAGCATTTTTTTCATGATCAATGCTCTTTTATTACAGGCTAATTAATGCGAGATGTCTAAATACCATCTATATTTTAAATCTAAGGTGATGCTTGATTCCTACCAAATAAGCGAGGATTTTTTTAGAACGGATGAGCCCATCTTTCCATAAAAGACTCATTGTTGTGCCCGCGTAAATAGACTCACTTTAGGAATGAGATAATCAAGGCGCTCAAGCCAGTAGTTTAAAAACCCCAAATAGTATCAACGATTCCATGTTTATATATGATCATACCAAAATTTTGATTCATAGCGAATTCGAGAATCTCCCATAGCACGCCCATTTTCACAACAAGCATAAATGTAAAGAAGGCGAGCCGCAAATCAAGGTTAATTGCTTTTTTCATTAAGCACATAAAACTCTGGAAACCCTAATATCCCTAAAAGCAGTGCTGAGCCTACATTAAGGATAACATCCCATCACCATAAACGTAGATAGTAGTCGTAAACCTCTTCAAAAAAAGACATGAAGACAAAAATTACAGCAAGTGACTCAACCTCATGGGGAATGAAAGCTTTAAACCGATTGCCAAGCTTAATTGGCAAACAGTTAATCAGTAGTATTAGGGCGATTTCGGTGGCACATTGACATCGCCCCTGCAGCAATAAAAGCAACGCCACAAGACTCAGAATAAAATTCAGCAAAAACGAAATTCGTCTATGTACAGATTGATATAAAGAGTCGGGTGACGCCGAGGGTGTCGTTATAGCCAAGCTTATTTTACGCTATCAAACTCGGCTGTATGGAAATGGCGGCTATAAGATAGTGTTGCGAGTCGCTGCGGTGATTGCGCTGAATCTAACCATATAGAACTTAATCTGATAGTTGCCACTATTTAATAAGTAGACGGGCGAAAATATACCCAAATTCTGGTTTGCCTGCAGCTACCAACGACTTTGGCACATTCGTGTTTCTTCGTATGCTCCCAGCTTCATTTCTGGCGCGCGCTCATCGCTGCGTCTGTAGTTTTTTTCACCGCCGAACTTATCAGTCACAATCGCTCTAAGTGATTTAGCTGTAGTGGGGCCGATCGGCTCGCAATCGCAAACGAGCTTGGCGCCAGCAAATCGCACATATTGGCCCTGTGAGGTGAGTTGGACTCATGTAGATCTCGACATTGTGGCAAAAAACACAATTACCAGCATAGACTGACTTATGGTGTCAGCCCATATGGAGCAAGCTCAACGGGGTTTAGATGTTAATAATTAAGTACAAGAAGCTCTCTGCGATTACCAGTTCTGTCTCTTAAAGTGTCAAGGCGACCGCGGTTGGGCTGCTGATGGCTGTTATTGTGAAACCCGGGACACGTCTAAAAGCTTTTGGTCATAAGCGTCGCTTAGGAGCTTTTGCACACTGCGGACAAATTGTTGGGCGTGCATGCTTTGAATGACCCCCCAGTGAAAGCTGATTTTGTCCATAAGCTCGGATAACTCTGGGCTATCTGCGGCTTTGTACGCGATTTCATATCTAGGCGTTAAAGAGATCAACTGAGCTCGATGCAAATTAAGTCTAACCATGGCATCTTTATCTAATAGGTCATAGTAAGAATTTATAATTTGGTCTGGATTGTCATCTGCTTGCAGCCCTTTAATTTCAGCAATTAAGTTTGCTTCAAGTGTAAAGATAGTAAATTCCTCCTCGGCCGAAAAAGCCATCGTAGAAAGAGGAACGGATACAAAAAGTGCTGAAAAAAAACGAGTATGCATAGTGATAGGTTACTTATCGTCGGCGTCTGAACTTAAAATTAATTCGTTACAAGTTGTTTTGTAGCCATAGCTCATTCGGGTTTGATCACGGCGAGTGTCTGCGACTCAATGCTTGTTAATCTGCTGCTTAAGACAAATAATCTCAAATAAACTCCGTGACAGCAAATGGTCTGCATCGATAAGCAGTTTGGCGACAAGTAAAAAAGCTGGCTAAAGCAGGGGAAGAAGTAAGAAAAGAAGCAGCACAGGCAGTAAGGCTGAAATCGGTAATAAGATAGTACCCCGCTGCCACAATAAAAGTGGCAGTAGAGCGTAGGTTTTGCATTATTCAATAATGGCTTGCTGTACCGCATTCTCAAAGTCGTATTGAGTGGCAGGGTGTGGCTGTTGCAACATAATTACCGCGGTCAACTCTTCTTCCGGGTCAGTCCATGAGCGTGTGCCAAATGCGCCGCCCCAGCCAAATGCCCCAGCGCTGCGCCGCGCATTGGAAGTGATAGGGTTTACGGTAACTCCGACGGTATAGCCAAATCCCATGCCTTCTTGAGCTTGGGAAAAACCCCTGTACAAATCACCAATTTGATTGCTGCCCATCATTCGTACTGAGCGAGGGCTCAACAAACGATTGCCAAATAACTCGCCGCCATTAACAAGCATCTGCTCAAACTTCAAATAGTCCTCAGCACTGCTTGTCAGCCCGCCAGAGGCAGAAAAGTATTTTGTCGTAGGACGGTCAAAAAAAGGTGCCATGTCTCTGTCTGAAATAACAACCCGACGGCTTTGATATTCAGCAGGCACATTAAAGTAAGTATCGTGCATATCCAAAGGCTCGAAAATGCGCTCGTTGAGGAACTCTTCAAATGTTTGTCCTGAGACAATTTCAATAATACGCGCAACAACATCCAATCCTACGCCAGGGCTGTAGGCCCAGCGTGCACCAGGTTGAAAATCCAATGCGTAGGATGCGTAGACTGGCATTTGTGTCTCAAGAGTTGCCTCTGGCCCCCGGCGATTGCGCTGTTTAAGGGCGGTACCAAGCCCGCCACTTACAAGTCCTGAGGTGTGGGTCAACAGATCGTGAATGGTAATCTCGCGATTTGCAGCCACTAAACGGTGAGCGGGAGGGTTCTGAGGGTCAACACGGTAAGGACTGATGTTTTCATCTGAGTCTGCTAATACAGCCACTTGCATGTCCGCGAATTCAGGAATGTATTTTGAAACTTTATCCTGTGGCCTGACTAGTCCTTCTTCAATCATCATCATAGTCGCCACCCCAAGTATGGGTTTAGTCGAGCTCATCATAATGAACAAAGAGTCATCTTGCATTGGACGTTCTGTGTCCTCATCCAGCAATCCGTGGGTTTCAAAATGCACCAGCTTGCCTCTTCTGGCAACTATAGTAACGGCGCCTTGGATATCGCCGGCATCTAAATGGCGCTGCATTACAGTATTTATTCGATTCAGTCTTTCTGACGACATACCCACGTCTTCCGCTGCCGCATTAGGGATTTCGGCGGCATGAGTGAAACTCGATATAGCCAGACATAGCAGGCTTATAGAGAGGTTTCGTAAATTATTTTGGTTTTTATAGGGTTTCATTATTATTGTCTCGTTTTCATGGTTTATGGCTGGAGCGTAACTCAAGCGATTTGAATAGAAAAACAAAATAAACTGGTTTTAGTTTCCATGTGTCGATAAATGCCCCGCAATTGGGTTGTTGCAGTGTTAAGTAGCTTTGTGGGTGGGTATTTTGTGCATTTTCCTTATCCTCTGTAGCTGCTCTTATCTATTATCATATGGAACAACCAGTAAGTGGCGGGGCGGACAGAGCCAATGCTTTAAGACGCTTTGTGCTATAAAGTAACCAGTCCCTCGCTGTATAGAGCGCAAAGCAGAATTGTGTACTAGATAGAGCGAGCCAAGCAACTACCTTTCTTTTTGGTTTGCATTTATTAATTTGTCGGCTACTAGATTTCAGCCAAGACCTTACAGCTATGACCTTACAACTATGACCTTACAGTACTATCAAGTAATAATATCGTATAAAGGAAGCAACTATTTTGGTTGGCAAGATCAAGGTGACGGTGGGGAAAAGCCAACCGTTCAATTCGAAATTCTTAAAGCACTTAGAAAAATTTGCGGCTTTGCCGACTGCATAGTTGCTGGCGCTAGCCGCACCGACGGTGGAGTTCACGCTCAAGGACAAGCTGCCAAATTATCTATCCCATTATCAATCGATCCGGCTAAACTTTTACTTGGATTGAACTCATTGTTGCCTAGTGATATTCGTGTGCGTTCTTGTTCGAACTGCGCAAAAGACTTTAACCCTAATAAGAACTGCGTGAGTAAAAAGTATCGCTATTATTTTACAATTGAGAAAGTTAGCGTGCCAGCACTCAGTGATATTGTTGCTCATGTGCCACTTTTAGAGCATGACTCGCAGCAAGAGCTATCGTTTTATAAGAGGGTAAGCGAAGCCTGTGATGTGTTTGTTGGAGAACATGATTTTTACAGTTTCTCGACTAGAGACAAGAGTGTTAGTTCCTACGTTCGCCGGATAAATAAACTGGAATTTTCAAAATCGTGTTTGTCAGATTTTGGAACTGCCGTGTATTATTTTGAGATCGAGGGGGACGGATTTCTAAAACATATGATTCGCTATATTGTTGCCGCTCTTTTTGAGGTAGGTAAGGGAACGGTTGATTCAAGTCTTATTGAGGAGGTGTTGAAAAACCCCTCGCAGGATAAGATATGCCCCAAAGCAAAAGCTAAAGGGCTTCATCTAATTGAGATTACCTATGAGGAATAAAATAGTAATCGCGGCGCTAACTAAGGTTGAGTTCTTCTTTCGGCTGCGGCATCAAGTACTCTTAGAAAATTGCCACTCCATATTTTTGCAATATCGGTTTCAGAGTAGCCGCGGTTTATTAGTACTTTTGTAACATTTGCCGCATCACTTGCATCTTCATAGCCGTCAATTCTACTGCCGTGATTGAAATCGTTGCCTATACCAACATGGTCAATACCGATGCGCTGCACAATATAGTCTATATGATCGGCCATGTTTTCAATGCTGGCAGGCCCAAGCAGATCACTTACCGCAGTGGTAAATGCAGATCTCTCGGTAAGGTCTTCAATTTCCCAGTACAATTCAAAAGGATAGCTGTAGTCTTCTGAGACGCCTGCTTCGCGGCGCAGTCTACGCAGTGTTGAAATAAACTCAGGTTCTGAAATATTTAATAGATAGGCTCTAAAAGCCGCCACATGAATAACGCCACCATTTTCCCCGACCAAATCAATTTCTTCATCTGAAAGGTTGCGGTCCGCATCCGAAATTGCTCTTACGTTTGAATGGCTTGCTATTACAGGAGCAATGGTTAGCGCTAGAGTTTGCATGGCCGCCGCTTTGGACATCTGCGAGATATCAACAATAGCGCCAATTGAATTGATTTTTTCTATTGCCGCGACACCCAGCTGAGATAAACCTTTATGTTCTTCGGTTATTTCATATTCGCCAATCTCGCCATCAAAGTAAGGGCGGGAAGAATCTGAATACTCATTGTGGCCTAAGTGGTTCAACGCAAACACTCGCACTCCAGCATCGTAAAATTCATCGATTGCCGAAATGTTTTGCTGTAATGATCGAGCATTTTGAAATCCAAGGATGAGAGCCAATTGTCCGTTGTCATGGGCTGAACGGATCTCCTCGGACGTGGTAGCGATAACTACTTTCCCTTCGCTGTTTGCTGCTAATGCTTCTATGGCGGCGAGCTTTTCGTCAGCCTCTGCGCGAGCTGCAATGTCACCTTCAATAGTTCTTGGGCCGGGGCCAACGGCGATTGACATCACTACAGCGTCAACTCCACCAGCTTCCATTTTGGAGGGATCGACCTGGGAAAGCCCATCGGAGCTTAAAAAGCTGGACGAGGTTGCCGGGATAACGATATCTGCGTGTGCGTCTAACACCAGGGCGTTACTGTGAATAGTCGGGGCGCTATCGGCGTTGGACTGAGTTGAGTCTGCGTCTAAGGTCGCCGGATTACTGCCCTGCTTCGAGCAAGAAGCCAGAAATACAACAGCGATAAGACAAAGTTTGAATGTGTTCCTAGTTAAATAGTTGCCTGAGTAGCTCCCTGACTCAATGCTTAAGCGCTTGCGTAAGTTATGGCAGAGCTGCGTTTTTATGTTGTGCATTTAGATACCTCTGTAATGTGGCCAGTAGAGCCTGAAAACAAGATCCTTTCAGCAAATGGTGCGCTGGCTTATCTTTTTATTGTGTTGGCTTAGAGTATCACGTTGGTGAATCGATGCCCGTTCGCTGAGTAAGTATTAGCGGGAGCACAACAAAGGGTGATGATATTGAGCGAAAACGTATAACTAAGTGGCACAAACATCAAAGAGACTACTGGAAGCACCTTTACAAGATTGCCCAGAGACAAATCGATTAATAATAAGACTGTTAACGAGGTTGCTGAATTGCTATCAGGCAGTGCAGGGGGATATTCCTCGAAAATTACTGAGCTTTTCTTCTCATGCGCCGATTGGTTCCTATATTATGCCGGGGCAGTTGTCCGCAGATTTAGGGTGCGAACCGAAAACCACAGACGTCGAACTTAAAACGTCTGCGGTTGCTGCTTTAATCTTCTCGGCGCATTGACCAATCAACTACGCTGCCAAGGGCTGATGCAGTGCCATTGATTATATTTCCATCGACGGTCCCACTCATCGCATAAGTCATCATGGCGCCATCTCTGTTGATCTTGAACGAGATATTTGTCCCATCAACGCGACCTTCTTCCATTTCCCAAGTCCGACCACGACCAACATCAAATACACCATTGAGCATCGCGCCATCAGTCTCTATGGTGACGATCGCATCGACAGATCCCATTTGGCTGCTCATCGAAAAATTCAAAACCCCATCGGCTGATGACTGTGCGAGCGTGGTGAGGTGGCAAGTAAGGGACAGAAAAGCAAAGCTCAGCAGGATAGATTTCTTGATCATTTTGAATTCTCCAGAGGGTTCAGTCGGCTTAAAGAAAGTGATAGCTGCCAATGACAGCAGTCGTTATTATGATGATGCCGCTAAATTAAACGTCTCCAGCGGAAACGTTTAGTCAGGAACAATAGATCAATGAGGTAAAGATAATCTGCGAAAAATCTTGATGTCCGAACCCTATGAGCCGGAGGAAAAAAGTATTTCATGGTTGCCGTAGTACGCATATTAGTGATATTGAGTACAGCAAGTTGTTGGAATTATCTTCCCTATCAAGAATCCTTTTTGAATTTTCAATTGTTAACGATCCTGCGGCAGAAGTAAGGGCAGAGACTACTCAATTCCGATTTTTCTGATGGTGTACTTAAAAGTAAGTTACTTACAGACCCTACTGCTCGAAAGCCCTACAATGTAATATCAGCTAGCTAGGGATTTTTTCCCGTTAAGCTCATTGAATACCTGCATCTGTCTCTACTTGATGAGCTAGTCTGAAAGTGTGCAGCGATAATAGAGCAAGTGCAGGACCAATATAATTGCGTCGCTTATGGCTGATATTGAAACTCTGAGGCAGCTGCATATTTACTGATAACGCAGTAATAAATAGGAAATAAACCGGCAATAAAAAAAGGGAACGCAGTTTCCCGCGTTCCCCCAAAGCGCCTCTGGAGAGAGTGCTTACTTTCGAACTGTTTAGCTGTCAGTTAAAAGTTTGGTGTCCAGTCAAGTGAGACCCATAGCTGGCGTCCCCATGGCTGCTGCAGCCTGCTTTCAAACCCACCAAGAATTGGCAGTCGTTGCGGCATTTCGTCAAATAGATTGCGAATGCCGCCACTGACTACCAGTTCACTGCCAAATAAATCATCAAATACATAGCCATACTGTGCGTTCACAATGGTTTGTGCAGCGATTGTGTTTGGTGCAGTGAAACCGGTGAACAGAGCGTTGCTGTTGTCGTCAAACTTGACTTCATCTGTGTAGTTCACGATCACAGACGCGCTATGATTGGCCATGAACCAGTTAGTTCGCCAGATAGCTTTAATCTGCGGCAGTGGCGGCACCACACCGCTGTTCGCATTTTGATTGCCTAAGGCATTCTGAATGCCGCCAAATAAATCTTCATACTCGTAAGTGTCGAAGTAAGACATATTCAAGCCGGTAGTGAACGAGCCATAGTTATTAGTTGTAAAGTCATACTCGACTTTGAAATCGAACAAATCAATCCAAACAGTACTAATGTTATTGGCCTGTCGAATAACTCGCAGAACACTTTGATCATTCCCATCTCGAATCACGCCACTCGAACCGGTTTGGTCCTGAGTTCGCAGCCAAGCATCAGCAGCATTTCTTGTGGCTGACCCAGGAGTTGCAACGTAGCTCGTCGATGACGCTCCGGTCGCGATCAACATATCGGTGAACTGTTTGTTAACGGTGTCGTTAGTGCTTAGAGTTCTGATTCGATCGGTGTATTCGATCTGCTGATAGTCGAGACTTATGCTCAGCCCGTCTAGATCACCATCAGGTTCCCAAGTAACACCAAAATTACTCATCAATGATGTCTCAGGGTTTAGCGCTGGATTACCGGAGCTACAGGTAGCACCTCCAGTTAGCTGGCCACCTGTAAACGGGTCAGCGCCAAAGAAAATTTCTCCGCAGCCCTCGTTAGGATCAAAGGGGCGTGCCTGCTCGGCAGTAGGAGCCAAGAAGCTTTCGCCCCAAGATGCGCGCAGTGCCAAAGTAGGCAATGCTTCCCAGCGTATAGCTACCTTTGGAGTAGTCGCATCTAAACCAAAGTCAGTAAATTTTTCATGACGCACAGCAACCTGGGCAGCGACTGTCTCCAGTATCGGGATATCGAACTCAACAAAGGTCGCATAGACTTTGTTAAAGAAGGTGCCGTTTATAGGTGGCGTATCGACGATATTGACGTTGTAGTCAGACCGGGTGCGCTCTAGTGGATTGTGGAACACTCCTTGAGAGTTGTCTCGAATCTGAAATCCGGTGGCCATTTGCAAAGTGCCCGCCGGTAGCTCGAAAAGCTCGCCTGCGATAGTTGCTTCAAAAACATCAAGCTCGTCGTAATCAACTTGCACGTTATCATCGAGAACAAATAACCAATCTACTAATTCTTGGCTATTGCGAGTGGTTGCCTCATCAAATCCTGGAGCTCTTGGGTCGGCGGAGCCAAAGGGATTCCAGTATTCATTGCCGTTTGGTCCGCCTTGGCCAATCAGTGCTTCTTGCATTCTACCTATATGCATTAACTTCTCGTCGCGTTGCACATCGTAGGTTTGCTTCGAGTAAAACGCATAACCATTCCAAGTGTCAGACATCTCAAACTTGGCACCGAGCTTATAGCGCTGGGTGTTGTATTTGATTGGCTGTTTGCGAGCGCCGGTTGAGTTTTCGAAATGGCTTGGCCATCTGTCTCTATCCAGATAAGTAAACGGCCTATAATTCTGGGGAACCACATCAAACCCATAAGTATTGGCTGGGTGATCTGCCGGAATAAGTAAGGCATTTCTATTGTTAGTGTTCTGCCCATAGGTGCCAGTGTTGCGGCTGGTGAGTTCGCGGAAGCTGTGATTCATTGACAGCTCAAGCTCTAACCAGTCATTCACATCCCAAGTAAAATTGTTGTACAAGTTTGCTTCAAGCTGCTCTCCCATTAAAGGCCATTGAGCACTGTAGGTGAAGAAGCACTGAGAAGTGCCGATAGGAATGCCGCCCGGATTGTTCTGCGCGTTGCCTAGATTGGTTTCGGCCGGGGACTGAGCAAAAGCGCCACAGGCAGGATCGCGCAGGCTGGGTGATACCACCGTGCCGCCATGAACGCCGCCAATGTTAGG
>Ga0075109_1001190_pt1 | contig 16506 bp, 19 predicted proteins | sample AntAceMetag02UKD_FD_69798 | JGI IMG/M metagenome (GOLD analysis project Ga0075109, IMG submission 69798) | Saline lake microbial communities from Ace Lake, Antarctica - Antarctic Ace Lake Metagenome 02UKD | ecosystem: Environmental > Aquatic > Non-marine Saline and Alkaline > Saline | place...
TTTAGAATCAGCATTAGAAAAATTTGTAGTTGTTAAAATGAGCAACGGCAAAAAAACTCCAATACAACAAAGACCATTGGATTTTCCTGCTCTTGAAAATGAAAGAACAACATACTTTGACACAGAATTACAATACCCAACAACACCACAAGTTTTACAACAGTTTATTAAAACTTACTGTAACATGCCAGAAAGTCATATCATAGTAAGAAATCCTAATGAGCCACAAGAAGCATATCAAGAAGAAAAATCAGATGCACCTTACGAAGCAAAATTAAACAGTGCATATGAAGATAGCAAAGACGAACAAAAAACAGTGGGCAATTCGAGAGTTATGGATTTATTAAAAGAATTAGAAAAAGCACGTAAAGAAAGAAATGCACCAGACGCCGCAGGCGAAATTAAAGCACCAAAAGATGGTGGAGCAACTGAAAATGCAGGCGACAGCAAAAACACAATGTCACCTATTTCAGGCAAGTCGAAAGGTAAATAGTAACATGGACATAAGAGATTTTTTAACAAAAATAGATGCTATTCAAAGCAAAGAGCAAATGAAAGAAGATGTAAAAAAAATACATCTTAACGAAGCATCACAAGTAATGTTGTATGGAGATACTCCAGAAGACATGAATGCTATTGCACAAATTTTTAAAAACGCAGGAGTATCTCCTCCAGCACCAGTTGAAGGTCCAACACCAGAAGCAGAACCAGAAGCAGAAGTAAAAGCAGTTGAAGAAGTTCCTGGAAAAGCATCAACAACACCTGAGCCAGAGTATAAAGATACTCAATACATGACAAAAGATTTATCAGGCGGTATAAACAAGATCAAAAAAACATATCCTAAAGTTGCAGACGGAGATAATCCAATGGCATTTGAAAAAACTGAAGAGGAAGTTCACTCTTCTATCAAAGAAACTTTGCTACAAGCCTACCAAGACTTTAAGAAAAACGCATAGTCAAAAAGCAATTCTCCATCAATTTTCAGCATAAGTATTGTATATGAGTAATAAAAGTTTAGATGGCGTCCTTACCAAAAAAGCACACCAACGAGAAAAATTTACAGAAGAACAAATAGCAGACTTAGTGCATTGTTCAGATCCTGTAACAGGATACGATTATTTTGCAAAAAAATTCTTTTTTATACAACACCCTGTAAGAGGAAAATGTGTATTCGAACCCTTTGAATACCAAACAAAGTTGTTATCAAGTTATCATAATTTTAGATTTAATATCAACATGCTACCAAGACAGAGTGGTAAAACTACAACTGCCGCTTGTTATCTTTTATGGTATACAATGTTTCATCCAGATCAAACAATACTAATTGCCGCACACAAATACACAGGTGCTCAAGAGATTATGCAACGTATCCGTTATGGATACGAACTGTGTCCTGATTATATCAGAGCTGGTGTAACAAACTACAACAAAGGATCTATGGAATTTGAAAATGGATCAAGAATTGTTTCAGCAACCACAACAGGAAACACTGGTAGAGGTATGTCAATATCTTTGCTGTACTGTGATGAGTTTGCATTTGTTAACCCAGGAATAGCACAAGAGTTTTGGACTTCTATTTCTCCAACACTGGCAACTGGAGGACGTGCAATTATTACAAGCACACCCAATTCAGATGAAGATGTGTTTGCAACAATATGGCGTGAAAGTCAAAACAAATTTGATGAACATGGTAATGAACAAACATTAGGAATAAATGGATTTCATGGATACACCGCATCGTGGGACGAACATCCAGACAGAGATGAAGAATGGAAAAAACAAGAGTTAGGACGTATTGGTGAAGAAAGATTCAGACGTGAATATGGTTGTGAGTTTTTAGTTTATGATGAAACTCTAGTAAACAGTCTAGTTTTAACAACGTTAGAAGGGAAAGAACCCACACTCAATATGGGACAAACACGTTGGTATAAAAAATTAGATGCTAACGCAACTTATGTGGTGGCACTGGATCCAGCAATGGGAACAGGTGGCGACAATGCCGCAATTGAAGTTTTTGAATTACCGTCATACACACAGGTAGCAGAATGGAAACACAACACAACTCCTATTCCGCAACAAATAAGAATCATGCGTGATATTTGCAATCACATAAAAGACGAAACGAATTCTGCAGGATCAAACATCTATTGGAGTGTGGAAAACAACTCAATAGGAGAATCAGCACTGCTGGTGATAAACGATTTTGGTGAAGATTCTATCCCTGGATTGTTTGTTTCAGAGCCTATTAGAAAAGGTCACATAAGAAAGTTTAGAAAAGGTTTTAACACAACACATAAATCAAAAATCACTGCTTGTTCTAGATTAAAAAATATGATTGAAAAAGAAAAACTTAAAATAAACAGTAAACCGTTAATAAGTGAATTAAAAAGTTTCATTGCTTCGGGCTCGTCATTCAAAGCAAAATCAGGACAAACAGATGATCTAGTCAGTGCTACTTTGTTGATTATGCGTATAATCAGTGTGTTAAAAGATTGGGATCCAAAAATCTATGCATCATTCAGTCAAGCAGACGAAGATACAGCAGACAGAGTCATGCCAATGCCTATATTTGTAAGCCACTAACAGATAAATATACTGTATGAACTTAAATGTTATAGCAAAAGACCTTTTTAACAAGATCAGAGGACAATTCTCACAGGTTACATTGGGCAATTCAGGTGGACAAGCAACCACTGAGCCCACTGAAGCAAGGTTCTTTGACTTCGATTTCAAAGAGAGCGGAAACACCCTAGGAAAGGTAAGTATTAGTATTAGTGAGGAAGATGGGCTGGTTGTAATGCACAGCAAAGACTTTGTTGAACAGTCAGATGAGCCATTAAAACACGGTTGGTATAACTTTTTAAAAGAATTAAGAAGTTTTGCCAAAGCAAGAGTGCTTGGTTTTGATACAAGAGATATCACAAAAAGCAATCTTGAAAAAAGAGACTATGATTTTTTAGGACAAGGGAAAGAGGTAGAAACAGTGAGCGAATCAAATTTATACGGTACAACAAAAACAAGTTTTCAAACAGTTGGCGAAGCAAGACTAGTAATCAAACATTCAGCACCTGTAAATCCAGCAGTAGCAGGTGGACGTACTCACAGAATAGAATCTCTTTTTATAGAAAGCAGTGCAGGCGAAAGATTCAAATATCCAATCAAACATTTGAACGGTGCTAGAGCAATGGCTCGTCACGTATCAGAAGGTGGAAATCCATTTGATGACTTTGGTAAACACATTTCAGAAATGAGTGCAGAGTTAAATCAATTAAGAAAATTCAAAACATACATGAACAGATCAAATGTTATGGCAGAAGGCTTAAAACAATATCAATCTATTGTGGATGAAAGAATTGAAGAAATTAAATCAAGTTGTTTAAAATTACAAAAACAAAACAACTATAAAGAAACTTTTGAAAGTTATAGCAAATCAGAATTAGCAGAAGTTCCAGAAGATGTTAAAAAATCTTGGATCGATGAATTAACAATTAAATCTTTCAACGAAGAATTACAAGATGTATTTCCTTACATCTACAAACTGATTTCAGAAAGAACAGCAATAGAAGAATTAGGACCAACATCTTTTGAAGCACATGGATACCAAGGTGGCATTGAACCAAGAACTTTAAAGTATGATCTAGTTGGTGACTTTGATCCTGAAAATCCAATCAGTGACATGGAAATAGACAATGTTCAAAATTTATTATCCAAAGCAGGTATTTCAGCAGATGTACAATCTGATCCAGCAAACTTTCAAAGTGTAGTTGTACACACAGATTCCTCTCCAGAAGAAGTTGAAAAAGTATTGGGCGGTATGATTGAAACTGTGGATAACTTCCACGAGTTTGAATCAGCAATGGACGATATTGTAAGAGAAGACAACGGATTGTTTTCACAAGATGCAGATGAACAAGCAGAAGCAGTAGAAAAATTAAACACACTGATGGCAAAACATTTTCCAGCAGGAGTGAACGGTACAAATGGAATTGAAAGTTTGCAAGGCATTATAGATGATGAAGAATTAAATTCTGAAATTGAAAAAGCGGCAAATGAAGATTCAGATGCTTGTATGCGTCCAATAATCATGGATTACATTTCACAAAAAGACCCTACATTAGTTTCGAAAATTGAAACAGGCGATATGAAACAAGAAGTAGAAGCAATTACATTTGAAGATATTAAACCTTATGTGTCTATGTACAAGGGCAAAGATGGAAAGATTGTGCATGATATATTAGACAAAGACGGCAAAAGTGTAACAACGTTTAACAATGCCAAAGATGCAATAGATTTTTTAAGCAAAAATTTTGACAAATTAAAAAAAGGTGATGCAGAAATCCAAAAGAGAAAACAAGAAATTGGAATGCAGAAGGAAGATGACGGCAAACCTATAATGCGTGATCCTTTAGATTCTGAACAAGCAAAAGATATGCAAAGAGACAGCGATTACTTGTATCTACGTGGCAAGGAGATAGACCAAGATAGCATAGTGTACAAGATGGAAGATTACAGCGATTTGATCTTTGAACTGCAATCAGCGAACTATGCCGATGGTACGGAACTGGACGAGAAGGAATTAGAAGAATTAGAAGGCACAGAAGAACTTATTGACTGGGTTCGTATTGACTACGTGTCAGAATCAGCAGAAATGGGTGGCGTGAATGAGAATCCGGAAACAGATTACGAAGGTTCAATGGACTATGAACTATCAGGTGATGACGGAGAAGTAGCTCACGGCACAATACACTACAAAGCAATCAACGGTGTGGTTGATCCAAAATCGCTGGAAGGTAGTTATGAATATGATGGTAATCATAAAGTTGACGATGAGTACGCAAATCAAATGATTCAACCAGGCGGTGAGGAACACGAAGAAGCACTGAAAGCCGCTCAAGAAGATTATGAGTATGAAGCAGGACGTATGAAATCAAAATTTGGCATGGAAAATCAAGACGATAAAGAGTTAAGCAACAAAGAAAACACTGTGGAAGACTTTGTGAAAAGTTTCTTCGACTACACATCAAACCAATTTCCTAAAGGTGAAACAGCAGTATTAACGTCAGTAGAAAAGAAATTCGGCGACAATGCTGTGGCAACTGCACAAGAAACAATCCAAAACTTAATGGCAAATAAAGATCCCGAAATTGCCAAAATCAAAAAACTAGCAGGCATTCAATAAAAAACTTTACCATTATCGGTTGACTAAATAGTAATATTAGTATATTATTTGACTTAATGTTATTTGTATATACTAATATTTTAAAGGCACATAACATAATAAAAAACAGGCATAATAAAGGAGGCTTAAGATTATGGCAACACTACAAGAGATAAGAGCAAAACTGAAAGAACAAGAAGTTAAATCAGGTAGCTCTAACACAAGAACAGGCGGAGACAACGCCATTTACCCATTTTGGAATCTAAAAGAAGGAGAGCAGGCAACTGTTCGTTTCTTGCCAGATGGCAATAAAGAAAACACTTTTTTCTGGAAAGAAAGGTTAATGATCAAATTACCTTTCGCAGGAATCAAAGGTGAAACAGATTCAAGACCAGTGCAAGTACAAGTTCCATGTATGGAAATGTACGGCGAGTCTTGTTCAATCTTATCCGAAGTAAGAGGATGGTTCAAAGATCCTAAATTAGAAGATTTAGGAAGAAAATATTGGAAGAAAAGAAGTTATATTTTCCAAGGTTTTGTAAAAGACGATCCAATCGGAGAAGAATCAACTCCAACGAATCCAATTAGAAGATTCATAATTGGTCCACAAATATTCCAAATAATTAAAGGAGCATTAATGGATCCAGATATGGAAGATCTTCCAACTGATTCAACAAGTGGTGTTGATTTTAGAATTATCAAAACATCCAAAGGTGGATATGCTGATTATTCAACATCATCATGGTCTAGAAAATCAAGACCTTTAGCAGAAGATGAAAACAAAGCGATTGAGAATAATACACTTTTCAATCTTAATGATTTCCTTCCAAAAAAACCTAGCGAAGTTGAAGTTAAGGTTATGAAGGAGATGTTTGAAGCATCTGTTGACGGTGAAGCATATGATCAAGATAAATTTGGTCAATACTTTAGACCCGCAGGCTTGTCATCAAGAACAGGTGATCCAATAACTCCGAAAGCAGAAACTCCAGCACCAGCGGCTGAAGTGAAAGCAGAACCGGTTGTTGAAACACCGCAAGAAGCACCAAAGCCAACTGCTGAATCAAGCGGAAAAGCAGAGGACATCTTAGCAATGATAAGAGCAAGACAACAAAAATAATAAAGTATATTGTTGGGGAGGCAACTCCCCACACAACTTGAAGGTAAAAAATTATGGTGAAAGCATTTGACGTTTCTAAGTTTCGTAAAAACTTAACTAAATCAATCACAGGCATGAGTAGTGGATTTAACGATCCTACTGATTGGATTAGTACAGGTAACTATGCCTTAAATTATCTTATTAGTGGTGACTTCAACAAAGGTGTTCCGCTAGGTAAGGTTACTGTGTTTGCAGGAGAATCTGGTGCAGGTAAAAGTTACATCTGTGCAGGTAACATTGTAAAAGCGGCACAAGACCAAGGCATCTTTGTGGTATTAATTGACTCAGAGAACGCACTTGACGAGAGTTGGCTTAAAGCTCTACAAGTTGACACAGCAGAAGATAAACTTCTTAAACTAAACATGTCAATGATTGATGATGTTGCTAAAACTATTAGCACGTTCATGATTGACTACAAAACAATGCCAGACGAAGAACGTCCTAAGATTTTGTTTGTGATTGACTCACTTGGTATGCTATTGACGCCTACTGATGTTGATCAGTTTAACAAGGGTGACATGAAAGGTGATATGGGTCGTAAACCTAAAGCACTTACATCGTTGGTTAGAAATACTGTTAACATGATTGGTAGTTGTAACGTAGGATTAGTTTGTACTAATCACACATATGCATCACAAGATATGTTTGATCCAGATGATAAGATATCAGGTGGACAAGGCTTTATCTATGCATCATCTATTGTAGTAGCAATGAAAAAATTGAAACTAAAAGAAGATGAAGACGGTAACAAGATATCAGAAGTACGTGGTATTAGAGCAGGTTGTAAAGTAATGAAAACACGTTACGCAAAACCGTTTGAGGCTGTACAAGTTAAGATTCCATATGAAACTGGAATGAATCCTTACTCAGGACTTGTTGATCTTTTTGAGAAAAAAGGCTTGCTTGTTAAAGACGGAAACAGACTAAAATATATTGATTCTAAAGGAGTAGAAAGCAAGGAATATCGTAAGGTATGGGAAAGTGGTGGAGAACCATTAGACAACATTATGAAAGAGTTTTCAGATGGTTCTAATTCTATAGAAGAAATTAAAGAAACAAACATTAGCACAGAAGAGGAATAAGACATGGAAGGAAGTCAATTAGTTGAAATTTGGCAATTTTTTAAAGAATACCTCGACAGGAAACAACCTGTTAAGGTAATTGCTGAAAAATTTGTAGATATAATGGCAGACTATGGTATTGGAGACGAAGAGTTTCGCGAGGCTTTGGGTGCAGATGATGATCTTGATAAAGCAATTCAATACTATTTGGATTCTGAATCTGAGGACGAGGACTTTTAATGGCTGGTTGGTATCAGAAAATAGCAAGAGATATTGGTGTTATTCCTGATGCCATCAGACACTATGAAGACGAACTGGAAGTAGCAAAGTCAGAAATTAGAATCAGAGGTAATCTTGAAAAAACATCAGCAGAAATGCCTGGTATTGTTGAACAAAGATTTAATCAATTACAAGAAATAGAAGCAGTCTTACAGTATATGAATATCGAACTACGTAGATTGCGTTCGTCACATTTTAAAAAATATCTAGAAAACTATCAGAGAGCATTGTCCAGCAGAGATGTTGAAAAATATGTAGACGGTGAATCAGATGTGGTTGATTATGAAAAAATAATTAACGAATTTGCACTGTTGAGAAACAAGTGGCTAGGTATTACCAAAGGACTCGATCAAAAACAATGGCAAATAACCAATATTGTTAAGTTAAGAGTGGCTGGCATGGAAGACGCTTCCATATAACACATTACCAAAACACATTCCAATAAATATTCAAAATGAACTTGGATATTCCATCATACATCATCACAATGCAAGGCAATCAAACAAGTGAATTGCTATCTCAACAATGTTTTGATTCTGCCAAAAAATTTAGTATAGAACCAAAAATTTTCCCTGCAATTCATGGCAAACAAATAGACATTGAATGGGGAAAACACAATTTGAAAGATTTTAAATTTAATCAAAGAATAAAAAAATTAAGTTTGGGCATGAAAGGGTGTACGTTATCACATTTTTTATTATGGAAAAAAAGTATAGAAATAAACAAACCTATACTGATACTCGAACACGATGCATTAATAATCAGACCCATTCCTCACAGCATTGTTGCTAAATTTGACGAAGTGTGCAATCTTGATAGACTGAGTAGATTAACTACAGACTATGACAACAAAGTTCAAGAACATCGTGGAGAAGGTGTAACTGTGTTCATGAAATCAAGACCAATGGCATCAGGATTAGAACTGTATAATAAAACACACATCAAAGGTGCTCATGGTTATATTGTTAAACCACGAGGTGCTCAGAGACTAGTGGATTGGGTATGGGCCTCTGGTGCATTGGCGTCAGATGTTTCCATCAACAGCATAAGTTGTGTGTTAACTTATTCAGATACCAGTTATTGTCGAATAAATCCGCAGTTCTGGGACTCAAAACGAATGAAGGGCACCAATTCTTTTACCAGACCCACTAAACAAGATAAGAAATTAATGAGAGAGGCTAATAATGGAATTTGACAAACTACACATTGGCGGAGACTTACCTATTAAAAAATCTCATGTGATATTCTTCAGTTGTGATCCTGCATACTGGGCAGAACATGGACAATACTTGGCAAGAAGTACACTGTCTTTAAACAAAAAGAATCTTATCCATGTACATGTACATATGATCTACGAACACAATCAAACACACAACTTAGAAAATTTAATCCAAGACGAAAATATAACATACACCTATGAAACTCACAGCGAAGGATTTTATGATCAGTTTCAATTAGCAAAGGATCACCCAAAGTTTAGTAGAGGACCAGAGATATGTAACACAAAATCAGACGATGAACTAAAAAGAAAAATATATCTATCCAGTGCTAGATTTTTTTATTTTGATAGATTTTTTGAAAAATTCCAACATGTTGTTCAACTGGATTCGGATGGTATTGCTAGAGAACGAATTCCTTTACACGAATTCAAACTGATTTCAACATGGCCCGCGGCAATGCGTAAACCCAAAGATCCGAATGTGTATATTGCTAGTTGCGTGACGCCCGGAATAGGCGAACCTGGCGATAAATTTAAAAAAGAATTATCACAAAACATGATTGAAGCATTTAAAAAACCAATTTATTGGTTTGTGGATCAACATGTATTGAAGGAATTGTTAGATGCAAGAGAGTTTGTGTCTATACCGTACAAATGGAACAGTTGGGGACTTAAATCTGGTGGAGAAATATTCAGCACAGCAAAAGGCAATAAGAAATATGGATTTAGATACAAAGCATTAAAATATGCATGGTTCGATGACAAAGACAAATTGAAATTTCATAAAAATATGTCGGACAAAATACAACTGGAAAAGATGCAACAAAAAATGGCAAAGAAAAATAGAAAAAATGACAAATCCTAAAGGATACATTATACATTTAAAAAATCATCAAAAATCTGTTGAATGGAGTAATCATGCACTTACAACAGGACAAAAATTTGGATGGAAACTAGAACTGTATGATGGTGTTGATGGCACAAAAGAAAAGTTAGAAGACTACAAAGTAAAAATTTACCCACACAACAAAAAATGTGTTAGACTGTTATCGAGACCCGGAACACAAGGATGTTTTCTCAGTCAATACAAATTATGGAAAAAATGTTTTAAAGAAAATAAGGAAATTTGTGTATTTGAACATGATGTTGTGTTTAAAAAACCTTTCAGCATTGAGCAAGAATTTTCAGACATTTTAAAGTTTGAAGGATTTCAACCTGCTAAACCGATGCCTGTAGGACAATGGTGGGAAGGTGCTAGAGCATACTGTTTGAAGCCTTCTGGTGCTAAAAAACTGTTAGATTTTGTTAAGCACAAAGGAGCCATGCCAGCAGATTGGTGTATCAACAATGGCATATTGGATGTTAAGTTTGATTTAAATAACAAAGTTACATTTGATTCAAAAAAATTTAGTTTCACAAAGGATTTAAAATGAAAAGGTTAATATTTCAAGTAAGTGTAGGTAAACCTAGCAAGTTGTACACCACTTGTATCAACAGTGTGGCAGAATATTGTAAAAAATATTCAATAGATCACATAGTGTTAACGGAACCAAAACTAAAAATAAGACCAGATCCTTCAAGAACAGGTAGAAGTTTACAAGCAGTGGAAAAATTAGGTTACATGCCTATTTACGAGAAAGAAAATGCTTTTGAATACTTTGATAGATATGATCAAATTGCAATAGTAGACAGCGACATATACATAAAACCAACAGCACCTGATATATTTTTAGACTTAACACAAGAATATGACTTTGGTGGTGTTGCTGAAAGAGAATTACCGTTGACACCTAAATATAAAAACAAAATTACCAAATACTCACGCAGTGCTTTCACCAATCTAAAAGACGTTGATTGGCATTGGAATCACTTAGGTGCTGAATTTTACAACATGGGACTGATGGTGATGAACAAATCGTTTGCCAAATACCTTAAAGGTCAAACACCTAAAGAATTTATTACTAGACCAGAATTTAAAGATTTTGTTGATGGTGTTGGTTTTTACAAATGGAGCACAGACCAAATGTTATTAAACTGGTTTGTAAAAAAAGAAAAAATGAAATGTAAAAATATGGACTGGCGTTGGAACTCTTTGTACACAGCAGTAACCAAAGACAGACAACATGAAAGTTTCTTTACTCACTTCTTTTTGAGAGACTTATTACCTGAAAAAGGTGAAAATGTTTCAAAACTAATGGAAGCAATAAAATGAAAACTTTAATATATCAGTATTGGTATGGTTCAGAGCCAAAAGAATCTGCACTAGCAGGAAAGAAAAATATGGAAGATTATGCTAAATTTATTGGTGCAGATTATCTATTTGCCAAAGATCCTGAATTTTATGGTGGACCTTGTTCCAGAGAAAAAAAATATTCAGCACTGCGTCCTGTGTATGACGATAAATTTTTAGAATACGACAAAGTGATGTATCTTGATTTAGATGTGTTTGCTGTGGATAGATGTAAAGAGAACATTTTTGAAGAAGATATCGAATTTATAGGTATCTGCCCAGAACCTGATCAACCCGAATTGCGAACTATTCCTGGTGTTGCCGCAAATAAGAGGATCAATAATAAAAATGATGAAGTTTGGGCAAAGGCAGTCAAAGGCAAATACGGCATTCAAGTAAATAGAGATGAAAAAAATAGACCAATGGTGTATAATTCTGGAGTTGTTGTGTTTACTAAAGAAGGATTGATACAAGCAAGACAAAAATTTGTACAGTTTAATGAACATATCAAACATCTATCTTCTGCTGGTTTAAAAGAATTTTATCTGTCAGATCAAACGTATTACCAAACCATGCTTCATGTATCGGGCATACCATTCACTTTACTAGATCCTAAATGGAATTCTCAAATTCACTATAGAAGAGATGGTGGACTGCGAGTACATGATTGCAGAACAGACAAAACAAATTTTGTGCATGTACAGATTTCAGGAGCAGATCATATGGATACAGATGCACATTATAGAATGGTAAATTTACCAACAAAAGACTGGAATATTTAATGTTTAAATTACCTCCTAAAGAAACATTTCTTAAACAAGATGGGTGTTATGATCATCAAAGTAATCTTTATTTTGAAGCAATAAAATATTGTGACAACTTCACAACTGCAATAGATGTGGGTGCTCATATTGGACTTTTCTCAAGCAAAATGGTCAATGATTTTCAAAATGTAATAGCGTTTGAACCAGCATTTTATGATTACTTGAAAGAAAATGTATCTTCAGAGAAATTAAAAATTTACCCTTATGCTTTATCAAACAAAGAAACAACTAAAAAATTTTATGTGAAAGAACATCATACTGGTATGTCTAGAATTGATGACAATGGTGACCAAATCATTCAAACAAAGACGTTGGATTCATACAATTTTACAAATATTGGTCTTTTAAAGATAGACACCGAAAATCATGAATATTGCGTAATACAAGGAATGCAGAATTTTTTACAAAACAACACCCCTATAATTATAATCGAAATCAATGACAAAAAGAACAAAAATTATATTTTGAAGAATTTAACTGAAACGCACAAATATAAAATAATTAAACAACTAGACAATGATTACATATTAAGCAAATGAAAAATTTACAGTTTAACACATATGAAAATCAGTTTGGAAAATATAATGTGCCCGATCACCCTGGTTGGCTAAATCCAGGAGGTATAGCACATACACTTAAAAAAGGAAAGGTTTGGGAACCAAAGACAATTGAGTTCATACAAAAAAATATTAATAATAAATCTATTGTACATTGCGGAGCATACATTGGAGACATGGTGCCTGCTTTAAGCAAATCAACTACGGGAACAATATATGCTTTTGAACCACACCCTATTAGTTTTAGGTGTGCAGAGAAAACCATAGCAATTAACAATTTAAAAAATGTAAATTTATACAACCTAGCCTTAGGAAACAAAAAAGGAGTATTAGATTTCATTTATGAATACAAAAATGGTAGTTCTTTAGCAGGAGGATCTAGACTAATGACTGCTGTGCAAAATCGAAAAAATCTTTTGCCTAAAGAAAAATATGAAAATTTACAAAATGGTAAAACAATGAAAGTAAAAATTACTACTCTAGACTCTTTAATACAAGATGAAGTAGGATTAATACATTACGATACAGAAGGTTATGAAATTAATGCTATGCAGGGTTCTCTGTCCTTAATTAAAAAATATAAACCAATTATTATTTTAGAAAATATTAAAAATGAAGATACATTTATTCAAAAAAAAATTATACCGTTAGGTTATAAACAAGTATTTTCAGCAGAACAAAATGTTTTTTGGAGAGTAATATGAAAATTTCAAAACCAAACACCAAAGGCTGGTTAGGAAGATATGATTATAATCAGTTTGAAAACTATCAAATAGACGAGTACAATGACGCTGTATCGTACACTAAACAAAAAAGAAACGCTATAGATTTAGGCGCTAATTTAGGTATAATGTCAATCAGAATGTGTAAAGATTTTAATTATGTTCATGCTTTTGAGCCACTGTTTCATACATATCTTAAAGAAAATATTACAGCACAAAATTTAAAAATATATCCGTATGCTGTTGGAGAAAAAGAAAAGAAAGTAACCATGCGAGTTGGTCAATATCACTGCGGTGGCAGTAATATTATTGAAAACAAAACAGGAGCCTACTATGAAAAAGATGAAATTCTAGTTGTTACTGTAGATTCTTTTAATATAGATAATGTAGATTTAATAAAGATAGATGTAGAAAAATATGAATGGTATGCTATCCAAGGTGCAAAAAATACAATAGAAAAATATAAACCTGTGTTACTAATTGAACTACACAAAACCAATCCATTTTACAAAGAAATTTTTGAATATTTAGGAAATTTAGGTTACAATAATAAAAAAGCAGGTGATTTAGATTATATATTTTACTAAGATGAACATAATATTACAGCATTATAATGGTGAATTAGGTGAACTAGAAATAGCATCATCAAAAAATTTACAGAACTATGCACACAAAATAAATTGTGAATACAAATTGATTCGTGGAAAACCGTTTAGAGAACATCTCACAAATCCTTGTCAGAAAGTTTTTTGTATTGACTCTTCATTTGATCAATACGCAAATGTTTGTATGCTAGACATAGATGTTTTTGCTAACAAAAATTTAGATAAAAGTATTTTCGATATTGAAGGCAACAGTATTCACGTACCAACACAAACCCGTTTGAAAACAGAACTGATTGCTAAAAAACGCTTACAAAAAAAAAGTTTATACTGGGCAGGTTCAGTGTACAAGTTTTCTTTACAAGAACGTAAACAACTGAGAAGTGTTATGCCAGTCAGTGATGATTGGATGAGCCTGTACAATGCTCCATACAACTATGAAGACGAAGGCATATTGGCAGAATTGGCACACAAAGCAAAATTAAAACCTAATTATTTTGGATATGAATGGAGTCAATGCAGTTTCCAACCCAATCCTGAAAAAGCAAAAATGATTCATATAAGAACAAAAATTTCTCCCAACGGACCTAAACGCACTAAATTAGAAAATTATAAAGAATTAGTGTTCAAAGAAATACTATGAACATAATCTTACAACACTGGAATGGCGAGTTGCCCATGTGGGCACAATTAGCCAGACAATCTTTAGAAAAATATTGTAAAAAAATTGGTTGTGATTATGAACTTGTCACAGGATATCCATTAGGAAAAGAACACGGCCCTTATGCTCAAAAATTAGTTTATTTAAATGAGAAATATGATTGTTACGATCAAACTTTAATGCTGGATATGGACACTGTGGCAACCAATGTTTATCAAAATGTATTTGATATTGATAAAATTGGCGTATTACATTCAAGAGCAATGGGCGGCACTTCAGCAACCGTTAAAGGAGGTAAAGCATTGTTCAAACAAAATGAATATGTATTTTTTGGCAATTTTATCAAACTAAATTTAATGCAAAGACAAAAATTACGTTCTTGTTTGGATTTTTCTTTTTTTGAAAAATCCGTCACCGATTTCTACGCAGGTGATGAAATTATTTTACACTATCTTTTACACAAATCTAAAATATTAAAGTCAAACAACCCATCAGAAGTGTGCATGAGAAGAGACGACACACTTACGCCTAAAGTTGATAATAGATTAGATAGAAAATTTTGTAACTTGCCTGAAGACTCAGATGTCGATGCTTCAATTATACATTTTTGCAGTCATAGAAAAAAAGATATATCAAAATTTATAAACTCACTTAACAACGAAAAATAAATATAGAATATGATGCACGGAGAAAATAAAGAAACCGAACAAGTTCTTGAACGCATTCCGAATGATAAAATTGGTGTAGAAATTGGTGTTTGGAAAGGCGAATCCAGTGAAAAATTTTTATTAAAAAGTAAATTCATGCATCTTGTAGATCCTTATCATGTAGATCCTTATTTAAAATCAAAAGAATTCAATACCGACAAACAATTTATAAAAAGATACAAAACACTTGTAAAATCAAGTAATTTAAATGATTTTCAAACGTATTATGAAAGTATTTTTCAGAGTGTGGTTAAGAAATTTCAAAACAAACCAGTAAAAATTCATCGTTGTACAAGTGACGATTTCTTTTCAAATTTCAAAGAAAAAGTAGATTGGATATATGTCGATGGTTCGCACGAATACAAACAGGTAAAACAAGATTTTAAAAATTGTTTAAAAATATTAAACACGAATGGCAAAATTTTTGGTGACGATTATCTTCGAAAGCCTGGAGTGAAACAGGCTGTAGATGAGTTTGTAAAAGAAAATGGATTTCAATTAGACAATTATTTCCGTAATCAATTTGAGATAATGATATAATGAAACTTTATCAATACAAAAACTATGAGGAATATAAACAAGCACAAACAAAAGCCAATATTCAAAAAATTGTAAATGTGTGGATCAATGAGTCTACAGTAAATAAGATTAAATCATTTTTTGTCAGCGAATGTAAAGATATTTTATGCCATGGAGTACGCAACGCAAAAGAAATAGTGTTTTTTCAAAAACATTTTACAAAAGCGAATGTTATCGGAACTGAGATATCTACCACTGCTTCTAAATTTAGAAATGTTGTTGAATGGGACTTTCATAATATCAAAGAAGAATGGAAAGATAAATTTGATATAGTTTATTCTAATAGTTGGGATCATTCTTATGATCCTGTCAAAAGTCTTACAACTTGGAAAGAACAATTGAAAGAAAAAGGTTTAATGTTTATTGAAGTTGGAATTACTGAAAAAGATAATAAATCTACTATTACAGATCCATTAGAAATTAATGACGATGAAATAAAAAATTTATTGAGTGAAAATAGTTTAACTCTCCAAGATACATTTATAACAAGTGCTTTAAAAAATGGCACTAAAGCCAAAGTATATGTTATTAAAAAATGAAAGCATTCATAATAACATTAATGAAAGATGTCTGGAGTTTGTCATATGCTGAACGTTGTTTGCAAAGTATTCAAGACACAGAAAGCGAGATTGAAGCCACACTGTTCGATGCCACAACTCCTGAAACAATTTTTCCTGTTGCATGGACTTGGCCCACAGGCAAGAAGATCACTTGTTCAAAAACAAATTTATTGTTAACACCCTACAAAACA
>Ga0075109_1001193_pt1 | contig 16493 bp, 21 predicted proteins | sample AntAceMetag02UKD_FD_69798 | JGI IMG/M metagenome (GOLD analysis project Ga0075109, IMG submission 69798) | Saline lake microbial communities from Ace Lake, Antarctica - Antarctic Ace Lake Metagenome 02UKD | ecosystem: Environmental > Aquatic > Non-marine Saline and Alkaline > Saline | place...
TTCTCCGATCAATTTTTTGCGGGGGAGGAGTTGGACCTCTCGATCCGGCTGCGGCGTTGGGGCAAGGCGCAATCGCCGACTCGTCGGGTGAAGGTGCTGAGCGGAGTGCCCCTCCTGACCTCGGGCCGAAAAGCGCGTCTTTACACGTGGCGGGAGAATTGTTCGTTCCTGGTGCGGACCTTGTTTTCGCCCTTGCGCACCCTCAAGCGGCGCGAGTCCTGCTATATCTGGTATGACGGCCGGCGTGAGTAAGTGGGCGGAATTGGGTTTCCGGTCGCGGGCGGCTTCTCCACGTTTTCGCACATGCTGGTTTCAACTGCCGATTTGTCTGACCATCTCTCCGATCCCGACTGGCTCATCTTTGATTGCCGTCATAATTTGACCGACCCGTCAGTCGGACGGGCCGCTTATGATTATGGTCATATTGCAGGGGCTCATTTTGCGGGGGTTGATCGCGATATGTCGGGTGCGAAAACCGGTCAGAACGGCCGCCACCCATTGCCGGACCCCGCGAAGTTTGCTGGGTTTTTGGCAACCAAAGGGCTGCGGTCCGGTCGGCGGGTCGTCGCTTACGACGATGTGGGGGGGCAGTATGCGGCGCGGCTCTGGTGGATGTGCCGGTGGATCGGTTGGGCCGACGTGGCGGTGCTCGACGGCGGCTGGCCCAAGTGGCAGGCGGAACAGCGCGCCGTGTCGACGGTTGAACCGGGAACGTTTGCCGGTGAGGTCACGGTGAACCTGCGGCCCGATTGGTTGGTTGCGGTGGCGGAGGTGGAGTCTGCTCTGGCCGGCTCGACTCAACAGATTTATGACGCGCGGGCGCCGGAACGTTATCGCGGTGAAGTGGAGCCACTAGATCCGGTGGCCGGTCATATCCCCGGGGCTAAGAACCGATTTTTTAAGGCGAATTTACAGGAGGATTTGACCATGAAATCTCCGTCGGAGTTACGTTCTCTTTGGTCTGCCGATTTGGCGGGTCGTGATCCGACTCAAGTCGTTCATCAGTGCGGTTCCGGGATTACGGCCTGCGTGAACCTGTTGGCCATGGAAGTCGCCGGGTTGTCCGGTTCCCGCCTATTCGCGGGATCTTGGAGTGAGTGGGTGGGGCGCTCTGATCGACCGGTGGCTCGGGGCGATCAGTAAACTGTTGTTCGAGCCGGCGAGCCGCTGAGTCGCTCCGCCACCCAGGCCATTGCAGCCTCGATTTTGGCCCCATCCGCGTGGGGTTCGATTGTGGCGCGAAAGGCCGAGTGGCTGTGTAGCTGGTCGTAGGGGGGGAGGAAGAGCACGATGGCGGGATCGAGTAGGCTCGGTTGCCGGAGCGCTTGGCCGATCAGCTCGAGGGCGCGGTCGTGGTTGCCTTGATCGATTAGCGCTCGAATCAAAAGCAGCTTGGTCACTTCGCGTCCCGCTTCGTGGTTGGCCAAAAGGCGGTCGAGCATGCCAATCACTTCGGGGCTGCGTTGGGTCATGCCCAAAAACGCTTCGAACTGCCCGCTGATTACAGGTCCCACGGTCGCAGCGTTTAACGGCTCTTGCAGCACTCGGCGGGTTTGATTGCCGTAGTGGCGAGCCAGCGCCCAGTTACCCTGATCCATGTAGGACTCGGTGAGGGCGACCTCGGCCTTGGAAGTATCCGCTTCAAATTGCACGGCGATGGCTCCGGCCCCAGCGCGAATGGCGCGACGCTGGTTGGCGAAGTCACGATTGAGACCGTAGGCGATTGGCGGCAGCCAAGTTTCCGTCGTGGTCGAATCGGCTGAGCTTATTTGCGTGACCCGGGCTAGGTAGGCTTCGGGATCAAGATCTCGGGCGAATTTTACCCAAGCCAGCGTGAGCAGCAATTGGGGATCCGCTTGAGCTTGGCGGCTGATCCAGTCGTTCAGCCTGTCGGCGGCGGCTTGGTAGTTATGAGTCAGGCGGGCAGATTCGTATTCGGCCCAAATTACATCATCAGAAACGGGTTCCGGTTCGGGTTCCGGTGGTGGTGGTTCCGGCCCGATGGGGGCTTCGACGACCGTCGGTTCATCGATCAATTCCGGATTCTGCTCCGGGGCGGTGGGCGCTAAGTTCTCGTAGGTGGGCGTCGAAAACATGATGAAACCCAGCGCTCCCATGATAACTGCCGCCACGCCACCGATCATGGGCAACACCCAGCGCGCGGTGCGTTTTTTCTCCGGTAACTTGTTCTTAATTTTACTCTTCTTCTTCAGCGAGAAAGGTGGACGAGATAGACCGGGAGGAATGGGCGGAAAGTAAACGGGCCCCCGGGGGATCGTCAGCAGTCTAGCCACTTCTTGGATCAGATCGGCCGATGTTTCGCCGTCGGGCTGGCGAATCCAGTGCACGCCCCCAAAAGCTTCCGGGGTGGTCATGCCGTATTCTTCCGTATCATCGATGATGATTGGCAGGAGGAAGGGGACGCCCCGCGGCAGGGTGTCCATGTAGTTCGCGGCGATTTCCCACTCGTTGCGAAAACTACCGATCTCATGGGATTCCGCGTTTTGGGAGATGAGTGCGAGAAATAGTGCGCTGCTCTCAATTTCGTTTTTGAGGTCAACGCTCTTGGTGTCCGTGACCCGAGCCTCTATCCCCGAGTCCTGCAGCGCGGCTGCCACCTGTTGCGCCGCCGCGAGATCCTCGGGGGCGTAGGAGATGAAGATAGGATTTTTTGAAGGCATCGGGCGCGGAAAATCTGACGGGGTTGAACCGTCTCAAAAAACTGCCACGAGGACCATGCCCGAATTGGCGGAAAATTTACTTAGTCCCGCCCCCGGGCCGTTTGGCGAATCTACGAATCTTTGTGCCGGTTTCATCGGATCAGGACTTGGTCTTGGGCGGTGGGACATGCATCATTTCTTCGAAGGTGAGACCGGATAGGCGTTTGATGCCACTCACCAGTCGCCACAGTGCGAACACGGTAATGATCATGGTGGGCACGACGATCACCGGCCAACTCAACGCGTTCATTTTACCCAGCTCAGCGTTGAATTCGGAGGAGCCGGTCGGGCTCTCCAGCAGCCATCGCGCCAGCACAAAATTAAGGACGGAGCTGATAGTAAACGATGCCACCAACCAATACGTCGAGGAGCTCAGCAGCACATTAAAGGTCGCTCGATTCCCGTGGTCATCGAGGGCCGACTCGATTTTGGCGGTATCGAAGGCCTGATCGTTGAACAAAAATTGTCGCACCAAGGGGCGCGAGGTATACATCGATCCCCAAACGGCGAGGCCGATGATGGCCGGGACGGCCGCTTCCTTCACCGCGAACCAGAAGTTGTCGACCTGCATCAAGCCGAGACCGCCTGTCAGCATGACACTGGAAAAGCCAATGATGGAGATGAAGTTAGCTTGTTTCCGTTGGGCGAAATCCCACAGGCCGTAGCTCACCGGAAACGCCAGCGCGATCACGAGGCCCCAGACCGGCCCCAGCCGATCAGGCGTGCTGGCCTTCGCTAGAATCAGCGACGGGATGGCGATATTGAAAAGGAGGTTAACCAGCAGGTTCTCGCGTTTGGCGGGAGGAGGCATAGGGGCGATCTAGGGGTGAATCTGGAAATCAGGGAAGCAGGAACCGCTAATTGAGGTAAGGTTGGCCGAGGATTTTTTTGATTTTCCGTATTTCCAGACCTTCCCGTAACCGCTTCATTTTAACTCCCATGATTCTCCTTGGTTTGAATATCGATCACAGCGCCACCGTGCGCCAAGCCCGCTACCGTGTGGTCCCGCCCGGGGCCGCACCAGCCGTCGAACCCGATCCGGTGGCTCTGGCCGTCCGGGCCGAACGGGCGGGAGCCGATGGCATCACGATCCACCTTCGCGAAGACCGCCGCCACATCATCGATGCGGACGTTGATCGCATCCGCGCGGAGATTGGCACCCGCATGAATCTCGAAATGGCGTGCACGAGCGAAATGACGGTGATCGCCCAGCGGCTGAAGCCCGACTCGGTCTGCTTAGTGCCCGAAAACCGAGCAGAAGTTACGACCGAAGGGGGACTCGATGTGGTGGGCCAACGTGATCGCGTAGCCGCCATTGTTGATACGATGGGTGCTATCGGAGTGGCGGTCAGTTTGTTCATCGATCCGGATGAGTTGCAGATCGCCCTCGCTGCCGAGCTCGGCGCGCCATGGGTCGAGCTGCACACCGGAGCCTGGGCCAATGCCTACCACACGGATCGGCGCGCCGCCGAGTATACCCGCTTGGTGCGAGGCGCCGAGTTGGCTCACGCGGCCGGTCTCGTGGTGAACGCGGGCCACGGAATTAACTACACCAACGTCGCCGAAATCCGCCAGCTGCCGCATCTGCACGAATGCAATATCGGTCACAGCATCATCAGCCGGGCCCTCTTCGGCGGCATCGACGAAGCCGTGCGCGAAATGAAGCGACTGCTGAACCCGTGAGTCGCCCAGCGCGAATCGAGGCGCTTCAACAGGTGGTTCGCATCGGGTCTGCCCACCCAGAAGTTTGTGGAAGCCGCGTCCGGGTGGCCGCGAGCGTTAGCTCGTGATCGGCTCGCTTCCGCTCGCCGCTACCGGGCTTAGGCGTGACATCAATTGAGGGGGCGGACTGATTTCGCTGTTTTCAATCGGTTCCGCCCGGGTTTGCCTGATGATTCCTCATGAATTTTGCACTACCACCCGGAGGCATCCTGCTTGGACTCGGCTGCGATTTGATCGACGTCGATCGCATCGCCGGCGTGTTGGAACGACAAGGCGAACGGTTCCTCAAGCGCGTCTTTACGGACGAGGAACGCGCCTACTGCGACGCGCTCCGGCATCCGCACAAACACTACGCGGCGCGTTTTGCGGCCAAAGAAGCGGTATCGAAGTGCTTCACGACCGGCATTGGGGCGGAGTTTGGGTGGAAGTCGGCCTCGATCTACCACGGCGACCGGCAGCAACCTTTGATTCGCCTCGACGAAAGTGGCGTCGCGTTGTTGCACCGGTTCGGCGGCACCCATGTAGTCGTGAGCTTGTCCCACACCGAGACCGCTGCCATGGCGGTGGCGGCAATCGTGCAAGCCCCCTCGCCATGAATGCTAACGAAACTGTTGACCGTAAAAAACTGTCCCGGGTCCCGTCCTGGATCATGCTCGGTTTTGGGGTGGGCGTGATCACCATGTGGCTCTTTCGCAGTTCGCCGGAACCGCTCCAACCTCCCGCCGAACCGGCGGTGGCGCAGGACCCGATCAAACCCACTCCAGCGGCGGAGGCTGCCGTCGCCGAGCCGGCCCGAGGGGGCGGTTCGCTCAGCATGGATTTGGTCGCCGTGCTGTGGGAGGAGTATCGCGCTTACGCTTTCTGGAACGAAGACAAAACCCAGATCGCGATCTGGAACCGCGAACAACTCGGTTTCACCGATCACTACGAAGTGCTGCGCACCGAGAAGGTGGATTATTTTCGGCCGATCAAATCCTTCACCCGCCTAAGCTTGCCCGGTTACGGCCCGGAGAACAGCCCGATCCTATATACCGAAACGGCCGAGCAGCGTGCCGAGCGGAACCACCTGCGGAATCCTCAACCGATCAAAAAGCCGCAGCGGCCCGATCCGATCGAGTTCAACACCTTGCCTCCGCCGCCGGGCGGAGGCTGATCCCCGACTTGACCATGACGCTGTTATCGGGATCCGATCCGATCCTCGATTGCGCGGCCGCCGCCGCGTTTGAGCAAAACCGTTTTGGCGGAAATGAAGCGAGCCAATGGTCGGCGATGCGGCAGGCGGGGATCGCTGTAGCCGATGAATTACAGCGCGACTTGCGCGCCATCAACGTGACTCCTGACCAGGCCGGCCGGGTGCTGGTTTTGGTGGGAAAGGGGCACAATGGCGGCGATGCGTTACTCGCGGCCGCGCGGCTGCTGGCCCGCACTACGTGGTTGATCGAGGTGGGATTTGTGTTTGGTCAAAATAAGCTACGACCCTTGGCGTTGGCGGCTTGGCGGGAGCTGCAACACACGGGCGGTGCTGACCGCGTGCGCGTTATTCGTCGGGCGCAGGTCGCCGCGAGCACCTACCACGTGCTGATCGATGGGGTGTTCGGTTTTCAATTTCGACCGCCCCTGTCCGACGAAGTCACGGCGTGGTTTGCCGCCGTCGCTGAGGCATCGGTTCAATTTAAAGCCGCCGTGGATCTCCCGAGTGGGTTAGATGCCCCCGGCGCGTTCGTGGCCGACGCTACCTACGCCACTGGCATCTTTAAAATGCCCCTGCTCGATTGTGCGGGGGCCGGGCGGTTACGGTATCTCGATCTGGGATTCTTCGGTGCGGATGCCCCGGGAAACCAACGCGTCCTCAAGACCGAGGTGCTCGATCCGTTGCGCCAGTTGCGTCCGGCGCGGTGTGACAAACGGAGTTTTGGCCAGCTCGCGGTGATTGGCGGTTCTGCATCTTATCCCGGCGCGGTGGGCCTGAGCGTGGCTGCGGCTCTGCTGAGTGGCGTGGGCAATGTGATGGCGTTGGTGCCGGAATCCCAAGCCACGGCCTTTGCGGTGCGCTGGCCTGAGGCGATGTGGGTGGGTTGTCCGGAGACCGACGAGGGCGGGATCGCGATGGATGCGGGATTCACTATCCGAAAGCATCTGCAACGAGCCACGGCGTTGTTGATCGGACCGGGTCTGGGGAGGGAACTCGAAACCCTCGCTTTAATTACCGAGCTGATTCGCGACCTTGAAATTCCCCTCGTCTTGGATGCGGATGCGCTGCAACCGGATATCGTCAGGGCGGGCAGCGCCCCGAGGATCCTCACGCCGCATGCCGGCGAATATGCCCGCATCGGCCTCGCTTGGGACGATTTACCCACCCACTCTGCGATGGTGCGCAAAGGACCGATAACCCGGATTGAATATCAAGACGTGAGCTATCACGCGATCGAAGGCGGCCCCGTCTTAGCCCGAGGCGGAAGTGGAGATATGTTGGCAGGCTTGATTGGTGGCCGGCTGGCGGCCGCTCCCGATCATCCCGGCGACGCGGCGGTCCAAGGCGCGTTTTGGCATGGCCGAGCGGCTCGCCTCTTAGCCGAACGATCGGGCGAAGTCGCCGTGCGCAACTCCGCGTTGCTCGCCGAATTGAACCCTGCTTTGCGCGAGAGGACCCTCGCATGAGCTTGAATGAATCCCAAGCATTCTTGGTGCTCAATGCGCTGCCCGGTATCGGGCCGGTGAATCTGCGTAGATTGTTGGATCAGTTTGGGGATGATCCTTGTGCGGTTTTGGAAGCTTCAGGGTCGGCGCTTGAACGCGTCAAAGGGGTGGGCGCCAAAATCAGCGGTGCCGTTACCAGCTGGTCCGAGCAGGTGAATCTCGAGAAGGAAGAGTCGAGGTTGGCTCACGCCGGCGCTCGTTTCATCACGTGTCGTGATGACGATTATCCGGCACTGTTACGCGAGCTCTACGATCCGCCCATCGGTCTGTATCAGAAAGGAAACTACACCCACGATCATCCGGCGATTGCCATAGTGGGCAGTCGGCGCACCACCCTCTACGGCCAAAAAGTCGCGCGCACGCTAGCGGCGGAATTGGTGCGGGCAGGCTTCTGCATCGTCAGTGGTTTGGCCCGGGGCATCGATACCGCCGCCCATGAAGGCGCGGTCGAGGCGGGCGGACCGACCGTGGGCGTGCTGGGCACCGGTATGGATATCATCTATCCGCCTGAAAACCTAGATCTCTACCGTAAGGTGAAAGCGGCTGGTGCGGTGGTGACGGAGTTTCCGTTTGGCCGTCGGGCGGACCGGCAGTCTTTTGCCATGCGCAACCGGATCGTGGCTGGGATGTCGGTCGGGGTGGTGGTGGTCGAATCGGATAAAGCGGGCGGATCGATGATTACGGCTCGATTTGCCGGTGAGCAGGGTCGGCAGCTATTTGCGGTCCCGGGTCGCATCGATCAGTCGACCAGTGCGGGCTGTCATCAACTCATCCAAGATGGTGCCAAGCTGACGACCTGCGTGGATGACATCCTCTCGGAGTTTTCTTATCTGGAGGGGTTGTCACCAACCCCGATCGCGCCCAGTCCCTCTCGATCGGCGGAGGAAGCCGCGGGCCCGCCCATGTCGGCTGACGAAGGTCGGGTCATGGCCTGTTTTTCGGGCGGCGGGCGGCTCAATGCCGACGAAGTCGCGGCGGCGAGTAGTTTGAGTATCGCCGAAGTGAATACAGCGCTAATGATGCTGGAGTTGCAGCGTCGCTTGGCGAAACAGCCCGACGGCCGGTTCGAAGCAACGTAGCCGCTGGTCGGCTAGCCTGCTCGACCGGACGATTTGGCTGCTGGTAACCCGGGTAACTTAACGCCCCGGGCCTCGTGCGGCACCGCGATGGGAGATAGGGCGGTTTTGCCAAAATCGCCGATTACGGTGGAGGGATGAAACGGCCCAGCGGCGAGCCCGTCCTACCGCAGTCTGATTGAGAGTGTTACCCCGGAGGCCATTGCAGTTGGCGCTGGCCGAGCAGATGCACGTGAAGATGCGGCACGCTTTCGCAACCGTGAGGGCCGTTGTTAATCACCACGCGGAATCCTTCATCGAGACCCAGCTGCTTGGCGAGGTCACGCGCGGTTAACAGCAAATGTCCCAGGATCGCTCCGTCGCCGTCTTCGGCCTCGCCGACGCGTGGGATCGGTTTCTTAGGAATGATCAAAACATGCACGGGCGCCTGCGGCTGGATATCCTGAATCACGATACAAACGTCATCCTCGTGTTTGATCGTAGCGGGAATCTCCCGGTCGATGATTTTTTCAAAAAGGGTCTTCATTTTCACAGGAGGCGACGGAGAGAACAGAGAGGTTACCGGTTAGCGCCGGATAGAATCAGCCTAGAGATTCCATCGACCCGTTTGATTTCATTGAAATTGATCAGGAGTCCAATCGGGACATCGAGTAGCTTCAGGTAGTTGAGAAGTTGGGTTTTATGGATCGGAAGGATTTTCTCCACCGCCTTGGCCTCGACCCAGACACCGTTGTTCACTAACAGATCGAGCCTGAGCGGCTCTTCTTTTGAAAATCCTTGGTCGGTAATCTTGACGGACTGCTGGCTAACGTCGGGGAGTTTTTGAAGTTCTAGTTCGCGGCAGTAGCCCCATTCATAAATGGCCTCATTGAGGTCCGGTCCTTTGTCGCGATGGACCTCTATGGCGGCGGCGATAATTTGCTCGGTCAGCCCAGACGCTCGGGAAAACATCGGATGCATAACTGATCTCTGTTCCCTCTGTTTCCCCCTGTAAAATAAAACCTACAGAAACAGCAGGTTCAAATTGGCGCTGGGAGCCGTGCGGGCGGCGGCGAGTTCTCGCGCGAAGGCGAGCGCATCGGCGTATTCCTGTTTGCGGCGCGGGGTTTGTCGTTTCTCGGGCGGGAGAAGCGCGGGTCGCAGGTTGGTGACCAACAGGGTGGATTCCCGAAACGGTGCGAGTTGCTTGAGTCCCGTCATCAGTTCGGCGCGGGCGAATAACGGGGTCGCGGCGGTGAGGGTGCTGGCCGCATCCCAATGGAAAAATCCGTGGCTGGGTAGGTGGGTGAATGACTCGTTCAGCAGCCGGGCGGCGGCGGTGTTGAACGCGGAGTCATACTGAGCGGCAAACTCCGGATGCTCGCTAGTCTGGGTCTCGAACTCGGTCAGGCTAAAGGTAATCGCGGCTTTGATCTGCTCGGCGAGGTAGAGATCCTGACCGGTCACGTGCGCGAAGAGCGCGTTGATCAGATGCAGGCGTCGGAGCTCAACACGTGACGCTGGGCTCATCTGGAAGGGCGATCGAGGGACGCTACTTCTTCGATGAATTCGGACGCATCCCGGAATTTTTTGTAAATACTGGCGAAGCGCACGTAGGCCACTTGATCGATCCGGGATAGCCGTTCCATGACGGCGTCACCGATCGCCCGCGAAGGGATTTGGGTATCGAACTGCGCTTCGAGCACGTCGATGACGTCTTCGATCAACATTTCCACCTGTTCATCGTCGATGGGACGTTTGTGGCAGGAGGCTCGAATCGAGCGTGTGAGTTTTTCGCGATCAAAGTCTTCGCGGCGCTCGTCGCGTTTGATGACGATCAAGCCCTCGCGCACGAGCATTTCGGTCGTGCTGAAACGGTTACCGCATTCCAGGCATTCGCGACGACGGCGGATCGTGTTTCCTTCTTTGCTGATGCGGGAGTCGATCACCTTGTCCTCAATTGAAGTGCATTTTGAGCAGCGCATGGTGGTGAGTTAGAGTTTTAGAAAGTTCTCCAAAAGCTTCATGCCCCCCTCGGTCGCGATCGACTCGGGGTGGAACTGCACGCCCCAAATCGGCTGCGACTGGTGACGAATCCCCATGATGTCGCCCTCAGCGGTCTCCGCGGTGATTTCGAGACAAGCGGGCAACGAATTGCGCTCGATGACAAGCGAGTGGTAGCGGGTGGCGGCAAAGCCTTGGGGCAGTCCGGCAAACACGTCGGTGTCGCGATGCTGAATCGGCGAGGTCTTCCCGTGCATCAGGCGGTCGGCCCGCACGATCTTGCCGCCAAAATGTTGGCCGATGCTTTGGTGGCCCAAACACACGCCAAATAACGGCACCTTGCCGGCAAACGCTGCGATTATTCCGAGCGATACGCCCGCCTCGTTGGGCGAGCACGGACCCGGGGAGATGAGCACGCGGTCGGGGTTCAGCGCCAGAGCCTCCGCCGGGGTAATCTCGTCGTTGCGATAGACACACTGTTCCACGCCCAACTGGCCGAAGTATTGGACGAGGTTAAAGGTGAACGAGTCGTAGTTGTCGATGACGAGGAGCACGGGACGTAGCGGGGGATTAGCTGGTGGATTGACAGTGGGGTCAAGCGTCCGGGTAGGGTAGGAGCATACATCCATGGCTGACCACTTTGACCTGCTTCATACTGATACGGACACCGCCGCTCGCCGGGGAAGACTTCGCACCCGTCACGGTGTCGTGGAGACTCCCATTTTCATGCCCGTGGGCACGCAGGGGACCGTCAAGGCGCTGACGCCTCAGCACCTGCACGACATCGGCGCGCAGATTATTTTGGGCAATACCTACCACCTCAATCTGCGCCCCGGTAGCGAGCTGGTGGCGGAGATGGGCGGGCTGCATCAGTTTATGGGTTGGGATAAACCCATCCTGACCGACAGCGGAGGCTTTCAGGTTTTTTCCTTGGCGAAGCTGCGGAAACTCAAAGACAACGGCATCGAGTTTCAGAGCCACCTAGACGGGCGAACCTGTTTCCTGGGGCCGAAAGAAGTCATGGCGATCCAAGCCAACTTAGGCAGCGACATCGCCATGGTGATCGACGAGTGCCCGCCGTGGCCGTGCGACCGCGATGCCTGCGCGGCAGCCGTGGCGCGCTCCGAACGCTGGGCTGCCCAGTGCCGCGACATCGCGGTCGCCACGGGATTCTTGGATCGGGGGCATCACCTGTTTGGTATCGTGCAGGGCTCCACCTTCGATGATCTGCGCCAAGAAGCGGCCGAGGCCTTGGGCGCGCTGGACCTGCCGGGCTATGCGGTGGGTGGGGTGAGCGTGGTGAGCCCGAACCCGAGATGCTCAAGCAAGTCGGCGCGACCACGCCGCACCTGCCGGCCGACAAACCGCGCTATACCATGGGCCTCGGCACGCCGCCGCAGTTGCTCAAAATGATCGCGCTGGGAGTGGATATGTTCGACTGCGTATTGCCGTCGCGGGTGGCGCGCAATGGTCTCGTCTTCACGCCGGATGGCCCGCTGAATTTGCGTAACGGCCGTTTTCGCGCGGACCAGAATCCGATCGTGGAAGGGCTGGCCAATTACACCTGCCAGAAATTCACGCGCGCTTATCTCCGTCACCTAGTGCTCGCCGAAGAGATGCTCGCGGGCACGCTGCTGACGTTGCACAACCTGCACTTCTATCTGGATTTGATGGCGCAGGTTCGGGCGCATTTGGAGGTCGGCGATTTCGGACCGTGGCACCGGGCCTGGATTGAGCGTTACGAGACGGGCATGGCCGCGCGTTAGTGGGATCGAGCCTGCTTAGTCTTCGTCGGCGGGAGCGGACTCTGCGCTGGTGCCGACGACCTGTATTTCGCCGATCTCGACCTCTCCACGATAGTCGCGAATCAAGCGCCCGGAGTCGCGACCAAAATAGTTCCCGGCGCGGAGCGCCATCTGGTCGATTTCGTCCATGAAGTTGTGGCCGCGGGTCCGGATACTGAAGCGAGTCACCCATTCGGGATCGGGTCTCCGTTTTCGATCAGGCTCGGTGACTTTGTCGAAATTGTAGGCGGTCACGATCACGTAGTAGCGGGGATCTTGCACCTCCTGGATCAAGGTATCGAAGCGGCCACTGCCGGCAAAGCGCGCGATGTCGTTGTTGCGACTGAGCTCGTCGGTGTAGCCGATGACGCGCGCGGTCGCCTCGTCGCGCCGAGTTTGTTCGCGGCTCTCCATTTGGATCATGGTGAGGGCGCCGTCTAGGGCCGCGTTGGCTTGCTGGATCGCTTGGTTCTGGGCCGAGATCAAACTGACGCCTTGGGCCGCGCTGTCGGCAGAACTAGAGTCCATCGTAATTTGAGTCGTTTGGGCGTCGTTAATGGCGCGAAAGGCTTCTCCCGCTACGTTTACGCCATCCGAGAAATTGTTGAGATTGAAGGGATTCGTGCGTCCCCAGTGAATCACTACGAGCAGGTCGGCCGTGTCTTTGTTGGGCGAGAAATAGTAGTTTTGCTTGGCGAGTGCTTGGGCGATGAGTCCCGCGATTTCGGGGAAGTCTTCTTTCTGCTGGGTTTCGTCCCACAACGTGCCATCGATGCGCCCGCCGTAGCCGATGGCATAATATTGGCGAGCGGGTTTCCCATCGGCTTGGATCTGCCGCTCGTAGTTGGGCGATACGCGCGAGTAGATTGCGACCGGCAAGGTGTCGGTCTTCGCCGCCAGGGAAATCGCCGCCAGCAAGATGAATAGAGAAAGGAAGGATCGCATGCTTAAATGCGCTCGGAGTAGGCGAGCAGATACGAATCTACGGCCACTTAACGGCAATCGGCAAGGGACGCCCTCGCCTTGCTTTTGCTACCGTTGAGCAGCCGGAGAGTATCCTAGGGGACGGTCCTCACGGGCTGCTACCGGGTGTTGGCGATTCCGCGGGCGATAGGGGCACTTTCCTGCATATCCCCGAAGTAAATCTTGCCTTGGTAGTCCCGGATGAGCCGCTCCGAGTCTCGGCCGAAATACTTGCCGGCGCGCAGGGCCATGGCCCCGAGACTCTCCATGAAATCGATCCCGCGAGTTCGAATACTGAAGCGGGTAACCCAATGTGGTTTGGGTTTCTTCTTCTTGGTGCTCTGCTTTATCTGGGCCAAGTCATAAGCCACCAACAAAACATAGTAGCGGGGATCACGCACTTCGTTGAATAGCATCGCGAACGAATCGTTTGCCGCGGCCCGCGACAGGCGGCTGAGCTCGCCCGTGTATCCGAGCACGCGGGCCGTTTCTTCGTCACGTTGTTCACTCATTCGATTCTCCAACCGGACCAAAGCTATCGCGCTCTTGAGTTGCCCTTGGGCGTCGGTCACGGCACCCCGTTTACCGAGGTTTCGAGAACCTTGATACTGCGGGTTGAGCGCTGCGTCTATCGCCCGTTGCGCTGCGCGGAAGATATCCTCTCCGTTGCGGTATCTCGGCCGGGTCGTGAGGGTCGGTCCGCTCCCAGTAAATGGCGATAAGGAGGACGGCATCCTCAATCCCTTGAGCGAAGGAGTGGTTCTGTTTCGCCAGCTCCTGAGCAATGCTGCCAGCGATTTCCGGGAAGTCTGCTTTACTTTGGGTTTCATCCCAGATGGTGCCATCGGCCCGTCCGCCCGAGGCGATGGTATAGTATTCTTTGGTGGGGCGATCGTCCGGTTGGGTGACGCGCTCATAATCGGGTGCCACCCGCGAGTAAATCACCACGGGCCAAGGTTTGTCGTCTGCGGTGACCAAAGGCAGCACTCAACAATAGCAAGAGCGTTGGACGGGGTGTTGGCATCAGCGGACCGGAAGGATAGGCAATGAGCCGCAGAGTTAACAGGGTGAATGGTCAGAGCGGGTATTTGCGACCGGTGGGTCGGTCGACGGGGAGCGATGCGAAAATAAAAAAAGGCACCTCGATGAGGTGCCTTTTGGTGGAATGCGATAACTGCGCTGAAGCAGCACCTACTCCATCGTTTCGCCCTCGGGCTGGGCGCCTGCCGCCGGGTAGAGGGCCAGCAGACGATCAACCGCCGCCGTGATGCGTTCCACTTCACCTTCTCGCTTGGTGTTGGTGCGGGTGGACATCCAGCCGACCCAAATCATGCTCTTGGACTCCACATCGTAGACTTCGCCGATGAGGGTGCCTTCATTGTATTGATCTACGATCACGTTGCTGCCCATCGATATGCCACCGTAGTAGCCGCGGTAGCCGCGATTCCAGCCGTAGGCGCCGTAGGAGGGGGAGAATCCCCAGTCCGCGAAAGCAGTCTTCGGCACGAGTTTGCCGTGAATCAACACCGCAATATCGGCCTCTTCTCTAGCCACTTCGCGATAGCCTTTGGCCGTCATCGCGTTGCGGACGGTCGTCTCAACGGTGTGATTCACGCGCATGGCGAGTCCGGGATCGGCGCCGGGGACGTCTTTCGGCAGCGGGAGGAGGACAAACGTCTTGGCGCTTGCGAAGTCAGCTTGGGAGTCGAACTCGGTGTTCACTTTTGCCGGTTTGGTGGCGCAGCCGACCAGTCCCAACGCGATGACAGTGATCAGGGAGAGGGTGGAGATTCTTGAGATTTTCAAAAGTAAACGTGAGTCGGTTAGAACGGCCCAGATTTTGAGTTAGCCGGGAATTTCACAAGCTGAAGTGAAATTTAATTGGCAGGGGCAACCTGTTATCGGCAGCGCCAAGCGCGAGGCTCGACAATCTCTGCCCATGTGGCGAAATGTCAGGTCTATGCGTGTTCTCGTCACCGGTGGAGCCGGCTTCTTAGGATCTCATCTTTGCGATCGGTTGCTCAATCAGGGGCACGAGGTCGTTTGTTTGGATAATTTCTTCACGGGCCGGAAGCTTAACATCCGCCATTTGCTGACCAATCCGGATTTTGAATTAGTGCGTCACGACGTGATCGATCCGTTCAAATACGAGGTCGATCAAATCTACAATCTCGCCTGTCCCGCCTCCCCGCCGCACTACCAGTTGAACCCGATCAAAACTACCAAGACTTCCGTGATGGGGGCGATCAATTGTCTCGGTCTTGCCAAGCGCGTGCGAGCCCGGGTGTTTCAAGCGAGCACGAGTGAAGTTTACGGTGATCCCTCCGTGCACCCACAGCCCGAATCATATTGGGGCAACGTCAACCCGATCGGTCCCCGCTCGTGTTACGACGAAGGCAAACGCTGCGCCGAAACGTTGTTCTTCGACTACCATCGGGAGAACAATGTCGATATCCGGGTCGTCCGCATCTTTAACACTTACGGTCCCCGCATGCACCCCAACGACGGGCGAGTGGTTTCCAATTTTATCGTGCAAGCGCTGAAAGGGGAGAACCTCACCGTTTATGGCGATGGCAATCAAACGCGTTCCTTCTGTTACGTGGATGACCTCATCGAGGGATTCCTCCGCCTCATGAATCAGGACGCGGTCACGGGCCCGATCAATATCGGCAACCCCGGCGAGTTCACGATGTTGGAACTGGCGGAAAAGACGCTCGAAGTAGTGGGTGGTCGTTCCAAGATCGTCCACGAGCCGCTGCCCGCCGATGACCCTCGGCAGCGCCAGCCCGATATCAGCTTAGCGAAGAAGCATCTCAACTGGGAACCCACCGTCGATTTGTCCGAGGGACTGAAACGGACCGCCGACTATTTTCGCAGCGAATTAGCGTAGCGGTGCCCTCGGGGTGTCTGGTAATCGGAGATCCACTCCACCGCACCGGGCCCAGCGGACCCGGCGACAACTCCGAATCGCAGCGAGTTTCGCGCAATCAGACCAAAAGAAATAGAACGTGAATACTCGCACCTCAATGTCCGCCTACCGCTTTCTTCTAATCGGCCCAAGCTGGCGCCCTCTATTTTGCGCCCCATACATCCGCTGACGTAGGCATGTTACCGGATGTGACTCCCGCCGATGGCCGCGAGCCTCACCAAGCGGGGGCACTTCATGAAAGTGTCGTTGGCTACCGGCAAGATTGAGACGATCGCGGCACCGATCGCGACCGTGGAGAAGGAGCGCCGGGTCGCGATCCAAACGGCCCGCGGGAAGGCCGCTCCTGACGAGACGACGGACACGATTTACGAGATGCAGCTGGTGCAGATGGCGCACGATTCAGCCGTGATGACCCAGTTGAGAGACAGGTTGGCGCAGAATTGAGGCGAATCCCTCGGCGAGACCGAGTTTACGGCCGGTAAATTCCTCCTCTGAAAAGGAACAGTATTTGTCATTTGCCAAGGAGATGGCACCCCCTACGCTGCCCGGTTCTCCATGCTCGACTTTTTGCTCAAACGTTTCGCCGGTCGCCATTACCGCAAGTTTCTTGAATCCGTTA
>Ga0075109_1001199_pt1 | contig 16455 bp, 15 predicted proteins | sample AntAceMetag02UKD_FD_69798 | JGI IMG/M metagenome (GOLD analysis project Ga0075109, IMG submission 69798) | Saline lake microbial communities from Ace Lake, Antarctica - Antarctic Ace Lake Metagenome 02UKD | ecosystem: Environmental > Aquatic > Non-marine Saline and Alkaline > Saline | place...
GACAACTCAATGGTCAAGCTGGTGGCACGTGGCCATCGTTGGCACCGAAAATTGTTTGACGGCACCCACGCCTCAATCGAGGACCTGGCCAAGTCCGAGAACATCAGCGCCTCGTTTGTGAGTCGCATCCTGCGCCTGGCCTATCTTTCACCGGCCATCATTGAATCGATCCTGAGCGGCAAGCACCCGGCGCACATGACGATGAAGGACTTGATGGAGCCGTTTCCTATGGAATGGGGTGCGCAGGAGGCGCACTTCACCAGTCAAATAAATTAGTTGAGACCACCATATTCAACATCAAAAAGATAGAGCAAAGTACCATCACATGTTAGAGTTGACTCACCTCATTACAGTAGGAATAAGCTTGTGGGCACAAAGAAAGTGGTGGTTCATCTTGACAACTTTTCCCAAGCGCAACGGGAGCGTTTGTCATACATCGAGGTTAAGGCGTATTTCTGCGGGGATCTGACGCGCGCCGACGTTGAACGCCGGTTCGGCATCAAACCGGCGGCCTCAGCGCGAGACCTCATCGCCTACCGCCGCCTGGCACCGCAAAATATCGTCTACGACCCTGGCCAACGTCGCTACGCCACCACGGAGCAGTTCTCGCCGCTGTTCGAGCACACCGCTGACCGCGTGCTCACTTGGTTTAGATCCGGGTTTGGAGATGGCCTAGACCTCAAGCTGCGCTGCACAGTCCCATGCGAAACCGCCAGCGACCTCGTCAAGCCAGACCTTGAGACCTTGGCCGTGCTGACGCGCGCCATTGCCAACAAGCGCCAAGTCAAAGTCAGCTACCTCTCTGTTGCCTCTGGCGCATCAACGAAGACTCTGAGCCCTCTGGCGCTTGCTGACACTGGCTTGCGTTGGCATTTGCGTGCATACGATTGCGAGCGCGAGCGTTTTGCTGACTTTTCTTTGACTCGGATCGTCAAAGCCAAGAACCTGAACAAACCAATTCCAGAAGCCCAGCAAATTGAGTCCGACGCACAGTGGGCTCGAATTGTTCGACTGGAGATGGTCCCGCACCCAGGGCTAGAACATCCCAAAGCTGTCGAAGCTGACTTTCGCATGGAAAAAGGCATGTTCAGCATCGACATGCGAGCCCCTCTTGTGGGCTATGCACTGCGGCGCTGGTCAGTGGACTGCACGACTGACCACAGCTTGGACTGCAAAGAACACCATTTATGGCTGCGCAACCCGCAAACACTTTATGGCGTTGTGAGCGCGGCGCTTGCGCCTGGATACAACTCAATGGCAGCAACTTCACAAACGGTGCGAGGCTGAAAATGAATAAGGCACATTGGTTTTTGGAAGGCGATCGGATCTCAATAAAAAATCACACAGGTTCGACTGTTTTCCCCAGTGCGTTAGACGTTTACTCATCTATTTTTTCCGATGCAAAAGAATTTCATGGACATCACCTTGATCGACCTTTGACATCTGTGGCTCCAGATTTGGTTTTTTCTCGGTATCCAGCAGAACCAGCAATCAGAATAAGTAACGTCACCCCCAGTTCGATCATTGTCAAAGTTGGTGTCTGGACAGACAGTGAGTACTGCGATTTGCCCGCTGGCTATGATCAAATAATAATTGGCAATAAATGGTACCCAGTAAGTACGGATGCAATCCAATCTGCAAAAGACTGGTTAAGTGCCTGTGGTGTGGTTGAGGGGGGCTCGCTTTCATTCGGAAAATTAATCGAGTTACGAAGTACAAAAGATGCACCTGCAAAACTAATAGATGAATCTGTAGTTATTGCTTCCGATGTTGCATCTGCTGCAGGTGGTGGGATCGGTGAAATTCATGGCCTTAATGCTCAACTTTACCCGTACCAAGTTGAAGGCGTTGGTTTTTTGCAAGTGATTGCCCAGCAGGAGATTGGCTGTATTCTTGCCGATGAAATGGGACTTGGAAAAACACTGCAAGTCATTGCATTGCTACTATCTGAAAGAAACCGGGGCTGTACGCCGTCACTGGTAGTTGCGCCAGCTACTATCGTTGAAAACTGGAGGCGTGAAATTGCTCAGTTCGCCCCTTTACTCAGCGTACACGTTCATGCAGGACCGGGAAGAGCCGGTATTGCAGAGCGACTGACACCATTTGACGTTGTAGTGACGTCGTTTGATACAGCTATTCGGGATGAGTCTCTGCTGGGGTCAGTCGAATGGAACTTATTGGTGCTTGATGAGGCACAGGCGATAAAAAATCCGGATGCGCAAAGAACAAAAGCTGTCAAGCGACTTCCCCGCCGAGTCTCTTTAGCTGTCACAGGGACACCTGTTGAAAACCGACTCGACGATCTTTGGTCGCTTGCAGATTTTGCGCTACCAGGATTACTCGGATCAGTGAACGAGTTCCGGGCGAGTTTTACAGATGATCTCAATGACGCAAGTCGGCTAAGTCCGATTGTCTCGCCAATTCTTTTAAGGCGAAAGGTAAAGGACGTTGCAAAGGATCTGCCCGAGAAGATCGAAGTGCCTCAGGCAATTACGATGAGTCCTGCACTCGCTGATGCCTATGAATCGCTACGACTGAATACACTGGCTGAATACGGACCTTCTGCAGGCATGGTTGCTACCGGAAGACTGCGAATGTTTTGCACACATCCAAGTCTAGTCAGTAAGGCTGTTGGTGATCCATCACTTGATGTGCACAAGTACATTCGACTTTTAGAACTGCTCACGGAGATTTTTGAGTCTAACCAAAAAGCTCTTGTTTTTACAACCTACCAGGGAATGGCAGATCTGTTCATACAAGACATCCCTAAGCGCTGGCCTGCGGGATTCTTCAGGTTTATTGATGGAAGAGTGCCTGTTACCGAGAGACAGCCCACTGTTGATCAGTTTTATGAATTCAACGGATATGGAGCGTTGTTTTTGAATCCAAAAGCAGCAGGCGCTGGCTTAAACATTACAGCCGCCAACCACGTCATTCATTACAACCCGGAATGGAATCCAGCGCTCACAGATCAGGCGTCAGCAAGAGCATACCGTAGGAAGCAAAAACTACCCGTGACAATTCACCACCTGTACTACGCAGACAGCGTTGAAGAGGTCATGCTGGATCGCGCCAAATTCAAACGGGGCCTGGCAACAGAAGCTGTTGTTGGACACGATGGTGAAATTGATGCCTCAATAATAGTCAGAGCCCTACAAATTTCACCACTGTCAAAATTTCAGGAAAACGAAAAATGACGACCACAATTTCAAAGAAACTGAGTGCCAACGACATTGGCATCAACGGTGCACATCAAGCGGGAATTCTCGTACCAAAAGCAAAAGATATTCTGTCATTTTTCCCTGATTTGAATGCTGCGATCAAAAACCCCAGAATGACTTTGTTGGTCCGCGAACTTGCCGACGGCTCGAAATGGGAATTTAACTTCATCTATTACAACAATGCGCTTTTCGGCGGGACCCGAAACGAATACCGCCTCACATGTATGACCAAGTATTTACGGGCTATCGATGCAAAAGTCGGTGACGATCTCACATTTTCAAAAGATGAAAACGGATCAATTTTCGTCGATTACATTCGCGCAAATAGCACTTCAGCAAAGCTCAACGATGGCGGTGTATTGGTACTCAGCGGCGGCTGGAAAATTATTAATTCTTGAACCAAGAGAGAACAAAAATGACAACTGAAACTATTGAAGTCCCACCAGACGTAGCCCGTATCAGTGAAGGCCTGCGTGATACCGGATATGAATTCAATACTGCGATTGCCGACATTATCGACAACTCTATTGCAGCTGGGGCTTCCTTTGTAGACGTCCGAGTTGGTGCAGATTTTATTGGAGATATTTCAGTTTCAGTGGCAGATGATGGCTGCGGCATGGACAGAGATGGTCTCATCAACGCGATGAAATACGGATCCAAGAGACGTGCGGATGCAGCCAGTTTGGGCAAATTTGGTTTGGGCCTTAAAACCGCTTCGACCGCTTTTTGCAAGCGTCTAGCATTGGTTTCACGTCCTGATGGGCCGTCAACTGCTCTGCGCGCTGCATGGGATCTTGATTTTTTAGGCCAGTCAAATAGTTGGGGACTCGAACTGACGTCTGCAGCACCTCACGAAGTTCAATTGCTAAGTGAAAGTGCACGGGAGAAATCAGGAACGGTTGTCATTTGGGAAAAAGTAGACCGGTTGCTTTCTGATTACACAAGACCTGATGGCAAGCCCTTGAAAAACGCGCTCAAACGTCAGGAAGAGTCCCTAAGGGAACACATTGCCACGGTGTACCAACGATTTCTAGACCCCAGTGATGCTCGGTCAAGGACACTCACCATCAAGCTAAATGGCGCACCTGTCAGTGCTTGGGATCCTTTCTGTATCGCGGAGGTGAGTACTCCAGCGGTGGACAAAACCATACCGGTTCAGCTGCCCAACGGACAAAGTGCCACGTTTTCAATTCGTGCATTTATTCTTCCAAGAAAAGAAGAATTCTCCTCCACTGAAAATCGGAATGCAGCCAAAATTTCCAATGAGCGTCAAGGTGTCTACGTTTACCGTGAAAATCGCCTTATTCATGGCCCGGACTGGTTGGGGATGTACAAACAGGAACCGCACTTTTCACTGCTCCGTGTAGAGCTGTCGTTCGACCACAAGCTCGATGATGCGTTTCAGGTAGACATCAAGAAGTCGCGCATCCTGCTCAATGAGCAACTATACGAATGGTTGCGGGACACTTTTCTCGCAGCCCCCCGCCGTGAGGCGGAGACGAGGTACAGAAAAGGGGCCGCCGGTGCAATCACTGGCTCCGCTGTGCTGTTGCATACAGCCTCAGGAAATGCGATTCATCAAAAGGTAGGGGCTTTGAAGGTTGCCACAGTAACCGACGTGAATTCAGCAAGTGGCGAAGTAGGCATCACAAACAATTCCGGCCACTCCACCACCAAGCTCAAGATCGTTACGACCAACGAACCGAGCCTGATGCATATTTCAACAAGCGGAACGCTTGATAACGGCGTGCTTTGGGAACCAGCGCTCATCAACGGTGGTGCCGGTGTAACCTTAAACACTGGGCACCCTTTTTATCCAAAGGCATATCTTCCGAGCAAGGGAGACAGCGTTGCCGTTCAAGCTTTGGACTTTATGTTGTGGGCACTGGCTCAGGCGGAATTAAATAACGTCAACGACGAAAACAAAGATGCATTTGAAGAATTCAGAATTGAGGTCTCCAGAAATCTTAAAAAGCTCGTTGCAGATCTTCCCGATCCACCGGAGGCTGGAGCGCTGTAATGACTATGCTAGACGCGGGCGAACTGGCTGAAAAAATTCAGACGCGTTTTGGCCTTAGTGTTTCAAGTGGCAGCGAGGAAATAGATGGTGGAACATTTGTTGTGCTTCGCCCCATCGACCTCGAATACCCGAATGGTTTCGGCATCGTTATTGCTAGAACACCTCGTCTGATAGAAGCCAGTTTCAAAGCTGACGCCTTCACGAGAAGTCTGCTCCGCCACATGGCAGAAGCAGATGAGGAAGCAAAGACAACATTTGCAACTTTGGCACAGAAAGCTGTAGCCGATGGATTTCGACTTTCGATAAGTGTTAACGGGAATCATATTGACTCTCCCGGGCACTTGCCTCGAGGAGACTGGACCAAACTTGAGCTTGACTGTGACAAACGATTAGGTAGTAGCAAGCCCTCGCAAGAACAATATCAGAGCCTCGCTTTAGAAACTGCATCAACTTGCTTTGGGCTAGTGCTTTCACTTCTCAAAGTAGAAGACGTTACCGAAGTAATGCACGGGTTCGAAGCAGGTCTGCCAGAAGGCGCTAAAATTCAAGTTGTTGTCAACAAATACGAACGAAGTCCGGCAAACCGGGCGGCCTGCATTTCACATTACGGCTCAATCTGCCAAGTTTGTGGTTTTGATTTTGGAGCCTTCTTTGGGCAAATAGGTCAAGACTACATTGAGGTTCACCACAGAGTTCCCGTCTCCTCCATGGGGGAAGCGTATCGAGTTGACCCGGTTACCGATCTTGTACCCGTGTGCGGTAATTGTCATGCAATGATGCATAGAAAAAATCCGCCACTTTCAGTTGAAGAGCTTAAAGCTCTATTAGTAAATCCTAAAAAAATTGATCTGGATTAAAGTTTTGTCTTTCAGACTCATGAAAAAATATAGACTATTTTCATCCGGGTTAACGAATCGGCGCTGCTGTTGGCAGCTCAATGAAGACATCTGAAGATCTAAGCCAGTCACTCAGCTGTTGCGTCAGGTTTTCAAAACCATCCGCTTTCTTTTTACACAATGCGCACCCCCACACAATTGCAACCCCCCACGCTGCGGCCCTCAAAGCCAGTAATGACCTCTCATCATTGGCCCGATTTTTCCAATTTTCTGTTTCCAAAAATCAGTTCGCGTTGAAGGTAATTTAAAAAACTGGCAGTCATGCCCATGCCAGAAACATCCGTTCACCATGATTACAGCCCGATAATTAGAGAAAACCAGATCCAGCTTTCCCGGGTGGTCAGAAACATGAAGCCGATATCGAAAACCTGCAGCATGCAACAGAGACCGGACAGTAATTTCTGAACGGGTGTTCTTCGAACGAATCGTCTGCATGTTCTTCGATCGAACGGCAGATGAATGGACATCAGTCATTTGGACTGTTTTTTACGTTCTGCAATCGCTTGCTTAATCCGAGGCTTCATCAGTTTAGCTACAACAGCGAAAACCGGAACCACCACTGAGTTTCCAAACTGTTTATAGGCCTGCATATCTGACACAGGGATATTGAAATTTGCTTTACCTGCCTCGTCGTACCCCATCAGTCTCGCGCACTCGCGCGGGGTTAGCCTGCGCGGTCTGTTCTTTTGATTTTTTACGCTGTAAAAATCTTTATCGGGATTAAAGCCACGATCAATAAGGATTTCCGATCCATCCTTGTAGTAGCGGGCTGAGAGGGTTCGAGTTACGTCTTGCTCACCCACCAATCCATACCCGAATCCATTGCCTTTGGCCTTGTGCTTAATTGAATAATTAAATAGGTACTCCCACAGTCTGGGTGTAAGTATGTATTTCTCATCGAAGTCAGAATCTAAAATATCACCTAGCTTCGGCTTAATCTTCGGATAAAACTTACTTATTTCACTCAGGGAAAATCCTTCATGTACATTGAGATCTTTTCTAAATCCAACGAGTGCGATACGTTCTCTATGTTGTGGCACAAAATTTTGCGCATCAATGACCTTTGGATCGGCTTTTGAATCAGAATCAACATCGGCCACCCAATAGCCCAGCTCACCTAAAGTTTCCATAATTACTTTAAACGTCTTACCCTTGTCGTGGCTTTTAAGATTTTTCACGTTTTCCAACAAAAACGCCAAAGGTCTTTTAACTTCAATAATTTTTGCGACATCAAAAAACAGCGTGCCTTGGGTCTTACATTCAAAACCGTGAGCCTTACCCAATGAGTTTTTCTTGGATACACCCGCTATTGAAAATGGCTGACATGGAAATCCTGCAAGTAAAACATCATGATCAGGAATGAGTGAGTTAATGTTTTTAACAACCACCATTTCTGATATGTCATCCTTATCGCTGAGTGTCACTGCCCTAATATCTTCATTGAAATTATGTTTATCTGGATCCGAGTAGTGATTGGCTTTGTAGGTTTTAATTGCATATTTATTCCATTCACTGGTAAAAACACAACGTCCACCAGCCAGCTCAAAACCTCGTCTGATGCCACCTATTCCAGCAAACAAATCCACAAAATCAAAATCGTAATTTGGGTGATTCAAAGGAGGCTTGGGGAAAAGCTCCTGCAATGCTTCAAACTCATGGTGACTTAGCCTCGGCGAGGCTTTCCCCTTGACCCAACGGTTAATGGTCTCTCGACACCATTGACCCGGCGAGACCTGGTTCAAATACTCACCTAAGTACTTCTGGTCATAAATTTCCAAGAGCCTGCTGATGATTTCAAGGTCATCTTTTTCGGATGTCATATGCTTTTTTCGCTGGGTTAAATGAGTGATTTCTTGTCACTCATTTTACCCAGATGTCCAGATGTAGCCAACCCCCGCTGAGAAGCTTTGTTGGATATAGATCCGAACATGTAGTTTGTTGAAATTTAAGTACTTCGTTCATGCCTTAAAACACACTTAACAACGAAATTTCATCCATCACTGTTCACAGCTTTTCCACCCAATTTCAAAAATCCCGACCTCCGAACCTAGACCAAAAAAGTCATGAGGTTTTGAGACAAAAGGGGTTTGAGACGGCTTTTTCGGCCCAGCGCCGTGGGCGTGGTTCGGAGCCAGAAGCGCAAAGCCCCGCGTGGTGCGGGGCTCTGGCGGGATCACAACAAGGCTGAGCAAGTTGTGAACCTAGGTTTTGGCGGAGCAAGAGTCCGTAGAAATACGATTATAAATAAGTCTTTATATATCTATACCCATCATACAACCCATCATTAAGACGTGGATAAGATCCACTCTTTGGTCTGGAGCGCTTCGTAGGATAATTCCTGAAGAATTGCGGCGCTAAAAGGTAAGTCATGCGGGCCGTAGGAGCCTGACCCACTAAACCTTCCCCCTCTACCCAGCAAAGGTCACCAATTGACCGGCCATCATGTCGTTACGAAACGCGAAACAGCGGCGGCGGACGGAGAAAACTTGTGTCTTGCTGCTGCCCCTCAGCAACAAGAACATGCTTCGCAACAAATAGTAGCTTGGGCAAAGATGAGTTGGGATCAGACACCTGAATTATTTGACCTTCGCCCTCAACCCGCTCTAATAGCATCCAGTTAAACATTTCTACAACTGCTCGCGACAGACTTGGCGAACAATGTGCGGTGCGGTGCGCAAGAGTCTGGACCTCGTCGATCTGCGCGTCCCGTTTCCACATCAAATACCAAGCAGATCGGACAGCGTTTAAAAATCTACAGATGTTGATAGCACTGACTTTGAAAATGACTGGATTGGTTTTCAGCTCAGGAAACGCTTTACGCAGAACCACAAAGGGACGACTCTCCCCTGTGTCTAACCAAATATGGAGGTACTCGCCCTCCAACTCAAACGATTTGAGGTGGGTCCATGCGGCCCCAAGTCAACTTCAAATTTAGGCGCCTTTATATGGCATTCGTATTGAAAAATTAAAAGCATAAAGACACGCAAGAAGGGGGGCAGTACCTAGCTTGAACTGTGTAACTATGTCGCTCTAGCGACAGAATTACTTTACGCTGCCCTTAGTATTTTAAATCGATGGGGCAAAAGGTGAGTTCATCCTAAAACACGAAGCGGTATAAATCGCAGCCATCGAATGACGGGTTGATTTTTCACACATCTACTATCAGGAGATACAAGCATGAATCGTAAGAATGCCATCAAGTTATCGCGCGTTGCCGCGACACTTAGCTTAGTTTGCGCAACATTAAGTCCAGCAATGGCCGAAGAGACTTTTCGTGTCGGCATAGTGAGTTTCTTATCGGGACAGGCTGCGGATAGCTTTGGTATCCCTGCCGTCAACGGCGCCAAAATATTAGTTGACGCTTTTAACAATGGAGAAGCTCCAGCGCCTTTCAATAAAAAAGGTTTTGGAGGAATCAAATTTGAAGCTATCTACGTGGATGAAGCAGGAGGTGCGACCAAACAAGTGCAAGAACTGAGAAACTTGTACGATCGCGAAAAAGTTGATGCTGTTGTTGGCTATGTATCGTCGGGTGACTGTTTGGCTGTTGCCCCTGTAGCAGAAGAGATGAAGAAGTTTTTGATCCTGTACGACTGCGGCACACCTAGGGTCTTCGAGGAGCGTTCCTACAACTACGTATTCCGCACTGCCGCGACCGCCACTATGGACAACGTTGCTTTAGGACGCTACCTAAAGGCGAACAACGTAAAAGTAGACAACATCAGTTACATCAATCAAGACTACGCTTGGGGTCATGATTCGCTACGAGATTTTAAACTCACGGCAGAGCAGCTTTTCCCAAATGCCACAACGCAACAAGACCTGCGTCCAAAATTTGGTGCAGGTCAATATGGCACTGAAATTTCATCGTTATTATCGAAGCCTGCCAGCATTACCCACTCAAGCCTTTGGGGTGGTGACTTACAGTCTTTCATATTACAAGCAGGGCCACGTGGAGTGATGCGTCGATCCCAAGTGGTTCTGTCAGCGGGTGACCACGTTTTACCAGGCTTAGGAAAAAAAATGCCCGATGGTGTTATTTTGGGCGCCCGTGGTGCATACGGCCTGATGTCGCCCGACACGCCACTCAACCGCTGGTGGTTCAAGCTATATGAAGACAAATACGAGACTACTCCTGTACAAGCTCCTTACCGCATGGCGCAAGCTTTACTTGGCCTAAAAATAGCTGTTGAAAAAGCCATGGCAGCAAATGGTGGGAAAAAGCCTTCCCCTGAAGAGTTGGCAGCGGCCCTGAAGAACTCGTCTTGGGAATCACCCGCTGGCATGATAAGCATGGCAAACGGCAATGGTCATCAAGCTGTCCAAGATACCGCTATCGCACGTACCAAGTACAACGAAGCTAAAAAACGCGTGGACCTTGTAGACATCATGCGTTTTCCTGCTTCATGCGTAAATCCTCCTTCGGATATGACATCAGAAGATTGGATTAAAAGCGGCTTTAAGGGAGCGAAGTGCTGATTTGAAATAACAAGCTTGGGTGGTATTGCACGCGCTCTACAGGATCGTGGGTAATCCACCCAATTTTAATTTTTAATCTAGCGTTGGTTTGCTGCATAGTCATAACTGATGCTATTTTTAGCCTGCTTTATTTCACGGAACGCCACCTATGCTCGCATTGACAATCCTTATCGACGGGATCATTTACGCCTCTTGGCTGTTCATCGTAGCTCTTGGCCTGACACTGGTATTTGGTGTCCTAAAAATTCTTAATATTGCGCACGGCAGCTTCTACGCTGTCGGTGCTTATACGGCTGCATCTTTTGTCGCTTGGTCTGTCTCATTGGGTTTTTCTCCTGCTTGGTCTCTTTTGGCAATGGTCCTAGCGGCTGTTGCTGTAGCGTTGCTGTTAGCACCTGTGGTCGAGAAGGGTGTGCTTCGATTTTTCTACGGTCGAGACGAAGTGGTTTTGGTCTTAGTTACCTATGCGCTTTTTTTAATTTTGGAGGATGCCACCAAGCTTGTTTGGGGTCCAATTCCTTACTACGTGTCTGAGCCTTATATGCTCTTTGGTCTGGTCGAAACTAAAACCATGTCGTATGTGGGCTATGACTTCACACTGATTGCATTTGCAATCGTCTGCGGGCTTGGTGTGTGGTGGGGTCTCAATAAAACACGCACTGGAAAAATAGTGCTAGCTGTGATTCATAGCAATGAAATTGCTTCAAGCATGGGGATTAATGTTACGCGCGTTTGCACTTGGGCTTTCATGTTTGGAGTGTTCTTGGCAGCACTTGCAGGTGCAATGACCTCACCGATGATTTCGGTTCAACCTGGGCTTGCTTCTGGCGTGGTCATTGTGTCATTCGCAGTGGTCATCATCGGTGGTCTTGGCAGCATTCAAGGTGCAGCTATAGGTGCCGTCATCGTAGGTCTTGCACGAGCGCTTGCCGTTCACACGTGGCCTGCTGCTGAGCTTTTTAGCATTTATGTGGCCATGGCAATCGTGCTGATGTTCAGACCCGAGGGTTTGTTCCAACGGGTTCAAGCGAGGAAAATATGATGGATGAAAGCATAATTAAGACGTCGCGTATGGGCGCATTGTTGATTGCTTTGTTCTTGTTGGTTGGCCTTGTCATGCCCAAGTGGTTGCTTTTTTTGTCAACAATGGCTTTGTCGCATGGCATTGTGTCGCTGGGTATAGTCATACTCATGCGTGGCGGCGTGGTCTCCTTTGGGCAGGGTTTTGTTTTCGCCGCTGGTGGTTATGCCACCGCACTTGCTTCAAATCACCTAGGAGTTACAGATGCGCTGTTGATGGTGTTGATTGGTGGCTTTGCCGCCACGCTATGCGCTTTACCTTTTGCGCCACTGTTGTCTCGCTATCGTGGTATTTTTTTCGCCATGCTAACCCTGGCTATTTCTATGGTGCTTTACGGCATTTTGGTGAAGACGCAAACTTTGGGTGGATCAGACGGCTTCAACGTAAGCAGACCAACCTTGTTTGGGCAAGAGATTGCAACGGAAGAATCTAACTGGTTGCTGTACAACCTTGCAGTTGTTGTTGTTGGTGTGCTTGCAACGCTGGCCCGCATTTATGCAGACTCTGTTCGGGGCTTGGTTTCTATGGCTATTCGCGAAAATGAGTTGCGGGTTGAATACTTGGGCGCATCTGTCTCTAATACCATCGGTACGAACTTCATCATTGCTGCATTTATGGGTGGTGTTGGCGGCGCTTTGACGCTGATGTCACTGGGCCACATAGATCCAAATTTCAGCTATTGGACGACATCCGGTGAATTTGTTTTTGTGGCTATATTGGCTGGTCACCACAGCATGCTTGCGGTGTTCGTCGGTTCATTTGTGGTGGAAATTGTTAGGTCTTTTTCTAACCTGTACTTTCCGAATACTTGGCAACTTGCAATGGGTTTGTTCTTGCTTGTCGTTATCCGTTTTCTCCCACGCGGACTGGGCAGTTTATGGATTGACCGGAATAGAAATAAAGGCGGTGAGCAATGACTAATTTTCAAGTGAGCACTGTTTTGTCTGCCCGAGGTGTACACAAATCATTTGGTGCGGTGACGGCTGCAGAGGACATCAACATCGACATTCTTGCTGGACAGCGTGTAAGTTTAATTGGTAGCAATGGCGCTGGGAAAACCACATTTGTGAACATGGTTACAGGCTATCTAAAGCCAGATGCAGGGACTATTGAACTAAACGGTAAGACTATTGTTGGCCTTGGCCCGAGGCAAATTTCAGCTCTTGGAATTGCTCGGTCTTTTCAAATTCCCCAGTTGGCATTAGAGATGACCGCTTTAGACAACATGTTGGTTGCAGCGGCCTGTAACGATGGGCCATTGTCGGTTTGGCGGCCTGCGCATTCGCCCGCTCGAATTGAACGAGCCGAGGCTTTGCTTGAGAAGTTTGACTTAATCGCTCACATCAATCGTCGAGTCGCTGAATTGCCTGGTGGCGTAAGGAAATTATTGGATATAGCCATGGCTTTGACAGGTGAGCCAAAACTGCTGCTTTTGGATGAGCCAACCAGCGGAGTTTCAGTTGATGAAAAATTCCCGATGATGGATACGATATCTACTGCCCTGTCTAGCGAGGTAGTTACCGTATTGTTTGTTGAACACGACATGGATATTGTGACCAACTACTCCGATAGGGTCATTGCTTTTTACAGCGGTCGGGTGATTGCCGACGATAAGCCGGATACCGTTCTAGATAACGATGAGGTCCAGCTTTATGTTACTGGTTCTGCGAAACAGGGCCATTCAACATGTTAAAAATAGAATCCGTTAGTGTCACCATTCAGTCAGTACAAGTATTGCGAGATTTTTCGTTATCTGTTTTGCCAGGTCAAATGACCGGTTTAGTTGGTCGTAACGGGGCAGGTAAAACCTCCTTACTGCGTACCGTCATGGGGCATCTAAAGCCCACCCAAGGCCAAGTTGAGTGGGATGGCGTCAATCTAAATGCGCAGCCTACGCATGCGCGTGCTGCATTGGGTATTGGCTATATGCCTGAAGACCGCGGCTTGGTTCCAGAGCTAACAGTTGAAGAAAATATCCTAGTGCCTGTTTGGGTATCATCAACGTTGCAACCGAAAGAACGTCTTGACATGGTTTATAACGTGCTGCCTGAGCTACACGGTATGAAAGACAGGCGTGCACTATTGCTTTCGGGTGGTCAGCAAAAACTGGTTGCTTTGGCAAGAGCCTTGGCCGTAGGCACTCGTTTACTGTTGCTAGACGAACCTTTTGAAGGTGTTGCCCCCGCACTTTCTCAACGTCTGTCAGAGGTTATTTTTGGTCTCCGCGGTAATGATATGAGCGTTGTCATTGCACAATCTGAACTGAACCATGCTGCATCCATGTTGGATCAAAAGATACTGATTGAAAGAGGTTCTAACGCGCCAACTCTGTTGCAACGTTAGCTACATTGTTGAATAGCATTCAAAGCTGAGCCACTTCGAAGAGAATTTGCATCCAAATTTGAGCCACCCCAATCGCCTATCCTGCTTAATTTTTCAGCAAGGATGGGCAATGAGTGATCAACGTGGGAACTTTGAGCAAATTACGCAGACTTGTCCTTCGCTACAAGGTCTCCATCCCGCAAGCTAGCCGTCAACTTGGCATCTCTCGCAACACCGCAACCCGGTGGCTTCAAGAGCCTGAGATGGTCGAGCCTAGATACCCAACCCGGCAGCCGCCCCCAAGCGCAATGAAAATGCACATAGCAGGCCTCGACCCACTCAAGGCTGTTAATGGGCGCATTTCACGTTTTTTTCGCTTATTTAATTCCGGTAGCCTCGGCACGGTAGCGTCAATGCCGCGTAGCTTTAAACAGAAGGCTAGGCCTGACCTATAGGGCGTCGCAAAGCTATCCCAGAGTCATGATGGTGAGGTTGTGCTCCCCACGCTCAACGCCATCAGCATCTCGATCAACTCAGTCCCCATGAGTTCAAGCGGCAGCGTCAATCTGCGCTATGAGAAGTGTCTACAGGTTTGGGGGAGTGCCACCATGCGAAATTTCCCTTATTTAATTTGTTAAAAATGTTGATACCAAGTGCAACGCACAGGCAGCTCTTTAAACATCAGTTACAGCTCGTGATGAGCTGGTTGCCCTGCACACGGCTTACACAGTTTTGAGTGCGTGGGAGCATTGAAGGCGCTGCAACAGGTGGGGCAAGGACGCGAGGCTGACCGGCCTGCATAAGCTGACTGCCCATCATGAACATTTGCATAGATGTGGCTTGACGAGCAGCAATCAAGGCGGGGTCCGTGCACCCTGCATGCCCACGCTTCTGCAGCTCCGATTTGATGGCTGGGTCCAAATAGTTGGGTGCCAAGGGTGCCGCATAAACGTCACATAGAGTTTTCGACGAGGTTGAAAAAATCTCGTTTGGAGAGATCGCACAGCCTGAGGCTACTAAAACCGTTAAAGCCAAAACAGCAGTATTTCTTATAACTTGGGTCATTCATGACTCCTCAGGGATGGACCTTGCCAATAAAAAAATAGACATACTCACACCATGTAAATTCCCTATATATAGGGAAGACAAAGGTTAGCATAAAAGCAACAGTTGCCCTATATGTTGGGCAAAGAAAATCAAGACGTAAAACGAGCTTTTGGCGAGACTTTGAGGGGCCTGAGAAAGGCGAATGGTCTGTCCCAAGAACAATTAGCTCTCGACTCCGGTGTCCAGAGAAATTTCGTAAGCCTTATCGAGTTAGGTCAAAGCCAAGCAACGATTGGCACGCTATTTAGATTGTGTCTGGCGTTAAATAAAAAACCATCCGCTTTTTTGGAGCAAGTTGAAATACGACTTGCAAAGGACCGCAACCAGCCTCCAGAGCAGGGCGAAACCCGCCTGTTGGACACTGAGAAGTAGAAGCCTCCGCGTCGAAGTGAATTTGCCAGCATAGGCAGGGGGCAAGACTTGAAGAGAGAGAAGAAAGGCCTATTGCGCTCTGAGTTCCAAGATAATCAATGGTTTGTCAAACCCTTAGACACTTAGGGACGGTCTGCCAACCACCGTTCTAACACTCCAGCCACATAATCCTTGTCCAGCATATGCCCCTGGCCCTTAAGCACCTCAACAGGCATATCTAAGGGCTGAGCAAACAGACAAACACTTGCTGGATTGCTCTGCCAGTCGTCCTTGCCTACGTGTATTTCACACGCCTTAGGTCGCGGATAAGCGCCAGCACGCGACAGCTTGTGCAAGTCACCAGCCCTAGGCGGCACAAAGCTTTGACCTGACACCGCGTCAAACGACTCACCCACAATCGGCGACAAGATCAACACACGCCCGGGAAACGCCACCTTGCTCGCCAGCGCGTGCAACAGCAAATACGCACCAAACGAATTGGCAACCACCAACGCATCAGCGCGCCAAAAGTGCTTACCTATGTCATCAGCAACACACGCCACCTGATCGCTGAAATCCCAGTTCGCGAAGTCACCTCGCGTCTCACGACCCGTGACACCAAAACCCCTATCCAACAGCGCTTGGCCAAGGCCGGTACCCAGCTGGCCACCACGGCCAGGGAGGTAATAAATGGTGGGCTTGGTGTTGTCAGGCATAGGAGTTGTTGGCTGGTAATCTTACTAACGTAAGAAGTAGCTCTTGATGGTAGCGGATAGCAGGCTCATCTGGCGAGCCACCAACTGCTAAGGACGAGGTCACTGCATTGCGATCGTCAGTGGTTTACCGCGCAGCTCCATCAGCCCTTGCACCAGCATCACCATGGCCAAGGTGTCTAGCTCACAGTAGCGCAACAGCGCGTTTGCAATGCTGCTGCGCTCGTGGTCCGTTAGGGCTGCAAACTGGGTGAAGTTGTATGCG
>Ga0075109_1001204_pt1 | contig 16425 bp, 7 predicted proteins | sample AntAceMetag02UKD_FD_69798 | JGI IMG/M metagenome (GOLD analysis project Ga0075109, IMG submission 69798) | Saline lake microbial communities from Ace Lake, Antarctica - Antarctic Ace Lake Metagenome 02UKD | ecosystem: Environmental > Aquatic > Non-marine Saline and Alkaline > Saline | place...
GCGTATTGAAGAGTTAACGGGCGCGCCTGTCGATGTGGTTTCGACGGGCCCAGATCGTATAGAGACCATCGTTTTGCGCCACCCGTTTTGCTAACAAACACTTGGTGATTGACCGACTTTTAATTCCAGAATGAAATCTTGGTCAATTCTATACAGCAGTTATGCTTACAGTACGGCAAAATGATGTTTTCCATCGAGAAATCACAATAAGAATAATAGGAAGGGGAATATTTAGGATGCATTTATGCAAGGCTTTTTTCATAGGTTTAGGGCTCTTGGCTTTTTCAGCTATACCGGTCTATGGGGCCGACGAAACTCTAGACCTCAATGCCAATAACAGCGCGGCTCCTTATTGGCAACTTCAGGATATTCTAAAGAGATCGGTTGACCCGCTAGCGATGGAAACCGACGCCCAGCCGTCGGTTGCATTCTCTCTTGATGAGAGTAGCTTCAGAGCTGAACTACAAAAATCGTACAAATATACTTATGACCAAAGTGTCGTCTACTTCCCCGATACCCGCGGGCAAATGATGCCGTTTTTGGTGAAAGAGAAATCGAATTTCTCGCCAGTTTTAGCGGCTAAGTTCCCGCGCATTACTGCTTACTCGGGTGTTGCTCTAAATAACCCTAATGTGAAGGTCCGATTTAGTTTATCGCCCGATGGTATTGAGGCGATGGTCCATGGTGACCAGCAGGAAGGAAAAATCACCATACGAAAGTTATCAAGAGATGCAGATAGCTATGTGGTCTATACCAAACTGGACCGAAGTAAGACTAAAATTCCATTTTCATGCACAACTCCAGTGCCCGATAAAGCTGACAAAAGCCCAAGATTTAGTCTAAGAAATGAAAACTTTAGCCGTACCAGTTTCTCTGACGATAGCTTTCTGTCTAAATATAAAGTGGCTATTTCAGCTAGCAGCCAATACTCAGATTATTACGGAGGCACCTTAGAGGGCGCCTTGGCTGGGATTAACGCAACGCTAACGGGGCTAAACTTTATCTTTGAAAAAGATCTTGGCATCACTCTTGAGTTGGTCGATGACAATGATCTGATTGTTTATATCGATGCTGAATCAGATCCCTATACCGATGATCTCAATGGTTTAAATGGCGAATTACAGGCTAATCTCGACAGTGTCATTGGTGCTGGTAATTACGATATAGGACATATCTTCAGTAGTTTGGGTGCAAGCATGAGTGGTAATGCGGGAGCCATTGGTGCTGTCTGTAATGATTCCAATAAAGGCAGTGGTTATTCAGATTGGGCATTCCCTGAGGGAGGAGTATTCACTAATCTTGTGGCTCATGAGATGGGCCACCAGGTAGGCGCTAATCATACATTCTCGATGAGAACCGAAGGCACGGGAACCAACGTTGAGCCTGGTAGTGGCACCACTATTATGAGTTATGCGGGCATAACAGGTTCCGATGATGTGGCAGCAGAGGCTGATGATTACTATCACTATGTGAGTATTCAGCAGGGCTGGGCCTACCTGCAAAGTCAAGCATGCCATGTTGATACTGCTGTTGAAAATAGTGTACCTACCGTAACCGCTATTCCAGATTACACCGTGCCAGTTGAAACGCCCTTTGTACTTGTCGGCTATGCAACAGATGCAGACGCAAAAGATGTACTCAGTTATACCTGGGAACAGGTCGATAGTGGTTTGGTAACTTATGATGTTTTTGGGCCGGATAACACCCAAGGCGCGAACTTTCGTTCCCTAGCGCCCACGGCTAGCTCGACACGACATTTCCCCTTGTTGTCGAGCGTAATTTCGGGTGATCTCACCCAGCAAAACCCTACAACAGCTTCGACGTGGGAGACTTTATCGAATGTTCCTCGAGAGCTAAATTTCGCCTTTACCGTGCGAGACAATGCTCAGGGCGGCGGCGGAGTAGCCTCAGAGCTAGTAAAAGTCACTGTGGTCGATGACGACGGTGCCTTTAGCGTTACCTCGCAAGGAGATGGGCAACTCTACTTGGCGGGTTCTACCCAGACTGTTACCTGGCGAGTTGCTGGTACAAATATCGCGCCTATTCTTGCAGAGTCAGTCAATATTACTATGTCGATTGATGGTGGACTTTCCTTTCCCTATGTCCTGGCTGTAAATGTTGCCAATGATGGTAGCCACGCGGTGACTATTCCTGAAGTTGTTACTGCAGCAGCGCGTGTGAGAGTTGAACCCTCTAATAATATTTTTTATTCAATAAATACGCTGAATTTTGGCGTGACACGCGACGATATTGTTTTGACCTATAGTGATCTGGATTATTCTGTCTGTAATAATGACAGTGTCTCCGCATCGTTGACCTACGAAACGTCGGCAGTCTTCACTGATACGGCTATCTTTTCGTCTTTGAATACTCCGTCTAGTTTGTCTGTTGAATTTTCACCGGCTACTGCTACAACTCACAATACGCCAGTTGAGGTGACCTTCTCTGCTGCGAACAACATTGTCGTTGGTACCTATCCGGTTGATGTTATAGCGGCATCTGACATACGTACCCAATCTGTGACCTTCAATGTGTCCGCTTATAGCTCCCTATTTTCTCCTGTCAGCCTATCGCTTCCGGCTGATCAGAGTGTTCTTGAGGGATTGGCAACCAAGCTCGAATGGCAGTCGCAGAATAATGCCGTGAGCTACAAAGTAGAAGTTGCTACCGACGAGAACTTTGGTGCCATCGTGATTAATTCGACTGTTAATAATGCTTCTATGGCAGTCAGTGGACTGCAACGCGAGACGATCCACTATTGGCGGGTGACCCCAATCAATAGTTGTGGTGTAGCGGATGCTGGTAACGTGTATAGCTTCACCACTCCTAACTTATTTCAAGCGCAAGTCTTACCAGTGACGATTGTGTCGGACGTGCCGAATGTTATTGAGTCTACAATTTCAATCTCTGAAAGCTTGGTCATTACTGACATCAATGTTGGTGTCGACATTACTCATAGTTATGTTGCCGAACTTGCGGTTACTTTGACATCACCGTCTGGAATAACTTTATCTTTGCTGGAAATTGAGACTTGTTTGAACGATGACTTTTCCTCTGGTGCCGATATAAAGGCCATTTTCGATGATGCGGGTTCTGACCTTGTGTGTGGCTCATCGAGCCCAGTCGTCTCAGGAACCTTAAAGCCCCAATTAGGGACGCTTGGTATTTTTGATGGCCAAAGCACCCAAGGTGATTGGGTTCTGTCAGTGACCGACATTTATGAGGGAGATGGTGGAAGTCTTAACAACTTTACACTGGCAATCAGTACAGACGGTGTCTACGTTAACCGAGCTCCCTTCGCCTTGCCGCAATCAGTGAAAGCTACGCCCCAGGATTCTGTCGCAATTGTTCTAGAGGCTATAGACCCCGAAAGACAGGCTCTGAGCTATTCTTTGGTAGATATTCCGCTGCTAGGGCAACTGAGTGACTTAACCCCGAGTTTATTGAGCTCGACCGATACCAGTGGCGAGGCGAAAGAGGTTGCTCTGTCGTCTGATGGCGCCACCGCCTATGTCGCAAATGGATACTCTGGCCTGCAAGTTATTGATGTGAGCGACCCGCTAAACCCAAGTTTGTTGGGCCTATTTGACACTACTGGCACGGCAAGAGATGTGACGCTGTCAGCCAATGGGGCCATAGCCTATGTTGCTGATGGGTCTTCTGGATTGCAAATTATTGATGTGAGCAATCCTTTCGCGCTTTTACTGTTAGGCACATTTGACACCGATGGCTATGCATCAGGCGTAGCGCTGTCAACTGACGATAGTAAAGTTTATGTCGCTGATGGTAGTTCTGGGCTACATATTGTCGATGTTAGAGACTCGGCACTCCCGACGTCATGGGGCTTATTTAACACAGGGGACGAGGCCTCTGGTATAACGCTATCAGGGGACAATAATAAAGCTTATGTGGCCAATGGGGCGTCTGGACTACTCGTTATTGATGTGAGTGACGCTAGCAATATTTATTCATATGGGTCATTCGACACAATCGGAGTAGCCCTAGGGGTGGCTCTTTCAGCTGATGGAGCCATAGCCTATCTTGCTAGTGGATCGGCAGGTCTCGAGATTATTGACGTAAGCTACCCTTTTGAGCCAGTTTTATTAGGAGGGTTAGGCACTGCGGGTGCTCCAGTTGATGTCGAACTGTCACCCGATGGCAAGATAGCTTACGTCGCTGTGGGCGAGTTCGGCATACAAATTATTGATATAGAGGACTCTTCAAGACCCAGCTTATTGGGAATTTTTGATGCCGAGAATGCATCAGGCGTTGCCCTATCTGCGGACGCCACTGCGGCCTACGTTGCTAATGGTGCTGTTGGACTGCAGATTGTTGATGTGGCGCCAACTATCTTTGTTGCTGGAGATGTCATTCCTGAAGCTATTGTCTATACCCACACCTCGCAAGAAGTTGCTGCTGATGCGCTGACTGATACCTTTACCTTTAAGGTCAATGATGGCGCTCTTGACAGTAATGTGGCGGCTGTCGACATTTGGATGGATTCCCTTAGTAACAACGGAACCTGGACCTACTTCGAGTCTCTTACTGGGTCCATCACCATCACAGGCTGTGCTCCTGCTGTCTGTCCTACTGAGTTGGTGCTCCCGGAAACGATTAGCGGCGGCGCGGTGACCAGGATTGGAGACGGTGCTTTTGCTGCAAAGAATATAATATCGGCAACTATCCCAAGTAGCATCATATCTATTGGCGCTTATGCTTTTACATCAAACAATTTAATCTCGATAACCATTCCTAGCAGCATTACAGTTATTCGGGAAAGTGCGTTTGCAGACAATAAATTACTCGCTGTGAGCTTTTTGGGGGATAGGCCTTCCTTGGCGAGTGATAGCTTTTTTGGCAATCGAACACTAGCTCATGTGAGTTACTGTGAAAGTAAATCAGGGTGGCCTGGAGCTTCAATTTCAATTGGATCTACTGACGTAGGACCTATTGAAGATTGCGATTCAGTTAATAGAAACTATGATGCCGTCAGTAAATTAAGTGCCGCTGCTGCTTATGGAGACGCTAGTGGAATCACTGCAACAGATTTGAGCTCAGTGCTCGGAGTTGTGCGTGTTGATGCTAACAATATTGAGGTCTATCAAACAGCTATTGAATTGTTGGTAGACGGCACAGCTTTTGATGAATTAAAAGAAATTCAGTCGCTAATCGATTCGGTTAATTTAGCGATATCATCCTGTTCTTCCACCGTTTATTTTATAAATGTTAGCTCGGGCGATTGGCCGGGAGAGGTGAGTTGGTTCCTAGAAGACGCTTCAGGTGCAGTTCTGTATGAGGGGATTGCACCGTTCAACACAATGGTCTGTCTTGCGGATGCACGTCATACCCTTCGAATGTCCGACTTCTACGGTGATGGTTGGAATGGCGCTGAATTTACTTTACTGACCTCTACCGGAGATCTGGTTATCACTCGAACTCTGCTCTCTGGCAGTCAAGGAATGGGGGCGATTAATGTCGGCGATTATCCAAACGAGGGGCCAGTAGCCAATGCACAGACGGTTACTTTGGTTGAAAAAATACCAACAGACATAACGTTATCTGCCACAGATCCAGAGGATGATGATCTGACCTATTATCTTACCTCTGAGCCGACGAAGGGAACCTTCACTGCATTTAATTCCAGCCCACTCGGTTCGGTTTTCATTGGCAGTGTCGGTCTTAGTGTAGTTGTTTCAGGTGATGGAAATACGGCATTTGTCGCCAATTATGAAGGAGGCTTGCAGATTATTGATATCAGCGACGCCTCCAATCCTGCGCTACTCAGCACGTTCACTACTGAAGGCATTGCCTTTGATGTAGCCCTCTCAAGTGATGGCAATACAGTTTACTTGGCTGATGAAGAAGCTGGACTACAGATAATAGACGTAAGTGATAGGTTTAACCCGAGCTTTATAGGTGCTCTTGATACGGAGGGCTACGCCATTGGTTTAGATCTGTCGAGTGATGGATCAATAGTCTATGTAGCAGACGTCATTTCATTGCAAATAATTGACATTAGTAACGCTCAAAGTCCGAGTTTGTTGGGGTCGATTACTACCTCAGGCTCAGCCTATAACGTTACTCTATCAGCTGATGAAAGCACCGCTTTCTTAGCGGTTGATAGTGCTGGTTTGGATATTGTTGATATCACTAATTTGGCAAGTCCCGTTCTAATAAGTACTCTGGATACGCCTGGACTAACTAGAGCTGTGCAGTTATCTAATGATGGAAAAACCGCCTATGTTACAGCCGATTCCTTTGGGCTACACATTGTCGACATCAATGATCTGTCGAGTCCAAGCCTGCTAAGTAACCTTGATACTGATGGAAACTCATGGGGGTTGACCTTGTCCGCTGATGGTAACTTTGTTTATGTGGCAGATTCCATTGGCCTCGCGGTGATAGATGTCAGGGACAAAAAATCGCCTACATCCATGGGCGTATTTATCACTGATGCAGATAATTATGGAGTCGCATTGTCTGGCGATAGTGATAGGGCATACCTTGGTATTGTAGGGGGGTTACAAATCATTAATGCGACCATATCTAACCTCGTGGCAGGTGATGAAATGCCTCAGGTGGTTAGCTATACGAGCACTGCGATCGACGCAACCGCCGATAGCTTTAGCTTCAAGGTCAACGACGGTCGGCTAGATAGTGGTATCGCTCTGGTTGATATCACAATCCTTTTAGATACTGATGGCGATGGCGTGACTGATGAATTTGATGCGTTTCCGCTAGACCCATCTGAAACATTAGACACAGATTTAGACGGCACAGGTAACAATGCTGATATCGATGACGATGGTGATGGTGTTAGCGATGAATTAGATGCCTTTCCGTTAGATTCGACTGAAAGCTTAGATACTGACTCTGATGGTACCGGTGATAATGCCGATACTGATGATGATGGCGATGGTGTTGCCGACAGCGCAGATGCCTTCCCCCTTGATTCGACGGAAACCTTAGATACTGACTCGGATGGTACCGGCAACAATGCCGATGCCGATGATGATGGCGATGGGGTTAGTGATGCGGATGACGCGTTGCCCTTAGATCCAACGAACGATTCAGATAGTGATGGTGTTGCTAATAATGTTGACTCTTTTCCACTAGATTCAACTGAAACTACAGATAGCGATTTTGATGGAGTTGGAGATAATTCAGATGTCTATCCCAATAATAATCTGTATGCATTTGATTCAGATGGTGATGGTATGCCGGATGCTTGGGAAAGTCTCTATGGTCTTGACCCGAACGATCCCTCGGACACGACAAGTGATCAAGATAACGATGGCGTAACAGCGTTAGATGAATTCTTAGCTGGAACGATTCCGTCGGGATCAATAGACCTTGATGGTAATGGTAAATATGACGCGCTAACTGATGGTCTTCTGTTGTTAAGAGGTATGTTTGGCCTAACTGGGGACGCCCTTATTGCTGGAGCCATCGCATCTGATGCAGTTTATACATCTTCGGTTGATATTGAAGCAAGAATTCAGGTGTTAGGAAGTCTTGCGGATATTGATGGTAATGGGTCAGTGGATGCATTAACAGATGGCTTGCTTGCGCTGAGGTATCTGTTTGGTTTGGAGGGCGATACGCTAATGCACGGCGTGGTAGCCTCTGATGCGACGAGGACATCTCCAGCAGAGATCGAGGCTCATTTGGCGACATTGATGCCTGCGCTATAGAGCGCCCACGTATACGGTTACTCTAGGTCAGGCAACACAACAGGTACAACTTTAATGCTACTGTTGATGTTGAGTCTCTTGATGGCTTGACGTCGGGGTTTACGCAGGCAATAATCTGATGTTAAGAGTTCAAAAAAGCCGCCCTAGGGTGGCTTTTTTATTTTAAAGAGCCTTCTAAATATTCACTTAGATCACCATTCCCGCACTCGTTAACCGATGGGTATTTTTGATAAAGACCCGGCCTATTACCTAAAGTCTAGATTCACGAAAAAAAAGGCTCTATTTGCGTGCAGGGCTCTTGCCAAAATCGGACAACTTAGGTACCTTAAAAGAGCTAGATCTAATAACAAGAAAGGGTTCTTCCCTAGATATTATTGTTAGGCGAAAGAAACCCATACGTTTGGGGTATTTTATGCCACGAAAACTGTACAAGGATTATTCTTTTTACAGCCCTCTTTATCGTCTGTCTCAGACGGTCGGACACTTTTTTGATTTAATAATTATTTTCCCTGTCAGTAATACTGCATGTCAATATTTCATTGATGGAGAGTCTTAGTGGTTAATTCCTACGCTAATGAAATTTGGCCGCTGGCGGTTTATTTTGTCATGGTGATTCTTCTAGTAATCACTATGTTGGTACTTTCTTGGTTGCTCGGACAAAGGCGTCGTGAAGCAGCGACCAACGATCCGTTTGAATCAGGTATTGTTTCTGTCGGTGGCTCGCAAATACGTATTTCGGTCGAATTCTATCTGGTAGCCATTTTCTTTGTTATTTTCGATTTGGAAACCGTCTTTATTTTTGCCTGGGCGATAGCCTTTTTTGAACTCGGTTGGCAGGGTTATCTATCGATGGTGGTATTTATCGGGATACTGGGTTTGGCAATAGTCTATGAGTGGCGGTCCGGTGCGTTGGACTGGGGTAATAAAACTCGCGTTGGATTAAAAGAAGCGCAAAAATCGACTGAGGTGAAATAATGGATTGGAGTTTAACGAGGCCTGAACAGGGCAATGTGGTTGGCCAAAGCGAAGACTTCATTGAAGAGCAGGTTAAGCGTAATGTAGCCTTTGCCAAACTTGAGGACTTAGTTGCTTGGGGCCGCGCCCATTCCTTGTGGCCGTTCAATTTTGGTTTGTCTTGCTGCTATGTTGAGATGGCGACTTCTTTTACGAGTCGACATGATATCGCCCGCTTTGGCTCTGAAGTTATTCGTGCCACGCCGCGCCAAGCGGATTTGATGGTTATTTCAGGGACCTGTTTTTTAAAAATGGCGCCAGTGATTCAGCGCCTTTATGAGCAACTGTTAGAGCCTCGGTGGATTATCTCTATGGGGTCCTGTGCTAACTCTGGTGGCATGTACGATATTTATTCCGTGGTGCAGGGTGTGGACAAGTTTATTCCAGTAGATGTTTATGTCCCCGGCTGTCCGCCGCGACCGGAAGCTCTCATGCAGGGCTTGATAATGCTTCAAGAATCGATTGGCAAGGAGCGGCGTCCTATTACTTGGGCCGCGGGGGATCAAACGATCGTCAAGCCGGCCAAAATCAGCAAGCGTGATGAACTTACCGCGCAACGCATTCAGGCAACAGAATTAAGGGAACCGAAAAACAGCTAGGGTCCCAACAACATACTGAGAGGGTTAAATGCAGACGGCTGAATCAATGGTTCATAGCCAAGTAGAAGAAACCTTGTATCGCCAGTTTGGGCAGGAGCAGTTTATTGTCCAATCAACGGCCGACTCCATTCTGACACTGTGGGTGCCTAGATCTCTTTTGTCTGAGGTTTTAAGATCCCTCAAACCCCAGTTTTCTATGCTCTACGATCTGTTTGCGATCGATGAGCGCACGCGTCAACATCGTGGGGGTCAGCCAGCTTCAGATTTCACTGTTGTTTATCAGTTGCTTTCTATGCAGCGCAATGATGATATTCGCATCAAGGTGGCCTTATCGGAACCTGACCTAAACCTGCCGACGATTATTAGTATTTGGCCTAACGCGAATTGGTATGAGCGAGAGGCTTGGGATATGTTTGGTGTAGTCTTTGATGGCCATCCCAACCTTTATCGCATTCTTCTTCCGCCAACCTGGGAGGGTCATGCGTTACGCAAAGACCATCCAGCCAGAGCCACCGAGATGGCTCCGTTTGAAATGGGCCCTGAACGGGTTGCTAAAGAACAGGAGGCGCTGCGGTTTCGTCCTGAAGAGTGGGGGATGGAAAAGGCCAGCGAAGATAGCGAATATATGTTCCTCAATTTGGGTCCCAATCATCCCAGTGTTCATGGTGTGTTTCGGGTTGCCCTTCAGTTAGATGGTGAGGTGATTGTTGATTCTGTGCCCGACATTGGTTACCACCATCGCGGTGCCGAAAAGATGGGCGAACGCCAAACTTGGCATACCTACATTCCCTATACAGACCGAATTGATTATCTTGGTGGGGTGATGAATAACCTAGCCTATATTCAGTCGGTGGAAATGTTGGGCGGTGTTGTGGTGCCCGAACGAGCCAAAATTATTCGTATTATGTTGGCCGAACTGTTCAGAATTTCCAGCCACCTAGTGTTTTATGGGACTTTTGTTCAAGACGTGGGTCAGATGTCACCAGTGTTTTATATGTTCGCTGATCGCGAGCGATTGTTCGGCATTATTGAGGCGATTACCGGCGGGCGTATGCACCCCGCATGGTTCCGCATTGGTGGTGTTGCTCAGGACCTACCAGAGGGCTGGGATAAACTGGTTCGCGATTTCATTGATTTTTTGCCTGCCCGCCTAGATCACTATGACAGGATGGCAATGCAAAACAAAATACTGAAAGAGCGTACTGTAGGCATTGGTGTCTATACCCAGCAAGAGGCGATTGATTGGGGTATCACCGGGCCGGGGTTGCGTGCTACCGGTTGTGATTGGGATGTGCGTAAAAAACGCCCCTACGGTGGCTATGATCAGTTCGACTTTGATGTTCCCGTTTCTCACAACGGTGACTGTTACGATCGTGCTGAATTGCGTATTGAAGAAATGCGCCAGAGCCTACGCATTATTCGCCAGTGCCTAGATAATATGCCCGGCGGGGCCTACAAGAGTGACCACAGGCTTACTACGCCGCCGCCGAGAGAGAAAACAATGGAAGACATTGAGACTCTTATCCACCATTTTCTCAATGTCAGCTGGGGGCCGGTGGTGCCAGCAGGAGAGGCCTCGGTAATGATTGAGGCGACTAAAGGGATAAATAGTTACCACTTAATTAGTGATGGTGGGACTAACTCTTATAGAACTCGTATACGAACTCCTTCTTTCCCTCACTTACAGCAAATACCTTTAATTAGTAAAGGCCTAATGATCCCTGATTTGATAGCTATTATTGCCAGTATCGATTTTGTTATGGCGGATGTTGACCGATGAGTAATGCAAAGATGATTCAAAGTGACATCAGTTCAGTACTTACGCTGCAGGAGAGGGCGGAGATAGATCATGAGCTTGAACATATTCCTTATAAATCTGGGGCTGCCATTGACGCTTTAAAAATAGTTCAGGCTGGGCGCGGCTGGGTGTCTGATGAGAGCCTTCAAGCCATCGCCAAATATCTAGATATGTCGGCCGAAGAGTTAGAGGGAGTGGCTACTTTTTATAACTTAATTTATCGCCGCCCGGTGGGCGAAAAAGTCATTCTATTTTGTGACAGCGTCAGTTGCTGGATAAGTGGTTGCGACAGTATTAAGCAAACTATTTCTGATACCTTGGGTATCGATTACGGTGAGACCACTGAGGATAATCGTTACACGCTTCTGCCTGTTCCCTGTTTGGGTGCCTGTGACAGGGCCCCAGTGATGATGGTCGGCGATGATTTGGTCACCCATCTTGATGATAATAAAATTAGTGAGATTTTTGCTAGTAGTAAATCGGGAGGTCAGTCTTGATGGAAAAAGTACTGACTCGCAATATTGAGCCGGGTAAAGCACCCACTGACATGACTGCCTACGAGGCTAATGGTGGCTATCAAGGTCTGCGTAAAGCTATGTCGGGTATGTCTCCCCTAGAGTGCCGGGAGGTTGTCAGCGCATCTAATCTGCGCGGGCGTGGCGGTGCTGGATTTCCCACCGGTATGAAGTGGAGCTTTGTGCCGATGGATGATAAATGCACCCCGGGCCACAAATATTTGGTCTGTAATGCCGATGAAATGGAGCCGGGTGCCTTTAAAGATCGTCTGCTGATGGAGTACGACCCTCATCAGCTCATCGAAGGGATGATTTTGTCGGCATATTGTATTGGCGCTGACCTTTCTTACATCTTTATTCGGGGCGAGTATGTGGTGGCCATTGAGCGCCTTCGCCAAGCCTTGGTAGAGTGTTATGCCAAAGGTTATCTTGGCGATAATATTCTCGGTAGTGGCTTCAAACTTGATATGTACGTCCACACCAGTGCCGGTCGCTATATCTGCGGTGAAGAAACGGCCCTCATTAATGCGCTTGAAGGCAAGCGGGCAAATCCTAGAGCCAAGCCACCATTTCCTCAGGTGAGTGGTCTCTGGGGTCGCCCGACTATCGTTAATAATGTCGAAACGCTGTGTAACATCCCTCATATTATTGACCGTGGTGCTGAGTGGTTTAAGAGTCTCGGGGTGGGTGAGGACGCTGGTACTAAAATTTTTGGTGTTAGTGGGCGAGTTAAAACCCCCGGCTGTTGGGAGCTTCCAATGGGTACCCCAATCCGTGAAATTCTTGAAAACCATGCTGGAGGCATGCAAGACGGCTTGCAGCTGAAAGGGTTTTTGCCCGGTGGTGGTTCAACCGACTTTTTAACGCAGGAACATCTCGATTTAGCCATGGACTATAACGTCATTAGTACAGCTGGTAGTCGCATGGGTACTGGCACAATGATTATTCTTGATGACCAGACTTGCCCGGTGGGCATGGTGTTGAATTTGATTCGCTTTTTTGCCCATGAATCTTGTGGGTTTTGCACGCCTTGTCGTGATGGTCTGCCTTGGACGAGACAGGTACTAGAAGAGATAGAGCAGGGTCGTGGCAAAACAGAAGATTTGGATACGCTGGAATACCAAATTAACTATATAGGTGCGATCGGTAACACGCATTGTGCTCTAGCGCCGGGCGCTATGGAGCCGCTGCAAAGTGCACTTAAATACTTCCGTGAGGATTTTGAGCGACATATTAGTGGTAGCTGTTGCCCTTACCACTCAGGAAAGGGAGCCTAAACTATGCCAATGATCTATGTTGATGGTCAGGAAATTGTGGTCAAACAAGGCGAAAATATACTCGAAGCCTGCCTTAATGCTGGTCTGGATCTACCCTATTTTTGCTGGCATCCAGCCATGGGTTCTATCGGCTCTTGCCGTCAATGCGCATTGGTCCAATACCAGAACGAGGAAGATACCCGAGGCCGAATAGTGATGGGCTGCATGACCCCGGTAAGCGAAGGTGCAAGGTTCTCGCTTAAGGCCGAGAATGCTACGCAGTTTCGCAAGGCGGTTGTTGAGAGCCTCATGCTTAATCACCCGCATGACTGCCCGGTATGTGCTGAAGGTGGAGAATGCCATCTGCAAGACATGACCGTCATGGTCGGACATCGTGATCGCCGATATACCGGTAAAAAGAATACCTATCGCAACCAATATTTAGGTCCTCTGATTGATCATGAGATGAATCGCTGCATTGCTTGTTACAGATGTGAACGCTACTACCGAGATTATGCTGGAGGTAAAGATCTAGGCGCCCAGGCCTCCCATGACCACCTGTATTTTGGTCGTCACGAGGAGGGTGTTCTAGAGAGTGAGTTTTCGGGGAACTTGGTTGAGGTTTGCCCCACAGGGGTTTTCACCGACAAGCCGTTTCTAAAGCAATACAGTCGTAAGTGGGATTTACAGTCTGCACCTTCTATATGTCAGGGCTGTGCTGTGGGCTGCAATATTGCTCCTGGGGAACGTTATGGCAAGGTTAAGCGTGTTCATAATCGCTATAACGACGAGGTTAATGGCTACTTTTTGTGTGATCGAGGTCGTTTCGGTAGCGGCTATTTGAACAGTGACTTGCGTCTTGATTATGCAGGCATTAAGAATCCCGATGGTAGTTTCTTTGCCGTACACCAGCAACAAGCATTAGATACCGCGGCTGAATGGATGGCAGGTAAAAAAGTCGCGGCTATTGGTTCGCCCCGAGCATCACTGGAAGCGAATTATCTGTTGCGAGAGTTGGTTGGAGCGAAAAATTTTGCGCCCGGGTTTTCAGACCAAGAAGCTGATTTGATTGGCAGTATTGTCAATATTTTACAGACAACCAAGTCCATCAATCCATCGATTAAGCAGATAGAGACTGCCGATGCGGTACTTATTCTTGGTGAAGATGTTACTAATACCGCCCCTCGTGTGGCGCTTGCACTTCGTCAGTCTGTACGCAACAAAGCCTTTGAATTAGCCGAGCAGATGGGTCTTCCGGCATGGCAAGACGCCGCGGTTCGCAATCTTGCTCAAGACCAGCGTTCGCCGATGACTGTCGTGTCGGCCATGGATACGCGTCTAGACGATGTTGCTAGTACCTGTGTTTCTTTGGCGCCTGATGATATAGCCGCATTTGGCCATGCTGTAGCGGCAGCCCTAGCGGGTGAAACGACAGATAATACTGAGGCAGATGCTGCGGCGCAGATGCTTAAAGCGGCGAAAAACCCGCTAATAGTCAGCGGTTCAAGCATGGCTCATCAGGGTATTATTAACAGTGCGGCTGCAGTGGCGGATGCTTTGAACCAGGCGACAACCATGCTGAGCTTCTGCGTGCCTGAGTGCAACAGCTTAGGTCTGGCACTGATGGTAGCCGATGGTTCTAGTAGTAGTTTAAAGGCCCTAGCTAAAAGAGCAGCCAAACTAGACGCATTGATTGTATTAGAAAATGATTTGTACCGCCGCGGCGATAAAGAGCTAATTGACCAACTGTTGGTTAGCGGCACTAAAATTATTACCTTGGATATGTATGAGAATGACACCCTTGATCAGTCTGACTTGGTCATGGCGGCGGCATCCTATGCTGAGTCACAAGGCACTTTGGTTAGCAGTGAGGGCCGTGCTCAGCGGTTCTACCCCGTTCATTCTCCCGCGGCTGAAAGATTACCTAGCTGGCAGTGGTTACTGCGCTTGGCTAAGATTACTGAACACAAAAAGTTAGCGAAACTGGAGAATTTTGATCAGATAGTTGTTGCCTGCGCTAAGAGTAGTCCCCTATTTTCTGCTCTTGTAGATGTAGCGCCACTCAATAATTTTAGAGATCGCGGTTCAAAGATACCTCGCCAGACTCATCGTTACAGTGGTCGTACAGCGATGAATTCAGATGTTTCGGTGCATGAACCTCAGCAGCCAAAAGATCATGAGAGTCCATTATCCTACAGTATGGAAGGTCTAAATCGAGATCAGCCAGCATCATTGATTCCCTTTGTTTGGGCGCCAGGTTGGAATTCCAATCAGTCTTTGCAAAAATTTCAGTCTGAGGTGGATGGGCCGCTAAAAGGTGGTTCTTCAGGGGTGCGGCTAATTAGTTCATCTCAAGCGGGTGCTGAGATCTCTCCGCAGGTTGGTGAAATTATATTAAAGCCCCATCAGTGGCATCTGGTGCCCATGGAGCAGATCCACGGCAGTGATGAATTGTCGAGTCATACGGATGAGATTGCTGAGTTAGCGGGCCGCGGGTTTGTCGCTATTGGTCGGAAAGTAGCTGAAAAGCTTGCCGTCACCGAGGGCGATGGTTTGTTGGTTAAGCAGGGTGAGATTGAATGTTCACTGGAGGTTAGGATTCTGTCTAGAGTGGCAAAAAACTGTATTGGCTACAGCGCCGGATACTCAGAGACGCAAGGTCTTACGGCGGGAAGTTTGGTTGGCTTGGAGGTCGATAAAGCATGGCGGCGCTCTGGCCCTGAAATGATTGCCTCGGATAAAGCGGCCTTCGAACAGGTGATCGGTGGCGGAGGTGCGAGTAATGTCTGAGTTGATGCCTGTAATCCTCGCTCTCACGATCTTAATTGGTGGCGTTGCTGGAGCGGCCGTCTTGACTTGGTTTGAAAGACGCTTACTGGGTGTTTGGCAAGATCGCTACGGCCCTAACCGACTTGGGCCATTTGGAATTGGCCAGGTAGCGGCAGACATGATTAAGCTATTATTTAAAGATGACTGGGTCCCACCCTTTGCAGATCGAATGGTATTTATTTTTGCTCCCACCGCTATCGTTGTGGCTATGATGATGGGTTTTGCTGTGGTGCCCTTTGCGCCTGGCATGATGATTATCGACGTTAATATTGGCCTGTTATTTTTTCTCGGCATGACATCTCTCGCGGTTTATAGCGTACTTCTTGGCGGCTTGGCCTCTAACAATAAATATGCACTTTTGGGGGGCTTGAGATCGGCAGCACAAATGGTCAGTTATGAAGTCTTTATGGGGCTCTCGTTGATTGGCGTAGTAATGATGTCAGGTAGCTTTAGCTTGGTGGACATCGTCGAAGCCCAGACCGACGTTTGGTTTTGTTTCTCTCAGATTCTCGGCTTGATCGTATTTATTATAGCCGGGATCGCTGAGAGCCATCGTCTGCCTTTCGATTTACCTGAGGCTGAGCACGAGCTTACTGCAGGTTTCCATACTGAATACGGCGGCATGAAGTTTGCCATGTTTATGCTTGGGGAATATCTCGGGCTGATGCTCATTTCTTGCATGATTGTGACCCTATTCTTTGGTGGTTGGCATGGGCCAAT
>Ga0075109_1001215_pt1 | contig 16312 bp, 13 predicted proteins | sample AntAceMetag02UKD_FD_69798 | JGI IMG/M metagenome (GOLD analysis project Ga0075109, IMG submission 69798) | Saline lake microbial communities from Ace Lake, Antarctica - Antarctic Ace Lake Metagenome 02UKD | ecosystem: Environmental > Aquatic > Non-marine Saline and Alkaline > Saline | place...
CCGCACCGCTCTCCCCGACCGTAAACAAGTCCTTTCGGTAATGCCCTCGGCTGATCACGTGATAAACCGCCCCCGCATATTCAACTCTCAGTTTCCTTGGCATGCTCTAAACCTTCTGAATCAATCCTTCCACGCCAACCATGTTATTAAGCGTTTGACCCCTTAGGATTGCCCTGGACGTTGTAGGTGACGACGTTCAGAACTTGACCACCGGCGTCGTAGCTACCGGCAATACCTTTCGAGCGCAGGGGACTGATCCCGATCTTGCCCCGCCGTGTGCCATCGCCCCGGAAGAACAAGATGTCGTCTTCGACCTTGAGATGCTCCGGGGGAACTTTACCGAAATAGCTATCGTTCACCTTCAAGCCAAGATCCGCCTGCGAACCGCCTTTGAAAGGAATTACCATCGTAGTCTCTGGCGAAGGTTTATACATGCCCAACATCCAGATCGAGAGTAAGCCGCTTTCCGGCTTCCATTCATTCTCTCCCTGATTGGTGATCCGATTGTCAGTTTTATAACCGACCATACGAATCCCATCCTCTAGTTCGATTCCAAGTGTCTGGGCTATTTCCGCGTGACTGAGCAGCTTGACCGTACGTTCAATCCCCACCTTGAACCGCGTCCCGCTGAAATTAACCAGCTCGGTCGCGTGCTTGAAGGTCGCCGAAATTTTCGATTGCTCGACGACTTCGTAGGCTTCGGTATCAATGGCTGCCGGCGTTCTCCAATCGGAAAAATCAAACTTCGTCGCTGGAGCAAAAAACACCGAATACTGGCCGCCTTCGGGACCGAACCAGAAGCGCTCTTCGCCACCGAACACATAGATATGTTCCTCCAACTGCCCTTTCCTTTCTGCGTCAGAGAGCAGCCCTTTTGTAATCACCGGACGATTGATCCAGCCGAAACTCGGCCCGCTGGCGGCGTCGAAGGTACTCGTCATCACCCGCCCTTGGTAGGCCGGGGCGACTGCAACTGACGCGTCACCATCCTGCAAAACCACGATATCCGTATGCTGCTCAAGGAAGCTCAGATCGTCGGAATAGGCACCGCCGAGATCCCCCGAACGACAGCCCGAACTGAATACCACTCCAGCCATCAGAAGGGATACGGAAATAAAAGGCAGCACCTGCCCACTACGGTGTTTTTGTTGATTTATATTCTGCGTCATATTTTTCTATCAGAAATACCCCACTACTTTTTCTTTCTTACTGGCGGCACTCGGTTGAGTGCTTAAACTGTTCCTCCATGTATTGCGCCAAGAATTCGGCATCATGGCGATTTTGGCATCAATTTTTATAGACATTGTTTCGGTGCCCAACTTGAACCACAGTGATGATCAATTCGTTGTCTTCTATCCTATACAAGATTCTATAATTGCCTTGTCGAACTCTGTATTTCTCTTGGCCTGATAGCTTCTTGCTCCCCGCTGGTCGTGGGTCAAATGCTAGCTTTCGTATTCTTCCAACGATTCTGATTTTATCCTGCTTGTTGACCCTCTCAATTTCTTTCGCTGCCGACTTTTTGATTACAATTCTATAGTTTTCCATTTTCTTTCAGGGATGTCACGAAGGCTTCAAAGTCGATGGTCGGCTCAGCTTCCCTTTCTCTGAACGTTTCCAAATCTTCCGCATCCTCGAAGAGCGCAGAACGAACAGCATCATTCACTAGATCGGATACTGGTGTCGAAATCTCAGCAGATTTCATTTTTAATGCCCGGTGGAGTTCTTCTTCAAAATAGACTGTTGCACGTTTCATTTAGTCACTAAAACGTCAAAACGCTAAAATGTCCAGTTCTTTTTGCGAACGTAGAGATCAGCGGATGCGAGCCGGGAGGAAAACGCGAATGGCGGCGGGCATTTAGGATACGCGTTGGTAGATGCGATTGTGACCGATGTTGAGCACGTTGACGAAGCCGAGCGGGGCGAGCGCTGAAAGGGCGGCGGTGACCTCGGGGTAGCCTTTCCAGAAAACGGTGCCGGGGAGATCGTGGCTGGCATCGTCGGCGATGAGCCAGCCGCCGGGCACGACTTTGGCTCCGAAGGTGGTGAAGTCGTGGCGCGCGCCGGCCTCGCGGTGGTCGCCGTCCACATAGATGAGTTCGTAGCGGGCCTCGGCGAGGGTGGCGAGCAAAGCGGGGTCGGTGGAGTAGCCGCGATGGAGTTTTACGGAATCGAAGGAAAGGCGGTGGTGGTCGAAGTGGGTGCGCACGATGGCTTCGTAGTCTTCGGCGGCGTAGAAATTACCGGTTTTCACCTGTTCGCGGTAGGCGCGGTCGAGGCGGTAGCGGAGACGTTGGAGGAGGCTGGGGGGAGGGGCGGGATTACCGGCGAGCGGGGTGACAGCGTGGACCTCGATATCGAACTGAAGTTCGCGGGCGAGGAGGGACCAGAGGGAGATTATTTGGCCCTTGAAAACGCCGATTTCGAGCGCGCGCACGTGGCCGAAGCGAGCGGCGGCTTCGGTGAGCAGGCAGGCCCAAAGCGAGTGAAAAGCGGGATCACCGTAGCCGAGTTTATGTTGTTCGACGTGGGCGCGGTGGGCGGAGAGGACGGGGTCGGCGGCGGTGGCGGCGGTGAAGGCGGCGAAGACGGAATCGTTGCCCTCGGTGGTGTTGCGGTAGGCGGCGATTTGGGTGCGGTAGTTTAGGGAGGGATTCATAGCAGTCGGTTGCGTAAGAGGTGAAGCCGACGGGCGAAGGTCCAGCCGGTAAAGCGGGCGAGGTGGGCGACCCACGCTGGCCCGCCGCGCGGGGTGTCGGGGTGGTCAAGGGGAAGGTAAATGGGGTCAAGGAAGGTAAATGGGGTCAATATGCAATCTTTGCGGTGAAGGGGCGAACGTGGTCGAAGGGCCGACGGGGACGTCGGCGTTCCCAGGGGGACTTTAGGGTAAATGTTTCTTGGGTGGTCTTGCGGGGGTCGCGAGTGTCAGAACGGCGCACCTTTGCTTGACCGGGCGGCGGGGCGGGGGATGATTCGAGGATGATTCCAACGGTATTGATTGTAGACGATGAGCGTCACACCCGTGACGGCCTGCAGCAGGCGCTGGAGGATAACTTCGACGTTTCGGTCGCGGCGAGTGCCGACGAGGCATTCAACCAACTTTCGGCCCAAGAGTTTGATGTCGTGGTCACCGATCTGCGGATGCCGGGCAAGAGTGGGCTCAAGGTTATCGACAAGGCGCTCGCCATGCCGAATCGCCCGGCGGTTCTCATGATGACCGCTTACGGCAGCATCGATACGGCGGTGGAGGCGATGCGGCGCGGGGCGGTAGATTTTCTCACTAAACCCGTGAATATCGAGCGGCTGGAGATCCTGATCAATCGGGCGCTCAAGAACCGCACTTTGGAAGTTGAGGTCCAGCAACTGCACGAGCGGTTGGACGAGAAGTTCAACTTCAACGGGATGATCGGAGATTCGCCGAAATTGAAGGAGGTCATTGATCGGGTGAGACTGGTCGCGCCCTCGAAAGCCACGATCCTGGTCGAGGGTGAGTCGGGCACCGGCAAGGAGTTAATTGCGCAGGCGATCCACCAAAGCAGTCCGCGGGCGCGGGCTCCGTTCGTCGCGGTGCATTGCGCGGCGCTGTCGGAGAATTTGTTGGAGAGCGAAATTTTCGGCCACGAAAAGGGCTCGTTCACCGGAGCGATGGAACGGCGGATCGGGCGTTTCGAGGCGGCGGACGGGGGCACGCTGTTCCTCGACGAAATCGGCGAGATCTCGGCATCGACGCAGGTGAAGTTGCTGCGGTTTTTGGAAACCAAATCGATCGAGCGCGTGGGGGGGACCAAGACGATTGATTTGGATGTGCGTCTCGTCGCGGCCACCAACCGCAATCTCGAGGCGCTGGTGCGGGAAGGGAAGTTTCGGGAGGACCTCTTCTTCCGGCTCAACGTCGTGGGCATTCTGATGCCACCCCTGCGGGAGCGGCCCAGCGATATCGCGTCGTTGCTGACCCACTACTTGAAGCATTTTGCGGCGGAGAACGGATTGCCCACGCCCGAAGTCGAGGCCGGCGCGTTGGCTACGCTGGAAGCTTATGGTTGGCCGGGAAATATTCGCGAGCTGCGCAACTTCTGCGAAAACGCGGTGGTGTTACATCGGGGCGGGAAGCTCTCCGAGTATGAAATTGATCCTAAATTCCGCGGCGAAGGTGCGGTCGCGGCCACCCAGTCCAGCGCGCTCGGGGCACCACCCAAATCCTCGCTTTCGGTGGAGGAGAACGAGAAGCGATTGCTGCGCGAGGCGCTGATCAAAGCTCGGGGTAATCGCACCAAGGCGGCGCAATTAATGGGCATCAGCCGGCGCACCTTACATCGGAAACTCGTGTTATGGCCGGAGCTGGACACGACGGATTAAGTCGGCCCCTCGGCGCATGAATCTACAACAAGCGATCCATTGGTTGGAGCAGGGCCGGGGGGCGCACGTGCTGCGCACGACGGCGGTGTTGCTCGGGCTGCTGGGTTTGACGGTGCTAGTCGCCTACAAACAGTTCCATGGTCCCAGCACGGAAGAGACCCTGCGGCAGGCTGACCTAGGACGATCCATCGCGAGCGGGCAGGGGTTCACGACCTCGGTGAATTACCCGCAATTGCATGCCGCACTGGAGAAGCGCGGCCGGATCTTCGATCCGACGGAGCGGTTTCCGGAGGTGTATCATGCTCCCGGATACGCTGCCTTGATTGCTGGCGTGCTGGCGCTGACGCCGGATGCGGTGAGGCAGACTTGGTTCGAGGAGGTGCCGGCCGCGCCGACGGGATTTGGCGCCGACTACATGTTGTTGGGCTTGAACGTCGCCTTACTGCTGGTGGTGGCCAGCCAAAGTTGGTGGCTGGGTTGTCGATTGTTTGACGCGCGGGTGGGGCTGATCACGGGGGTGGGGGCTATGATTTCGACGTCCATCTGGGGGCATGTGGTGGCCGTGGATGGGACGGCGCTAGCCATGGTTTTGCTGTTAGCGTTGTTTCAGAGTTTGGTGAAGGCGGATACGGCGGTGGAAGAAGGGCGATCGGGCGGCCGTTGGTGGGCGAGCGCAGGGGTGGTGGTGGGATTGCTGTTTTTGACCGACTACCCGTTGGCGGTGCTCGGCGTGGCGGTGGCGGGTTTTGCGTGGTGGCGGGGGCAGCCCAAGATGGCCGGAGTGGTCGTGCTGCTGGCGGTGGTCGTGGCGTTGCCGTGGATGGCGCGCAACGTCGCGGTGATCGGGTCGCCGGTGGGGCTGGCCGGCCAAGGCATCGCTTTACGGATGGGGGATGCGACAGCCGATCCGGAGCGGGTGCGGACCACGCTATCCGCCGATGGTCCCGCTCTCAGTATTAACAAAATGGGCAACAAGGTGCTCACCAAATTGCAGACGACGTTGCGGCAAGACCTGTGGGCGGGAGGCGGGCTCCTGTTGACCGCGTTTTTTGTGACCGGGTGGATTTACCAATTCAAGCGTCCGGGCACCAATCGACTACGCACGATGGCCGCGCTCTTGCTGGGCCTGATGGTATTGGCGCAGGGGTTGATGAATTCTGGCGAAGGCGAACGCACGGCGACGGCGGTGGGCGCGCCGCTGATCATCTTATTCGGGGCGGGTTTCTTTACGGTGCTGGTGAGCAGCAGTCCGGCGCTCAAACGGTGGCCGGGGATCGCGGCGCTGGCGTTGCTGACCTTGCAGGCGTTGCCGCTGGTTCATGATGTGATGGAGCCGCGGCGCATCCATTTCAGTTACCCGCCATATTATCCGGCATTTTTCAAAGCCATGGGCGAGGAGTTGGAGCGCAGTGGCGAAACGCGGGTCGGTTGGATGGCTGATGTCCCGGCCGGAGCGGCGTGGTATTCGGGCCGCCGCACGTGGGCGCAACCGCAAACGTTGCGCGATTTTTATGCGATCCATGTTGAGCAACGTCAGGTCGCGCTCGTGCTAACCCCGCACACTTTGGATCGGCCGTTTTTCGTTGAATTGGCGAGTGGCGCGAGCAGCCGTTCGCGGTTCGGGGAGTGGGGGCGGATCTACACGGGATTGATCACCGGACGCTTACCCCCGGGCTTCCCGCTGACGGAGCAGAAACCGCTGGCCGACAATTTTTATCTCGTGATCGATGGAGCCTGGGCGAGAGCCCACGGAAAATAAATTGCATCAATGAGACCACCGGACCTTTCTACCCATTCACAAGTTGCTGATGATTAAGCGCTGTATCGCCACGATTTCCCTAATCTCCCTCGCTGGCCCGCTAGGAGCAGTCTATGCCCCGATTCCTGAAGAGGAGTTGGGCAAAGCTCTGGCGGTCAATATCGCCGCCGGAGTTTTCCACGATAGTAATATCTTTGGTGCGCCGACGGACGAGCGAGACAGTATGGTCTATCGGCTGGCACCATCGATTTCCTACAACGCCTCGCTGACCGACCAGACCTTCCTCTCGGCGAGCTACGATATGACGATGGACTATGTCGTGGATCGGCCGGAAAACGACACGCTCTGGACCCACGTATTGTCCCTGCGGTTGGCCCACTCCTTCGCGCCCGACTCGATCCTCGATATCACCGAGAAGTTTTCGATTATCCAAAGTCCTGAATCGCTCCTGCCGGGCCTGCCGTTGAACACGGATCAATCTTACAACCACAACCAGTTCGATGCCTCCTACACCAACAAGCTGGGCGAGCGGTTGGGGTATGAGTTAAAGGCCCGCTCGCAAATCTTTGCTTACGATGTCGATGCGCTCTCCCGTCAGCTGGACCGCGATGAGTTTTTGTTGGGCCTGTCGATTGACTACGACACCTCCGAAGCCACGACGGTGTTGGGCGAATACCGATTCCAAGATGTGGCCTACTCCGCGGACGGTCAGTTTAAGGACAAGCAGTCCCATTTTTTCCTCGCCGGCGTGGACTACGCGCCGAGCGAAACCTTCTCGCTCTCCCTGCGCGGCGGCGTGGAGCAGCGCAATCGTTTGGGCGCACCGGATGACACGGCCCCGCGGGCGGAATTCACCGCTCGGTATGACTACGGAGAACGAAGCTATTTTGCCGCCGGTTATATTCTGGCCATCGAAGAGATTTCCAACGTCCAGCAATACACGGACATCCAAGTGCATCGCTTCTTCGCGAATGTGCAGCATGCGTTGTCGGCCCAGACTACCGGGTCGCTTTTCCTGAATATCGAGCCGTCCGAACTTTTGGGCCGGCCAGGGATTAGCGGGGACTTGGACGAAGTGACCCAGCGACTCGGCGCCGCTCTAACGTGGCAGCCGCGGCGCGGTTGGCGGGTTTCCGCTTCGATCGACGTGGATCTGACGGATTCGGATGATCCGTTCCGGGATTTGGATCGGACGCGGATCGGCCTCGATGTGCAGTATTCGTTCTAAGGCGCGATCCAGGCAGACCGCCGTCACGATGACTCCGGCCTTGCCGCTCATCCTGAGGCCAAGTTCGCTCAATTCCGAAGGCTTCGCTCGCATCATCCCGATCTGATCATGCATCCCCGGCCGGATCACAGGCGCATTTAGAGTCCGATGCGTTCCAAACCATAAATTTCAACCAGCCCAACGCCCTCTGATGCTTCCGCTCCGCCTAGGATCGCAGTCTAGTAACTTGGTGGGATCGTAAGGACCAACATAGCTTCTCGATGATCTGAAGGATGAAGGAAGGCGGGCACAAGTGCTACGGTTTCTTCGGCCAACGAGGTCCAATTGTCGTTTGTCGCCAATTGGTCTTGGTTCCGCTGCACACTCAGCGTGGGATTGGCCAACGGATTCGCGACATCGTAGCTGGCTAGAGCGGGGCCAATTGCTCGAAAAAGTAGGGTTCGCGGAGCATTCTCTTGGACGACAATCCCGCCAATTACCACGGCGTCACCGTTCGAAACCCAAGCGCGCGAAGAGAAATTCAGGAGCGTCACCTCGGGCCCCCGACCGAGCTCGCTCAGCAATCGACCGGTCACCGGAGCATACTCATTTCCGTTGTCCGCCAGCCAAACTGTCGGCGCGGCGGCGATTGAAGATGGTGAGGCGGTGAACTTGGCGGCGGAGGTATCAACCCGGACGTTGCTCAGATTGATAAATCCGACCAGCCGCCCGACTTTCCAGCCCCACTGGAGCCGTCGCGGCGAGGAAAAGTTCACGGACAGTTCGTCATCCCCGGTTTCGATCTCGAACTCGGGAATGAGGTGCCCCCCGGCGGTGCCAGCCAGAATTGATCGCGCCGTCGCCACCAACTCGGGTCACTGACCTCGAAGGCGAACGCTTTCTGGTAAAGCCAATTCTGGGCGTTGACGACGGTGACTTCGCAGACGAACCGAGCAGGTGCTTCGCGCTGAGCGAAGAGGAGAGTGTTACCGGCGAACAGTGCACCGCATAAATGGATTAGGGATTTAGAATGTATTGACATCGGAGACCTCCATTAAGGCAGTTCTCGGTCTTCCGGATTAAGATGCACGGTATATGCTCCAAGTTCCAAAATTTTTAGCAGCGGTCAGCCTGTCCCCTCCCCCGTTACCAAATTTTTTTGGCTAGCACCACCGATGGTTACATACTCCGCGACTGTTTTAATGCTCCTGGTGATCGCCAATCGGGTAGAAGTGCTGGTCAAACCGAACACGTTGTTTTGAGCATTGTGCTGCAGAATCGGACGATAAGTATTCGGGAGCGGGAAGAAACGATCTCGCGGTATTCGCTTAGGCAGGCGATGACTCCGGCCTTGCGACCCGCGCGGGTGCGACCTGTGCTCTGATTCCATGGCCCCATCTGCTGCTGCTCGAACCGATCACGCCACGTTGGCGGATTTGCTACGTATTCTGCGGGTGCGACGGAACCTGGTATTGGTATTGATGTTAATCGTGGCGGGCACGGCCGCCGTGGTTACCGCGATCCTACCGAAATGGTATCTCGGATCCACGCAGGTACGGGTGGAGAAACCGGAAGGAGAGATGAAGCTCTTTCAGAATCAGGGGGCCCGCTCCTACGATCCGTATTTTTTGCAGGATCAATTTAAGATCATGCAGTCCCCCAAGATCCTGCATCCCGTGATCGAACGGCTGGAGTTGAATCGGCGGATTGGGGCGATGCTGGATAGCCCGGAGCCGCTGCCGTTGGACATCACGACCAACTATCTGGTCAGGAAAATGCTCGATCTGGAGTCGCCCCGGAATTCGTCGCTCATCAATATCAATGTTTACGCGCAGGAGCCCCAGTTGGCCGCCGATATCGCCAACGAAATGGCCCGCGTTTATTCCGAAGATCGGATCGCCTTTGCGACGTCCGAACAACGAGAAGGCTTGGCTAAGTTGCGGCAAGAATTGGAGCAGCAAGAACGCACCGTGTCCGACCAGCGGGATCGCGTGGAACAACTGCGCGATGATCTCGATCTGGCGGGCGTCGACCTGAATGCGAGCTACTCGGACATGGAAATCGAAACGCTCCGGCAGATGCAGAATTCGCTCATCGCGCTGCGGGTGGATGCGATCGGTCGCCAGACGCGGTGGGAGCGCTTCCGCGACATCCCGCTCGGAGATCGCCTTAATCTGGTGAATTCCCAGTTGATTGCGGACCAGAATATTCAAGACCTGTTGCAGGCCTATTTGTTGGCCGAACAAAACGTGACGCGGTTGCGGGCCCGGCTCGGTGAAGCGCATCCCGACCTCATTGGGGCGGTGGATAATCAGGCCAAAATTCGCGAGCAGCTGGATGGACAGCTCCGGGGATTCGAGAACGCGCTGGAGATCGCGTTCCAAGAATCCAACGCGCGAGTCACCGAGCTTGAGCGGCAATTGGGCGAAGCCAAAGTGAACCAGATTCTCTCGGCCCGCGATCGGCTGCGCCCCTTTGAGGAAGCCGCCCAACGCCTGAACGACGAGACGCGATTGCTCACCACGCTAAAGCTGACGTTGCGGCAGCGGGAGATCGATTTTCAGGTGCCGATGCGCTCGATCGAGCTGCTGGGAGAGGCGCGGCCGGCGCGAGTGCCCAGCAAACCCAGCTGGGCCCTCAATATGATCTTGGCGGTGACCGTGGGTTTGCTTCTCGGGGTCGGGGTGGCCGTAGGTATCGAGTATTTTGATACGAGTCTTCGCAATGTGGCGGAAATCGAATCGGAGCTGGGCATCCCGGTGGTCGGCGTAATTCCGGCCACGGATCGGGGGGAGGTTTTCGACCCCGACGACCTGGCCTCGACCGAGCCTTTTCGTGTCCTTCATACGAATCTCAATCTCCTCCTCCCGCCGAATCAACCGACCGCCCTGGTGATCGTTTCTGCCGGACCGGGGGAGGGGAAGTCTACCACGATAAATCGGTTGGCCCACGCTGTCGCCGAGTCCGGACATCGCACCGTGTTGATCGATGGGGATATGCGGCGACCCACTCAGCATGAGCTGGGCGGTTGGCTGCGGGGACCGGGTTTGTCCGAATACTTGCACGGTGATTGTGAATTGGACGACATCCTGCAAAAACAGGTATCAACAGATTTGGATGTAATTGGGAGCGGCGATCTCACGGCATTTTCCTTCAGCCTGCGGCACGCCGAACGTCTGCGCACGCTCGTGGCTGAACTCAAGTCGCGTTACGAACGCGTTCTGTTTGATTCCCCACCGATCATTGGAGTGAGTGATGCGTCGATCCTCGCCTCGTGCATGGATGGCGCGCTGTTGCTGATTCAACATCGACGGAATCCGCGCGGCATGACGCAACGGGCGCAGCAAAGCCTGACCAGTGCCCGAACTGAAGTGGTGGGTGCCATCCTCAACCAAGTCCCGGCGGATGGCGGCGAGGACTATGGGTATTATGCTCACAACTACGCTTACTACCGTTCCACGGATCGGAAAGGAAAGGCGGTGGCGAAAGCCCGTCGTCCGAAATCGGCGAAACTACGGACCGAAGAAAGCGCGGACCATATTGATTTTGATGAACCTAAAAAATAGTTTTACCAGTGCGCCACGTATCTGGGTTTGGGTCACCGCGGCGGCGGCGCTTGCGGTCAGTGGACTCACTCTGCCGGGCGAAACTACCCGCACCCTCACGATGGCAGGATCGGAGTTGTTGGGACCGGCCGTGGAGCAGGCTTGGCAGGACTACGGCGCGGAAATCGACGTCGAGGTGAAGACGGCCTTTCGCGGTTCCCGCCCGGCGAGAGATCGGCTGGAAGCCGGGGTCGTGGACATGGTGGTATTGGTGGACGACCCGAGCGAGAGCGGCGTTCCGGAAGGCTGGGTGGCGCTGCCGTTGGCGCACGTCGCCGCGTTGGTGGTAGTGCCTCGGGATCTCACCCTGGAGCAGTTAAGCTTTCGCGACCTCAATCGGATTTATAACGCCAACAGCGCGGTCGCGACCACGCGATGGGGCGATTTTGGCGCGACGGGTAAGTGGGAATACACGCCGATTTCGATGCACGTAATGACGGCGGCCTCGGGCCTTGCGCATGAGATCTTTGGGCATGAGGTTTTGCAGGGAGAGGCGATGAAAGGGTCGGTGAAGCGCCACGACGAATGGGAGACGGCCTTAAGCGCGGCGACCGAAGATGACGGCGGCATTGGCATCGTCTCTTGGCTGCCGGTCGGGCACCCGAAGTTGAAATCGCTGCTAATCTCGCCCGAAGGCGATCAAGTCGCGTTTGGACCGTCGGCTGAGAATATGAGTGCCGGAGATTACCCCCTTGCGATCACCCTGCGATTGGTGGTTCCCCGGACCCGTGTGGCGGAGATGCTGCCCTGGCTACAGTTCTGGTATCGGGACGAAATAACCGCGGCTTTGCGCGAAGATCGGTTGATGCCGTTGCCCCCGTCGGATCGCAACCAGCAGGTGTTTGATCTGGAGGTAATCGAATGAGTCGAGGTGGGTTAAAAAAACCTATTGACGAGGCTTCGGCAGGCGCTTGTTGTCTGGCTCTTCTGCGGGCGTAGCTCAGTTGGTAGAGCGCCACCTTGCCAAGGTGACTGTCGAGAGTTCGAATCTCTTCGCCCGCTCCATTTTCGATAAGCGTCTACTGGTGACAGTAGGCGCTTTTTCGTGCCTTAACGTGCCATCGTTCAATGGGTTATGGATTTGGTTTAATTGACTCTCTCCGTCAGGGGACGACTGGTCACGACTCGCAAAGACCCCCGCAGATGCGTCTCCTGCTGCGTCTCCCGCTGCGTTGTTAAGAAGAGAAGCGGGAGGTGGTGGTGGGGTTTGTTGAGGTATTTGGAGGGATGGAAGCCGGGCAGATTCCTGAATGATGGGCAGCTGTGCGACATCGGTATACACCCCCATGGTCAGTTTCATGTCGCTATGCCGCATCAGTTCCATGGCTACCCGTGGTGAGACCCCCGCCGCCGCCAACATAGTTCCATACGTTTTTCGTAGTGCGTGTAAGTCAACCCGACGTCCGCGTGCATCCTCAAATGGAATACCTGCCGATTTAAGATCCGATTTGAAAGTTGGAACTCGCGGGATCATGCCACGAAAGACCCATGCGTCAGCGCACGTGTCGGGTGGTTTAACCGCCAGAATGGCCTCGGTCAGTTCAGGGCGCAGGAACAGGGTCGATTCCTTGCGATTCTTGGAAAGAGAGGACGGGACGCGCAGCCGTGTGGGCGTGACGGTAAAGTCGAAGTCATCCCACTTGAGTCCATTGAGCTCGGCTCGACGTAGACCGGTATAAATAAGCGCAAGATATACTAGCGCCCGATGGGGTGGCGATTTGATCAATAGTCTCTGGACCTCGTCAGCGGATAGCGCGCGCCTAAAGCTGCCTGGTTCAGGGTTTACTACCTTTCGGACGACCAACAGAGGATCATCAATGATCAGGCGCTTTCGTTTCATCCAAAGGAGAAACGTGCGCATGGTGCACATCAGATCGTTGACTGTTTTCGGCGAAAGACCACTGGCATCGCGCCAGTCGATGAAGGATTGGGCCGTAACATCCCGGATTGTCACCCATCGGCATCGGTCAAACAGCTTGGGCAGACTGTGGCGGTATTTACTTAATGAGTTTGGGGAAAGTTTGATCGTTTCGCAGTGAGCGACGAATGCCTCGTGATGTTTGTTTAGGGAGAGCTTCGATGCTTCACGGGTGGGCTTTGGAATGCCGACCCCATGATCCTCTCGCTCCAATTCGGTCACGAGGGCGCGGAGCTTTTGATCAGCGACACGCTTGTCGGTTACGTGGAGAGGGAATCGGCGTTCCCTTGGCCATTCATCGAGACGGACTCCGGCAGACCATAGCCGTGACTTCTCCCCATTGCGGGAAGGTCGAAAAAGATACGATTTCATGATGGGCCGATTTTGTCTCCCCGCTCACGGCGAAGTTGCTCAAGGAACCTGGCGATATCCTCGCGTGGAACGCGTGACGCGCGACCGATTTTGACCGGCGGTGGAAAAGACCCTTTTGCGATAAGACGTTCGAGGGTTCGTTTGGAAATCGCCAGCGTCTCGGCTGCGTGTGGCAAGGTCAGCAAGGAGCTATCCTTTTGAGGGTGAGAGATTGAAAATCTTTCTTTCGGAACACAGTCGATCATAGCCATGAGAATTCGGGTTAAAGGATAGCCCACGCGAGGTGAGTTGGATCGCGGCCCGCAATGCGATGCTTGGTTCGACAGGCAGTAATGTAGGGTCTTTGTAGACCTAAATTCACTCAACGGTGTCGAAAATAGCTTCCGCGAGATGCCATCATTGGTCAATAGTGGAAGGCCTTCAGACTAGATCTGCGGTTACCCGTCGCCGCGTGAGTCGCGGCCAATAGATCCGATTCCGATGTAGAGTTGCTGTTCTCTGTGTTGGGCATGACCTGGCCGGTGAGAATATCGCACACACATCGTCGGCATCATGCTTGGCCAAAGTGGAGGCCGTCACAGCCTTCGCATCGATGTTTGCTCCCATGCCGTTGACGAGTTTGTTGATGTCGGCGGCGGCTTGATTGAACGCAGCGGCGACGATTGCAGGAACTTGGTGATTGAGAGTGATGATTTATGAACGGATTTAGCGGTCAGACTGAAGTCTAGATAAATGAATCCACGCCGGCAGAACGCCGGAGGGACGGAACGAAACGGAACACAGTTCGGAGCGGACGACGTAGCCGGGGGGCCGGATGGTCCGGCGGAGGAGAACGCTCGGCGGAGTGAGGATTCGAGCCGTCGTGCCGGCGCGGTCCGGCGAAACCATGACCCGGAAACCTCGTGGCGGCTTGCCGCCGCGTGGTTTCAATGAGCACCGCCACTACGTAGCAAAAAAGGCGATAGGGGGAGGGACCGCGTTGGGAGAATCCCGCAGCGGACCAGCCCAGGCGCTCGGTGAACAAATTGGACCAGATGGTGGAGGAAATTAGCCGGCCGAGACGTTCTGCCAATGGGATTTCCATGGTGCGAGCGATTTTGAGAAGGGCGCGTAAACCCGCCCTCTGGCTGGATTCGGCAACTCAATATTTGGAAGATTTTCTTCATTGTCCCGACACAGTGGCGACCACGCCGAAGAAGTTAGAGGAATTCCACCAATTCCGCTGTTTTCGGGCGCGGAATGAGCACACGGCTTCACCTCAACACGATGCACTATGCCAACTCCGAATTCTGTTACTCTGATCATTCTTCTCCCAGAACAAGACTACGAAGCCTATACGGCCGCAGTTCGGCATCTCGTTCGAGTCATGGGAAACAAAGCTCCCGATTTGATCGGGTTGGTTGTCCACACGTTGAGATGCCGTGATGCCCGCGGATTATCGGAAGACTACCGTGAATCGGTCGGGTGGCCTGTGGGTAAACCTGTGTCTGCCTCGATAGGCAAATTAGTTCCGGCCACGTTCGTAGTCTAATTTGGGCGTACTCATCCTCGACCGGGAGTCCGGTGGGCAAGAGGCTCCTCAAGTTTGGTCTAGAACAGAATTTTTATCAGGTGCGGTGTCTGCGACTAGATTTTCCCTTAGTGATGTCTTAAGGTTCGGCCTGTTAGTCTCGGCGCAATTCATCGTGCCTGTGACCAATCCAAATTGCCGTTTCTTTTCCTTTTCTTTGAGCACCGCAGCTTTCGGGCTCCTGGTTTTGGCCGGATGCGCTAGCCGACCCGCCGGCGTGGATTCCGTAATCGCGGAGGTCGTGGAGCCCCCGTCCGAATGGCAAAGCCCGGCTCCTAACCTAGCAGGTGCCGCAACTCCATCCACCGGGGAGGGCTTAGCGTCGTGGTGGAACCGCTTCGACGATCCCATCCTTATTTCGCTCATCGATCAGGCCCTCGACACGAGCCCCGACCTGCTCACCGCCGGCTCCCGCATAGCGGTTGCCCAGGCGGAGCGCCTCGTCAGCCGGGCTGATCTATTTCCTACCATCGGAGCCAGCGTGGGAGGTGCCGCCAACCAAACGCGTAACCACGAAACCAATACGACGACGCGCCTTCGCTACCGAGCAGGATCCCGAGCTCGCGGAATGGATCGGACGCGAGGTCTGCTTTCCCAATGCGATGGTGGACCGGATCACGCCTGTCACTGCGCCCGCAGATATCAAGTATTTGGAAAAAGAATACGGACTGAAGGACGAGTGGCCGGTCACCTGTGAGCCCTTTGTCCAGTGGGTGATCGAGGATAACTCCTGTGGGCCGCAGATGAAGTGATAGATTGTAGAGTCTTTTTCTCGTCGGTGGATCTCTCTTCTTTTAGGGCCTAGGCCCCTGCTGGATTCCTCTTCCAACGCGCTCACTGGCTCAGTTTTTTGTAATCCTGATCAGGTTCCAGAGCGTGGTCGTTTGAGGGGGCCTGTTTCGGATTGTGCCTCTAACCGGGGCTATCGGTCTCCAGGTCTCGGCGGCCTGTTCAACGCCTCGGTGGTGAGCGGAGAGGCGATCTCTCTCGGCTGTTGCGTTGCGATGATGAGACCGAAATCAAGGCTGCTCCCGTGAAACCCAGCCAGGATCATGGTCCCGTGATGGGAGACGGTTCAGGGTAGGTTATTACCCTATCGCTATTTACCGCTAAAAAGCGTTTACTCGCAGTCCTGCGGCGGCGTTGTCACGTGACAATGATTGGCCGCGAATCCGACTTGAGACCGGCGTCCCGCGAACGAAGTTGCGATTGAAGACTACCTGTATGCCCACGACCTCTAAGACCCCAGCAATCGCGCAAAACTACCTCAACGCGTTGCGCCTACATCTTGATACTCCGAAGGCGAGTGGAGTCGCCGCGGCGAGAGCACTCGGCCGTGAAGCCATGGCGGCAGGCTGCGATACCTTGGAACTGGCGCGGATGCATGAACGCGCCTTGATCGCGCTCGCGCCGGATTACGATTTTGCCAAATCCCGAAACGGGCTCCACCGCCGCACCGGCCGATTTTTCACCGAGGTTCTCGTGCCCTTGGAAAAGGCGCATCGCGACACGCGGCAATCCCTCA
>Ga0075109_1001220_pt1 | contig 16270 bp, 16 predicted proteins | sample AntAceMetag02UKD_FD_69798 | JGI IMG/M metagenome (GOLD analysis project Ga0075109, IMG submission 69798) | Saline lake microbial communities from Ace Lake, Antarctica - Antarctic Ace Lake Metagenome 02UKD | ecosystem: Environmental > Aquatic > Non-marine Saline and Alkaline > Saline | place...
CCCGACCGTAAACAAGTCCTTTCGGTAATGCCCTCGGCTGATCACGTGATAAACCGCCCCCGCATATTCAACTCTCAGTTTCCTTGGCATGCTCTAAACCTTCCGAATCAACCCTTCCACGTCAACCATGGTATTAAGCGTTTGACCCCTTCGGATTGTCTACCGTCGGTGCCTTATTGCCCGCTGCTGCTCGTGTTTGTCGTCTCCGCCGCGGCCCTCGTCGGGACCGTGGCGGGTAGTTCGCTGCTGTTTCTCGCCGGGCTGGGCAGCCTAGCAGCCCGCGCCGGCGGAGCTCCTGTCTGGTGGTCGGTGATTCGAGTCGCGTTCTGGGGCGCCTTGGCAATGGGATTGACCATAGGAGTTGGGTCACTGTTCGCCCGGTTGTCGTGACGGGTGGGTTCGGGGCCAGCGCAAACTACAGATCGTAGGATCCCGCAAAGCGAGTGTCGCAGAGCTGGTGCGGCGTGTGCCGCCGGGGCGCGGTTATTACCCGTTGGGTCGGCTAGTCGCGTTGGGTCTCCGAATCACCGGTCGGATCAATCTTTATCTTTTGCGTTTGACCCCGGTTCATAACCAGCTGCTTCTGACCCCTTCTGCTGTCCTTGGCTCATGGCAACTCGTATATTTCTAGCAGTGCAACGCCGGTCGTTTGATTCTTTCCCCTAAGTTGCGCTGTATAACTCCCAGACGGTAATGTCAGGATAACCGCAGAATCGAAGCTATTTGGACTTAGCTCAAATGCACCAACTTGAGAAAATGCATCAGCAATCTCCGACGAAACCCAATCATCATTCACCGCAACTTCCTCATTTTGGGAATTGAACACGGTTAGGACAGGATTGAGCAATACTCCAAAAATTCCATAAGCGGCAAGTGTCGGACCGATTCCACGAATCAGAATTCTCTTTGGTGTGCTTCCACTCACAACGAACCCTCCAATAAGAAATTTGCTGCCAGTGCCTACCTCTCCCCGCGTAGAGATATTCACGAAGCGATTCAGATCAGAGACACCTTCCCAAATGAATCTGCCAATTTGCGTACCGGCGATGCTACTTGTGCTAAAAAGGCCGGAACTCGGGGAAGAAAACACCAAGCTCTGCGTGGCAGAAAGTCTTGTTTGATCGTTCACAACTTCAGTAGTGGCAAAATTCGCATCAGTCTTAGTCCATGTGTAAGTGCCTGACGACGGGGTCGAGCCGATGGGGTCAGGCCGTTACTTGCTACTTTTGGGGCCGTGGATTGTCTTATTTAGCCCGGTAGAATCAGTTTTACCCGTAGATTCTAGCTCTTCTAAAGTTTATCAGCGTAAACCTTGACCGGCGGACGCTTTTACGCACGCTTTTGACCGTGACTACATTTACCGCGACCACGGCTCGATCAAAACTGTATGCGCTTATGGATCAAGCGGCTACAACTCACGTTCCTATTCAGATTACGGGTAAACGAAACAATGCCGTTTTGGTTTCCGAAGAAGATTGGGTATCGATTCAGGAGACACTCTACCTGCTCTCAATTCCTGGAATGCGTGAATCCATCAAAACCGGAATGGCGGCCTCGGTTGATGACTGTGCCACTTCACTCAAATGGTAGGTTGGCAACTGGTCTATACCAAACAAGCGCAGAAGGATGCGAAGAAGTTGGCTTTCTCCGGTCTTAGGGCTAAGGCGGAGGTCTTGTTGGGTATAATATCAATAGATCCCTTTAAAACCCCTCCGCCCTTTGAAAAATTGATTGGTGATTTAAACGGGGGGTATTCCAGAAGAATCAATATCCAGCACCGCCTTGTTTACGAAGTCTTGACGGAAATTCATACCGTGAAGGTCCTGCGCCTCTGGACGCATTATGAATAAGGTCAGCCTAATTCGCGTTCGAATTTAGAAATATCGATAGGACCCCGATCACGGGCGAGACGCCCGCGCAAGCCCGTAACATGAAAGACCGTTGCTGACCCTTTTGATTGTTCCATGCAATTCGCGTAAGCGGATTCTGAAGTTGAGTTGCGGTATTGGGCTTGCTCAACAAGGGTCGTGCGAGCGGGTTCGCGCTAGCACAACCCTTTTGGGTTAGGCAACGTGGGCTGCATCCGCAGATCCTCGCGCCGAACGAATCGCCATCCAGCCGCCCACGATAAAAACGACCCCGGACAGCAGGAAAAGAACGTCGAAGATCGACTGGCCGCGCGCCTCGACAACGTAATGGAGATGCAGGATGTGATGGTTCATAACGCCCTCGATTAGGTTGAAAAGTCCCCAGCCGAGGAATAACGCCCCGACAAACAGGCGTCCCGACCAGAGGATGTTACGCACCGCGTGGGCGCGGAACAAAAGAATCAGACCGACGACCGTAATGATCCAAGTGAAGGTGTGAAAGAGTCCATCCCAGAACATGTTGATCTCGATGTTGCGGATTGAATCTTTTGGCACGCGAGCAGACACCATGGCGTGAATCTGGAAAATCTGGTGGAAGACGATGCCGTCCACAAAGCCGCCTAGGCCAACCCCGAGAAAGACGCCTGCGCGAGTGAGAGGTTTGGTAACGATGGGTGTGTTCATGGCTTAGTCAGGTAGGCAGCGGTCGACTAGGTAAAGGGCGAGTCCGAGCACCGGAAAGGGCGATACAACCTCAATGAACGTTATAAAAAACGAGCCGTTGAAAATGCCGGCGCGCACCGCAGAGCCCGTTGCTGTGTCGCAGACCGTGCATCCGTAGCCGGTCGAAGTTGCAAAGGTAAACATCGCGGCGATGATCGTTCTCATGCGTTGGAATAGATTGCTGTCATGGGTGTGAACGCTCGGAAGTCGCTAATCTTCAAAGCAATGGCGCGCCGGGATCAAGTTCCAATTCAATCAGACGGCTTACTCCCACGGCGGATTTTTGCAGAGCGATATGTGCATAAAGGTTAGATTTGCACTGGGTGCTTCGTCGCATGGGATGTGGGAGGAGTGCGCCCCAACCAAGGCGGGGAGGAGTAGCGTGCCGCACTACGCGGAGCCCTCAGATAGCCAAACCGACGGAGGGCAGCAGCCCAGAGCAACGCGGAGGGTGTAACTTGGAGCCTGAAAAAGGGATCAGGCTTTGGGGGGTTTGTGGTCGAAAGGCCGACGGGGACGTCAGCGTTCCCGGGGTAAATTCAATAATTCATGGTTTTCTGTTTTTTGATGGGCTAATTTCGCCGTCTGAGGTTTCAGGCCACGGTCTCTCTACGGAGGGGGAAATAGGCGACAGGTCTCTGAGCTTACCCCTTTTCTAACCCTTGTTAATTCATGTGCTACGAACCGTGATGTAAACACTCTGCAAGGCCGGGCTGCGCCCGCGAACCCCGCTTGGTTCTTTCCAAAAGTGCGACGGAGTCTTTACCCGATTCGCATTCCGAAAACCGTCAGTCTGCATAAGGGCGTTCGGTGAACGCTCGGGCATCCGGACCCTCAGGAATTCAGCAATGCACCCTTCTTGTCCTCGATTAGAAACCGCCGCACCTCACCCATTGGATTCCTCCTGAGGCAATCCGGGGGAGAGCAATGCTTACGAGATTCATTTACCAGCCGTGACAGAATCTGAAATCGTGAGGGTGTTGAAATCGAGCACCCGTTGCAGTTGGCCATGCGTAATCGTCATTTTACGACCGCCGATCTCAGCATTGAGGTGCGGACCTTCAAAGAGTTTCCACTGCGAGTAATCAAGCGGCTCGTCGTCCACCACTGGGGCTTCGCCGTAAGTGATCAACAGGTGCTTACCGCGTAGCGTGGTCATCGTGACCGTCGGCGTAGGCTCGAGCGAAAACTCCAGCGGAAGCGCGCGCATCGCTTGCTTGAAATCTGCGAAGCTCGCGAATTCATCTACGCTGGCGGCTTGCACAATCGTGCCGTTTTTCAGATGCGGACTCGTCAGGAGTTGCCCCCCTAGGGGCAGTTTCTCTTTCGCCCAACCGCCGTTGTAGTGGAGGTAGGGTATCCAGTGATACCCCGCCAGTGGGCGATACGCGAGGTAGGTGCGCCCGCCTTGCGCGAAGATCCAACCGCTGTCGTCTTCGGTCAGGTTGACCAGGTCCTTGGAAAAGAAGCCGTTGATGTGAGGAAAGCGCGTGCCCGCTGGGATATCGTAGAGGGCGATCACCGTATCGAGACTCTGGAATACCTGTTCGTAAGGGGAACTGCCGACGACCTTATCGGGCGAATCGTAGGAGGGCTTACCTTCGTTCGTCACGCCCTTGATCCACGGTTCGGGATAGGCGGTAAAATACATCTGCATCACGCGTCCGGAAGAAAGCGGATGCAGCGAAAACATCGTGTTGTGCTTACCGCGCGGATCGGGCTCATCCCAAGTAACATCCCAAACGTGGGCTTGGATGGGATCGAGCTGACCACCAGTGGTGGAACCCACCGCATAGTCATCACGTAGATACTGGGTTTTGTAGACCGGAGGCGAAAGCTCTTCGCTATAACGCCAACGCCGGCGAACGCGGGCGCGATCATGTTGCACAAAATCATCCCCCCGATCCGTCGCGAGACGATAGATCACTTCGGGCAACTGATAGTGTTGAGCGACCGTGGCGAAATAGATTCCCCATCCCCCATAGCCTCGGGTCGGCGGGGTGTTGCCAAAGAGGAGCCAACTGAAATACGAGGAGAGGGCATTCCAACGCTCGATCACCGAACCTTCGTCGGTGCGTGAATTAGGACCGCGAAGCACGCCGTTGAGCGTGTTGTTGGCCAACTCGGCGAAAAGCCAATCGAGCATCATTTCGCCCCGTTGCTGCATCTCGGGATCTTCGGCCCAAGCTTTCAGATAGAGCATCGGGATCGCATACTCCCCAATGTAGTGCGTGGCGTTGAACTCCCCCTGCCCGACCGTCGTGGTCAGATCGATCCAATCGATGAGAAAGGCGCGCGCTTCGGCGAGGTTCTCTTCGGAGCTGAGCCCGTTATACCAGCTCTCGCCGGGTTCGTTCGGGTAGAGCTCCGACATCAGATAAAGCGAGGCGTAATACATCACCCAGTGATTCTCGGTGTCGCCCCGTAACTGCCGCGTCGTGCGCCACGTCTCCCGAATCGCTGCCTGCGCTGCGGCCGAAAGCAGATCGCGACCGAGAAAGGCCACACCGACATTCGGGAACATCCAGAACGGTCCCGTCCCCGGATCCTTCATGACCTCAATTACGCTGAGCGAACAATTCTCAAGATCTTCCCCCAAAGCCAGTTTGCTAGCGATCGCCGCCAGTCCGAGGTTGCCCGGATCGTCGGTCTGAACGGTAGCTCCCGACGCGCGCCAGTTGAGCACTTCATCCACGCGCGCCAAATAGGCGGCTTGTCGAATCGCGGCATCCCGCACGACGGTTTGATCGGGTGGCGCGGCTTCGGCGGAAGGTTGGGCGATGGCGGTTCCGGTTGCGGCCAGGATGACCACCACCGCAAAAATTTGAGTAAGCTTCATGGCGTTGTAATCCGGTTTACCGGTCAGCTTTGGGGAGAATAACGAAGTAGTTCACCAAGGACCCCACCAGGGTATCAGGCTGCCAGGTCCGACCAAAATCATCCGAATAGAAAAGCGTCTGCTTGTGCACGCTGGCGTAGAGTCGACCACTCGGATCGACCCCCACCCGCCAGACCCGGTGCGGCTCGGGCAGACCGGCATTCCGATCCTGCCACGTCTTACCGCCATCCTCCGAGGTCAGCACACCCAGCCCCCAACTCCCCACCGCCAAGCGTTGAGGATTCGTCATATCAAAGGTTACGTTGTGCAGCGAGTGAGCCGACGGCACCCCATCGATCTGGCTCCAGGTAAGTCCCCGATCGTGCGAAGACCAAGCGCCGGCGCTTTGGGTGACGGCCAACCAATGATCGGGGTCGTGAGGCGACTGTTTGATATCGTTGGTAATATCTGCGGTCTCCAATACCCGCCGCCACGATTCGGCTCCATTTTCCGTGAAGAAGATTCCCACTTCGCAACCCGCGAAGGCGCGACCGGCTTGCGTGCGATCAATCGCCACCAACTGCGTGTATTTGCCCCGCTCCGGCAGACCGTTTTCACGACGGACGAGGGTTTGCGCGCGATCCGTAGAAACGGCGATGCCATCGGGCAGCGACAGATAAACGTGATCCGGCGCATTCGGATCGACCGCCACATGACGGGCTTCCGTCATGTCCCAATCATTGCAAATGCGCCAGTGCTGGCCGCCGTCCAGTGACCGCCAAAGACCGTTGTTCGCCGACGTATAGACGACGTTATGATCACGGGGATCAAACGCCACGGCGGTGAGCGTGGTATCGTTGTAACCTTGGTGTTCCCACGAACCGTCATCAGTCCGCTTGAAGACGCCATTCACCGTCTCGACCTTTGAGCCAATCACATAATCGCGATTAACCTTGGCGCAGATATAGAAGTCATACTCCGGAGCAGCCGTTAAGAACATGGTCGAGGCCACGAGAGTAAAAAGGGTGAGGATGGTTTTCACAGGGGGTATTTTCCGGAGGTAACGCTATCGGAAATCGTCAGGGTAGGAAGATTGAGCACCCGTAGCCGTTGGTCATGCGTGATCGTCAATCTACGAACACTTCAGCATGGAGATGCGTGCCTTCAAACAATTTCCACTCGGGGTAATCAAGACGACGCAATGAAGACGGTCGTGATGAAGGGGGAATGCTCAAGGGACTGCTGCCCAAAGCGGTTTAAGCTCGGGGTGCCGGAGTGCCCTCGACTGATCACATCGTGACGCGCTCCGTTAAACTGCCCGCTCCGCTTTCGGGCCCCATCTCCCGTTTCCACGGTCGCAGGTTCGATCACAGTTTTGAAAAAATCGACGTGCCCCCTTTGGATTGTCCTGACCCTCTGAATTGCTCCGAGTGGCTTTGACTAGAGAAAAGACGGCGGCCTTGTTTTAAATGCTCCAGGCAACCTCAGCTCCGAACGCTATGCGCATTACTCGTTTTACCCTGTATCCTTCGTCGATCCCCCTCACCGAGCCGTTCGTGATTTCCCTGGGTCCTCTGGCCCACGCCAACAACCTATTCGTGCGCGTGGAGACGGATACCGGCCAAGTGGGTTGGGGAGAGGCGAGCCCCTTCCCCACCATCCATGGAGAAACGCTGGAAACCACCTTGGCGGTGGGTGCCTTCCTGGCCCGCCAGCTCATCGGGGTGGATCCGCGCGACGCCGACGAATTCACTGGCCGGATGGATCGCGCTATCGCCGGCAACGCCTGCTGCAAAAGCGCCTTCGACTTGGCTTTTCACGACGTGGCGGCCCAAGCCGCCGGGCACCCTCTCTATCGCTACCTCGGCGGTCGTAATAACAAGGCGATGGCGACCGATTATACCGTCAGTCTCGGCCCGGTTGAAGCCATGGTAGCCAAGGCCCAGTGGATCAAGGAGCAGGGCTTCCCCGTCATCAAAATCAAACTCGGGGAAGGCCCGCAGGACCTGGAGCGGGTCCGCTGCATCCGCGCCGCCGTCGGCCCCGATATCCCCTTACGGATCGACGCCAACCAAGGTTGGACCCCGGCACTCGCCGGCGACCTCCTCCGCCAAATGGCGCCTTACGACATCCAGCATTGCGAAGCCCCCATTCCCCGTCGCGCTTTTCTCCAATTACCCCAACTGCGGGCCGCGAGCCCCATTCCCCTGATGGCCGACGAGTCCTGCTGGGACCACTACGATGCCCAGCAACTGCTCGACTTGGGCGCGGTTGACCGCATCAACATCAAACTCAGTAAGTCCGGGGGGATGCACAAAGCCGTAAAAATTCTCCGCATCGCGGAAGCCACCAATACGCCCCTCCAAGTTGGAGGTTTTTTGGAAAGTCGCCTCGGCTTCACTGCGGCGGCCCATTTCGCCTTATGCAGCCCCCAAGTGATCTTCTTTGATTTCGATACGCCCCTCATGCAGAGCCAAGATCCCATTCAGGGAGGTATCCAATACGGACCCGGCGGGAGCATAGAAATGCCGACCGGGAATGGCCTAGGGGCCACCGTCGACCCGGATTACCTGAGCACCCTAAAGGCTACGGAAATCGCCGACTGATCTTGAGCGCGAGAGGGCAGGTTGCGGCGCGTCAAATCCTCTCCCTCGGTTTGAGAATGTGGTCGAAACGAACGGGCGATGCCCGTGTTCCGACGCACGGAACAACCCCATCAATCCAGATTGGCGAGGGCGGCTTGGATGGCCGCACTGCTGGGGCGGTCACGATAATCTTCCTCGAGTAACTTGACGCGAATTTTGCCCGCGCTATCGACGACGAAAACGGCGGGATGCGGCACCCCCCGGCCCTTGCCCCGGGCTTCGTGATTCCGGATACCGAAAGCATTGATGGTTCGGCTGTCCGGGTCGGCCAGCAACGGATAGGTCAACTCCAGTTTGGCCACGGCTTTGGTTAGGGTCTCTGCGTCATCGTAGCTAAGCCCAACCAACTGCGCGCCCGTCGCCTCGATCGCAGCCCGGTTCGCTTCCAAGTCCTGCAACTGCCGACGACAATACGGACACCAATCGGCCGACCGCACAAACACGAGAACCACCGGTCCGTTCTCCCGGAGTTCAGCCAACGTCACCTCGGTTCCGGTGCCGGACATCAAAGTAAAATTGGGAGCTTCATCGCCGACTTTCAGACCGGGCATATCCGCCGCCGCCGTGAGACCGGCAGTCAGGGCAAACCACAAAGCGAAAGAGGAGAAATAGGAAATACGCACAACCGAACATCCGTCAAAATCCCCCGACTGACAACTCCGCTTAACGCCGACGCAGCCGGACGGCCAAATTCCGCAACGGAGCCGAAATGCTTTCTTGTGCGTTCGATCTCTGCTCCCCGACCCGCCGCGAAAAATTCTGGCCGTTTCGCAGCCTGTCCTTTAGCGGCGCAGAGGCCGCCATCGCCGGCGAATTCAGCCCGCTTTTCGCCAAAACATCCGTCCTCTAGGGGCTCGATCTCTTTCCGTGGAGCCTCGCGGCCGGAAGCGTTCCCCTCCCCGCCCTCGAACGCCGGCAGTTTCCCTTGCCCCTGCGGCGATGGTCGTCCGGGCGCGCCCTAACGCTAGGGCGAGGAAGCAAACGAGGATGTGAGCGCGCAAGCGGTCCTTTTTGCGGTGAAAGATCGGGCGCAGGCCGAGGTCGCTTTTGGCAGTGCGAAACGCCGCTTCAGCTTGGGTGAGTTGGATATACTAGTGTCACTCCCCATCTATCATCTGGCCGAAACTCATCGCGATCCTGCGGGCACATCCGTCCACTCTATTCAGGACTGCAGACGCGCATTGATGATGCGCAAACGGCGGCACAGCACGCGCGCGAGACCCAGCACGATCATCGTGAAAATCTGAGGGTGCTCACTGTTCAAGGCATGCAGGTCGTGTTGACTCAGTGAATACGTTTCGAGCTTGGTCAGCGCCTGCACCGAAGCCGATCGTGGCTGAGTGTCGATCAATTCCATTTCCCCAAACGCTTCCCCCACGCCCAGCTCTGCTAAGATCACGACCCGCGGATTCGTTTGGGAAACCTGCACACCGCCTTCCGCGATAAAGTAAAGCCGATCGCCCTGCTCTCCCTGACGGATTATCCAGGCACCGGGCTCAAACGACTCCCGCCGCAGGTGCGGCAACACTAGCGCCAGCTGTTCTTCGGTGAGCCCCCCAAAGAGGGCGTGCTGGGCGAGCTTAAGCCGCTCGATCATGCCGGGAATTTAACTCCTGATGGAGCGGTATGCGAGACCGAACCTGCTTTCATCAAAGGAAACGGATGAGCTCAAGTTACCGGCGCAGGCCGCTCATCGGGGGCCTCGCAGGCTCAATTTCAACGGGTTCGACTACCAAGACTGTCTCTTCGTCGATCCCCAGAATAACGACGGTCTGGAGTGATATTTTTTTGCTTCTCGACCCGCCTAGAGTGTCGCTACCCGATTGGGGCACCCAGTTGACCTTCTAGCCGGTCGACCATAGCTTCGAGATAATGTCGGCCCCCACCCTTCTCGACCGAGCTTATGATAGTTTTCTATCTAAACGGACGAGGGAACGGGCGGAGAAAAGCATTCTAATCGTCGCCATCGTTGGGTTCCTCATCCACCTCCTCCTGATCGTGCTGGCGGACTTCGGGCTGATCCCGATCGGGGAGAACTCCCAGCTGTTGAGCAATCCGATCGCGGCAACCTACACCCCGTTTTCGTTCATCATCGTCTACGAGGTATACATGCTGGTCTACTACCTACCGCGGTCGATCACCACCTATATCGCGAAGCAATACGAGATCATCACCCTCATTATCATTCGGCGCCTTTTTAAGGACCTGGGCAACCTGGAGATCACCACCGATTGGTTCCAGGTGCGCGGAGATCTCCAGTTCACCTACGACCTGATTGCCTCTCTGATCCTCTTTTTTCTTCTCTACCATTTCGTCATCCGCGGTAAGCAGTTTGCTCCTGAAACTCGGGCGACCGACCCGCTGCCGGAGAACCTAATCCGCTTCATCAGATTCAAGAAAGGTCTGGCCGTCATCCTCATCCCCCTGCTCCTCGTGCTGGCTGCCTACACGCTCATCACTTGGACCGTTGGCACCCTCTATCCGGCCAGCGGTTTCCAGCTTTCCTTCAAGAACCTTAACAGCATCTTCTTCGATCAGTTCTTCACCGTCCTCATCGTGGTCGACGTCATTCTGCTGCTCTCCTCTTTTTTCCTGACGAAGCGCTTCCACAAGGTCATCCGCAACTCGGGCTTCATCGTCTCCACTATCCTAATTCGAATCTCTTTTTCGACCGAGGGACTCATGAACGTTATCCTTATCGTGACTGCCGTCACATTCGGCCTCCTTATCCTGATAATCCACAACCTCTACGAGCAGAAGCCCGCCTACTTTGACAACGAGGAAGGGGTCGCTTAAATCACAACCGAAAAACAACTCCCGATCAGGTATTCTCCAAGATATTGATCTCCCGTCAGCTGACTTGTTGGGCAATTTCTGAGAAGCGACCATCCTGGGCGGATAAGCGATGGCAGTGGGGACGCTATCTTTTCAGACCCTAATCTTCGATTTAAGGTTCGCATGGAAAATATCGACCAACCCTTGACAGTCCTAGTTACCGGGCTTCGCTGGGTTTGCAAAAACCGACTCTTGAAGTCTTGTTCAACCCTTGCGGTCCTCGCTTCGGTTCCACAGGGCCTAACCCACGGTGATTGCTTGTCCGCCCCAGACAAGCCCGTCTGGTGCACTCTGAACCCTAAAGTCTCGACATCATGCAAGAACTCACCGTTGGCCAATTCGATCTGATTGCCAATTTCTTCTCCTTCACCATCGCTGCGATGGGTGCGGCTACAGCGTTCCTGTGGCTGAACCGATCGCAGGTTGCGCCCTCCTACCGCCCAGCGGTCACGATCAGTGGCTTAGTGACATTCATTGCACTCTACCACTACTTCCGTATCTACGGCAGCTGGACCGGCGCTTACGACGTCGTCGGAGGGGTGCTCGTTGCCACTGGCGAACGATTTAATGACGTCTACCGCTACGTCGATTGGCTCCTGACCGTACCGCTCCTTTTGGTCGAGCTCATCCTCGTGATGAAGCTTTCTAAAGCGCTAACCGTATCCAAAAGTGTCCGACTCGGTCTTTTGGCTGCCGTCATGATCATCCTCGGCTACCCGGGTGAAATGTCCCAAGAAGCCGGAACCCGGTGGCTCTGGTGGTCTCTCGCGATGATTCCTTTCCTTTGGATCGTCTATGAGCTGTTTGTCGGTCTCAAATCATCCCTGGCAAGTCAACCTGCCGAAGTCCGCGGCCTCGTGAACTCCGCCCGTTGGTTGGTCCTCGTCTCGTGGTCCTTCTACGCCGTTGTTTTTGTCTTCCCCATGATTGGTTTCTCTGGCGGAGCGGCGACCACTGCCATCCAAGTCGGCTACTCCATCTCCGATGTCGTCGCCAAAGCCGTGTTTGGTATCCTCATCTACATGATCGCCGTGCGGAAATCCGAAGCCGAGGGCTTTGTGATCGGTGGCACCCCCGCCGCAAACACAGCGCGTTAGTCCTCGTTCACACAACGTGGCTACAAATCTGTAATAATTAGCTGCCCGAGTCGGCTTCCGCCGACTCGGGCTTTTTTTCTATGCCTCTCGTAACCGTCCCCTTACCCCGCGCCACCACGGCAGGGCTTCATGGGGCACAGATGGTGGAACGGAGAATGCGCCGACTTTGCACCGGACTCGATCATCCCGAATCTGTTTTCGTATTGGCCCTAGCGGGCCACCTGGAAGCAGGCGGCCAGAGAGCTCGATCCCGAGTCTCTCTCATTTGCGGCGATAAACTTGGTCTCGCGGAATCGGATTCAGTGGCCATAGCAACCGCAGTCGAATTGCTGCATAACGCATCGCTCATCCAAGACGATCTTCAGGACCGTGCGCAGGCGCGAAGAGGCGCGGCCACGGTCTGGTCAAAATACGGTGCCAACTGCGCCATTGGACTGACTGATCTCGCGATCAGTGCAGCTTTCCGCTCCGTCGCAGACGTATCTGATCCCCGCTTAATTCCGGGTCTGATCGAGCGGGTTCACCAAGCGATCGCTGCTACCTTGCGCGGGCAGACCGAAGACCTCAGCGGACAAGCTACCGGCGTCGATAGCGCGATCACTTTAGCCCGGCGCAAGTCGGGCCCCTTGTTTGGACTGGCCCTCGGCCTGCCCCTGTATTTTGCCGACCGTACGGAGTCGCTGAAGACCGCGAATGACGCCGCCGAAGACTTTGGCGTCGGGTATCAGATCTACGATGACATCGTCGATTTAGCCGACGACCGTGCATCGGGATCATGCAGCAACATCGTAATCGCGATGGAGAAAAGTCTACCGGCAGCCGCAGCTCGCACGCAAGCGCGCCGCCTAGCGAACAAGTATCTCGAATCGTCCGCCACGGCCGCTCTCAGCCTGCCGGCCAACTCCGGACAGGGACTGGCCGATCTGGCCGCGGAGGTGGGCCAACGGCTCGATTTGTTATCCGATGAGTAAGGCTGTCGTGATCGGCGGCGGGTTTGGTGGCATCGCCGCCAGCCTGCGCCTGCGGGCCCGCGGTTACGCAGTGACCGTCGTTGATCGTTGCTCTCGGCTCGGTGGACGAGCGCAGGTTCTTGAGCGCGATGGCTTTCGCCATGACGCCGGTCCCACCGTGGTCACCGCTCCTTTTCTTTTCGACGAACTGTTTGAGCTCTTCGGTCGGCGGCGCAGCGATTACGTGACCTTCGTGCCGCTCGATCCGTGGTATCGGTTCTGTTTTCCGTCCGGGGAAACGTTCGACTACGGCGGCACGGTGGAAAGCACCGTGGCCGAAATCGCGCGGTTTTGCCCGGAAGACGTGGCCGGGTACCGCGCGTTGCTCGAACAGTCGCGGAAAATCTTTGACGTTGGTTTCACTGCCTTGGCCGATCAGCCCTTCGATTCCTTTGGCACCATGTTAAAGCAAGTGCCCGATCTAGCCCGACTGCGTTGCGATCGCACCGTGTGGCAGTTGGTCAGCCATCACCTGAAGGATCCGCGATTGCGGCAGGCGTTTTCCATCCAACCGCTGCTGGTCGGGGGCAACCCCTTCGAAACCACCAGCATCTACAGCCTGATCCACTACTTGGAGCGCGAATGGGGCGTGCACTTTGCGATGGGAGGAACCGGTGCCATCGTCGACGCGTTCAGCACCCTCATGGCTGAGCAAGGCGTCGAGGTCCGGCTCAATACGACCGTGGAATCGGTGATCGTCGAACGGGGCGTGGCGGAAGGGGTGCGGCTGGAGAATGGCGAACAACTAGACGCCGATGTTGTGGTATCGAACGCGGATCCGGGATTCCTTTACGGCAAAATGGTCCCCAAGGCAGCTCAGAGTATCCCGGTGCGGCTGAAGAGGCGGCAGGCAAAAATGTCGATGGGCCTTTTTGTGCTCTTTTTTGGCACGCGGAAAACTTACCCGGACGTGGCCCACCACACCATTTGGTTGGGGAAACGCTACCGGGAACTGCTGCGCGAAATCTTTCACGGCACCACTTTGCCGGACGACTTTTCGCTCTACCTTCATCGTCCGACCGCAACCGACCCCAGCTTCGCGCCCGAGGGTTGTGATTCCTTTTACGTGCTGGCTCCGGTGCCCAACCTCAACGCCACTATCGATTGGAAAAAAGAGGGGCCCCTGCTGCAGGAGCGAATCGTAAAAGCCCTCGGTGCATCGCTGTTGCCCGGGCTGCCCGAACAGATCACGGCCGACTTTTACATGACGCCCCAGGATTTTGCCGATGACTATCTCAGCGTGGCCGGGGCCGGATTTTCAGTGTCCCCACTCTTTACCCAGTCCGCTTGGTTTCGCTTCCACAACCGCGCCGAGGGCCCGAAAAATCTCTTCCTGGTCGGCGCGGGAACTCACCCCGGCGCCGGGCTGCCCGGCGTGTTGTGTTCAGCCAAAGTGCTGGACCGAATCGTCGCCGATCCGCGCCCCGTTTCTCCCCGCCGGCCAACCGCCGTGGGGGCTGCGTGAAACCGGCCACCGGCCCGTTCGAGTCGGCCTCGCCGTCGGCACCACCGAGCGCCGGAGCGGTGCTCAAAAAACACGGTAAATCGTTTCAGTTTGCGGGAAACTTCCTGACCCGAGCCGCCCATGAACGTTGCGCGCGGCTGTATCGGTTTTGCCGATACCTCGATGATATTTCTGATGAAAGCACCGACGCGGTCTGGGCGGCGCAACAATTGGAGCAGATCGAAGTCGACCTGCTCAAACGGGACCACCGCGACCCGGTGGTTTCCGATTTTCTAAACCTAGCGCAGGAATGCGAATTCGCGGTGCAGCCCGCGGTGGAACTGGTGCGAGGCGTGAGGGGGGATCTGGCGGAGGTCGAGATTCGAGACGAAACGGAACTTAAGCGGTATACCTATCGGGTGGCGGGAACGGTGGGCCTGATGATGTGTGGAGTATTGGGCGTCAAGGATGCGGCGGCTTTGCCGTATGCGATCGACCTCGGTATGGCCATGCAACTCACCAACATCGCCCGGGATGTAAGCAAGGATGCGCAGATCGGCCGCCGCTACTTACCGAGAAATTTCTTTGCTTCAGCCCCCGCCCACCCGGCACTGGCCGCCGGCCATCCTGAGGTGCGCGAAGACATCCGCGACGCCGTGCGGTGGCTGTTGAACGAGGCCGACCGGTATTACCGTTCCGGGGTGGCGGGACTCGCCTACCTGCCGCCGCGCGCCCGACTCGGCATCTTGGTGGCGGCGCGGGTTTACCAAGCGATCGGGCAGGAGATCGCGCGCCAGGACTTCGCCGTTTGGGAGGGCCGCGCGATCGTCTCCCCGTCGAAAAAAATCGTGATCGCGGCGCGGGCCTTGGGCTATTTCAGCTGGCACCGCGGGCTGCGCCGGAAGCCCCTCAAACACGATGCCGATCTCCACCAGCACTTGACCGGCTTGGCGTCGGCCGATGTGCCCAAACGGAACGGGAGCGAAACGTGAAACCCATTGATCTCGCGATTCTAGGGGGCGGATGCGCCGGGCTTTCCCTCGCTCGCGATATCGCGCGACTAAAGACCTCTTTGCCATCGGGCCATCGGGTCGTCGTGCTGGAGCCGAGAACACGCTACGACAATGACCGGACATGGTGCTTCTGGTCTACGGGCCAAGACGCGGAAGATCCGCTGGTGAGTCGGCGCTGGGCCGCATGGCGGTTCTCTTGCGGGGGTAACGAGGTCGTCCACCGGTCGGCCGATTCGCAATACTGCCTGATTTCCGCCGCAGATTTCTACCGGGATGCGTTCGATACCATCGATCGCGCCGCCGGCATCGACCTCCGGCGCGGAGTTGAGGTGACGGCAGTCGAACCCATCGATAACGGCTTTAGGGTGCAGACGACGGCCGGCGAATTGGTAGCAGCAAACGTGGTGGATAGCCGCCCGGCGAAAAAAAGGCACGATCATGAGGCGCTGTTTTTCCAAGCCTTCGAAGGGGTCGAAATTGAGTGCGAGCACGCAATCGGTGATCCCCACGTTGCCGGTCTGATGGACCATATGTGCACCGATCAGCACAGCTTCTGCTTCGACTACGTGCTGCCGCTGGGACCCGGCCGTTGGCTGATCGAGGCGACCCGTTTCAGCCCCGTCGCCGAAAACGAAACGCTACTATCGCGGGACTTGGAGATGACCCTAAGTCGGTTGATTCCATCCGGCGAATTTCGCCGCCTCCGGCACGAGCAAGGGACCATACCCATGGGCGGTCTCCCGCCCCAGCCCACCGGCAGCGTGGGCTGGGTCCGAGCCGGGACAGTCGGCGGTGCCGTGCGCTCCGCCAGCGGTTA
>Ga0075109_1001222_pt1 | contig 16267 bp, 9 predicted proteins | sample AntAceMetag02UKD_FD_69798 | JGI IMG/M metagenome (GOLD analysis project Ga0075109, IMG submission 69798) | Saline lake microbial communities from Ace Lake, Antarctica - Antarctic Ace Lake Metagenome 02UKD | ecosystem: Environmental > Aquatic > Non-marine Saline and Alkaline > Saline | place...
GTATTAGCCTCGACCTCGGCTCACTTAAGCAGTCGAGACTGCCCGGCGGCGGCGCGAACCGACAAAGCCGAGCATCGCGAGACCGGCGAGGGCGGCGAAGGAGGAAGGCTCGGGGACGGCTGAGGTGACTACGATGTTTGAAAGCGAAAATGCGGAAATTCCGGTTGAAGTGAATCTCAACAATGTTCCTGAGGAAACGGTAGTATCGCTTAAGGACGTCAGTCCGGTGGCGGCGATAGAAGTGATATTGGCTCCACCATCAAAATCCAGTGATCCGCTACTATCTCCACCAAATGAAGATACGGTTAAGCTGTCTAGGGTGACATCTTGACTAAAAGAAAAAGTGAACCCCTCGTTTTGATCAAATTCTGCAGTGGTGTCTCCAGTTGGGCCATCGTTGACGCCGAAGGAAGAAGAGGTTGCGTTAAAGGCTTCGCCCTCGCCATCTGCGAAAGCTGTCGCCGACATTATCAGTCCACCGAAGGTTGCGGTCCCGGCGGCAACATCATCCAATTGCGCTCCTATCGTGCCGGCTGTGGTGCTATTGAATTCCAATGTGATCTGAGCTGACGCTCCTAAGGTGAGTAGGGCGAAAAGAATGGAGAGTGGGAGGAAGCGCTTCATTTCGGTGGAGTCGTTAAGGGATAGGCCTGACAAGGCCTACTTAAAAGTTTTTGGCCGTCTGGTGCAAGCCCTAGGCTGTTTCACTTGTGTGACTTTGAAAAGTTGTGTTCAAGTTGGGCTCATGACCCGTTCGGAAAGAGGCACTTACGTTGAGGAAAAATTGGCGAAATTATATCCAGAAACGCCTATCCCGCTGGATCACTCTGATCCGTATACGCTGTTAATTGCGGTTTTGTTGTCGGCGCAGTGCGCGGATAAGCGGGTAAACCTAGTGACTCCGGGGTTATGGGCGAAGGCTTCCACGCCGCAAGGGATGGTGAAGCTGTCGTTGGAGGAGATTAATGGGGTGGTGCGGCCGTGTGGGTTGGCGCCGCGGAAGGCCCAGGCGATTCGAGGGCTTTCGGAGATTTTATTGGCGGAGCATGCGGGGGAGGTGCCGCAGACGTTTGAGGCGTTGGAGGCGTTGCCGGGGGTGGGGCACAAGACGGCGTCGGTGGTGATGGCGCAGGCTTTTGGGGTGCCGACGTTTCCGGTGGATACGCATATTCATCGTTTGGCGCAGCGGTGGCGGTTGACGCCGGCGGGGGCGACGGTGCAGCGGGTGGAGAAGGATTTGAAGCGACTGTTTTCACGCGGGGAGTGGAATAAGCTGCACTTGCGGATTATTTTCTACGGCCGGGAATTTTGTTCGGCGCGCGGGTGCGACGGCATGACTTGTGAGATTTGCTCGACCGTGAACGCGGGGCGCCGCCGCGCGGTGAGAGTGACGAGGGCTTAGAAATCGGGCATGAGGTGTGGGGTGCCCGTCCCTCTTTTTGGGCGAGGCGATAAAAGGCAAAATACGCGTGGTTTTTTATGCCTCTTTTGCTTTATAGTCAGAGGATGCCGCAACTTTCTGCCTCTGTCGGATTCGAGAAATCTGAATTCCTGAATCAGCGGAAAGTCCTCATCCGCTGGCTGGCGGTGTGTTTGGTGGTCGGGGTTGGGGCCGTGTTGGCGGGGTATTGGGCTTACGAGCGGGCGCGTCAGGTTGAGCAGTCCAGGGTGGAAATGGGGATCATGGCAAAAACCAAGACCGAGCGGTTGCAGGAATGGATTGGAGTCAGGACTGCGGGGGTTAATTCACAGATTGAATTTTTGAGTGAAGCGGGGGTGTTGGCGAGTTGGAGTGCGGCGGGGCAACCGCATGATTTTGCGCCATTGATCGACGTGCTGACGAAAGTGCGTTCGATCGGAAACTACACTGATGTCCAGTTGTGGGATCCGGCATCGGGAGCCGAAGTGTGTTTATGGGGGACTAAACTGCACGACTCTGCGCTCCGGGAAGCTTGGGACAAGGTCGGGGCGTCCACGGAGTCGGTAGTGGGAAATTTTATCGTCGGGCAGGAGCAATCGATCCGGGTGCCGTTTTATGCCCGCATACGAAAGGAGCCGGGAGTGGATGCCTGGCTGCTTTTCGTGGGTCTCGTTGATCCGGGAGGAATTATTTTTCCAACCTTAGGTGATTGGGTTCATCCGAGTGAAACGGGAGAATTCCTGTTGGTTAATTTGGCCGGGGCAGAAGTGCAGGTGGTTAATCCGAGTCGACAGTCGGTGATGGCGACGATGACGCTCGATCAAGAGGAACGACCGGCGGTGATGGCGGTGAAAGGGGTTACGGGCTCGGTGGAAGGGATCGACTATCGAGGTCAGGAGGTGTTGGCCTACGTTGATCGGATTGGGAATTCGCCCTGGTGGTTGGTGGCGAAGAAGGACCGGGAGGAAGTTTTAGGGATGGCCCACAGTCGCGTGGGGGTGGTGGCACTGTTGCTGGCGGGTCTGCTGCTGTTTCTGGCGATTCTGTTGCAGGTGTTATTTTGGCGAGCAGCGCGGACGAGATTTTCCGAGCGGCTGGATCAAACAAAGAAGGCGGAGCGTCGATTTAGGGATGCAATCCTGGGGGCTCCGATTCCCACAATGATGGTGGCGGAGGATGGAGAGATCGTTGAAATCAATGCGGCCTGGGAACGGCTTTCAGGGCACGCCGCCGCTGATTTAAAGCATCTCGATGATTGGATCGATCGCGCGTTTCCCGACCAGGGCAGTGAAGCGAGAAAGCACAGTCAGGGAATTTTCAGCGTCGAGTCCGCCGGGTCTGCCGATTTTGGGTGCGAACTTTGCACTCCGAGCGGAGAGAAACGTTACTGGAGTTGTCGTTCGGCCGTGACGGGTGAATTGCCGGATGGTCGTCGGGTGGTGACGGTTTTTGCCATGGATCTGACGGCGAGTAACCTCGCGGAGCAGAAGTCGCATGATACGGCGGAGATGGTGAAGGCGATGTTCTTGCACGCTCGGGCGGGTCTCATCTCCTACGCTGCGGATGGTCGGATGATGATGGTGAATCCCGCGGCGGCAAAAATTGTGGGAGGCACGGTGGAGGAGATGCTGACGGCAAATTTCACTGAAAGTGAAAACTGGCGAGAATCAGGCTTGCTGGACGCTGCCCAGAAAGCGCTCCGGGAGAATATAACGGTCGAGGTGGATGTGGAGATCGAGACAGTTTCCGGTAAGAAGGTGGCGTTGGTGGGGTCGTTTGCACCGATCAAGCAAGGAGAGGATCGCTGGCTCTTTTTCGCCTTCTCCGACGAACTCGAGAAAAGACAGAAGGATTTGGAGTTACAGCGTCTCTTGCAGCAGCAGAAGTCATTCAATGCGACCCTCGCGGGGGAAGTGGCGATGCACCAACGCACGATATCGAAGCATCAGTTGTTGCAACAGGCATTGGAGGCGGTGCCGAGCGGGGTGGTCATCACGACTCCGCTAGGAATCGTGGAATGGGCCAATCCGGCCGCGGCGACCCTGACGGGATATGCCCTGAGCGAACTGGTGGGCCAACCGACCAAAATTTTGAAATCTGGCCGCCATGAGGACAAATTTTATCATAAGCTTTGGGAGACCATTAGCAACGGTCAGGCGTGGACGGGCGAACTACAAAATCGTCGTAAAGATGGTTCATTGTATTGGGAAAGTATGGTGATCGCTCCCGTCCTGAGTGACTCAAATAGCATCACTCATTATGTGGCGATTAAGCGTGATATTTCGGAGCATCGTAAGTTGGAGGAACAGTTTCAGCGTTCGCAAAGAATGGAGAGTATCGGGATGCTGGCGGGAGGGTTGTCGCACGACCTCAACAATGTGCTTTCGCCGATCATGATGGGGTTGGAGTTGTTCCGGATGCGCAGCACGGACCCGAAGGAAATCGCGCGGTTGGATATGTTGCTTAAATCGACCGAGCGCGGGGCGGGAATTGTCCGCCAGATGCTCTCTTTTGCGCGGGGAGTTGATGGCGAGCGGGCGCCGCTGGATCCGATGCGTTTGGTGAAGGAAGTTTCGTCGTTCCTGCACGAAACGATTCCCCCCTCAATCGAGTTAACGACCGATGTGCCCGAGGTGGTCGGTATGGTCATGGCTGATATTACGCAAATGCATCAAGTGATGGTTAACCTCGCCGTGAACGCCCGGGACTCGATGCCAGATGGAGGTGAATTGAAAATTTTGGTGGAGGAAGTGCGGATCAGTGATCCCCTGGTTACGCTTTCGGGGCTGATCTTGGCGGAAGGCGACTACGTGGTTTTCGTGGTGAGGGACACGGGAACAGGAATTTCCCCGGAGTCGCTCGAGCGAATTTTCGATCCGTTTTTCACGACCAAGCCGCGGGGGCGGGGCACGGGATTGGGATTGTCCTCGGTCCATGGCATTGTGCGGGGGCATGAAGGAGCGATTGATGTTTCCTCCGAGTTGGGGGTGGGCACGCAGTTCCGAGTTTATCTGCCAAGGTGCGACCGGAATGATGGCGTGTCGCCTTTTCCCGAGGTGGAAAAGGTGGTGGAGGGCAAGCAGCGAAAAGTGCTGTTGGTGGATGACGAGGACTCAGTCCGAATGGTCATAGCGATGACCCTAGAGGATTGTGGTTTTGAGGTCGAACAAGCGGCTGATGGTCAGATTGCAAAGGAGATGTTTAATCGGAACCCCGATGCTTACGCCGCAGTGATATTGGATTACATGATGCCAAATGCGAACGGGACGGAGGTTGCTCAGTTGATGAAGGAGACCCGACCGGAGCTTCCGATCATCTTGAGCTCAGGAGTGTTGTCGGAAAAGGAGTCGCCGGACGAGTCCTACGAGGCTTATCGAAAGTTGGGCGACGTTGTGATGAAGAAGCCGTTTTCCGCGACCCGATTGATTGCGGTGATGCATGATCTGTTAGACCGCCCAGACCCGGCTTAAAAAAGGGAGAAAAGGGAGATTGATTTGAGCGCAAGGGTTGTTCACGTTGCGCTGCCTTCGCTGAAGGCGATAGTCGGACGTTTAGTCTCAGTTGGTTAGAGCGCTTCCTTCACACGGAAGAGGTCACTGGTTCGAGTCCAGTAACGTCCACCATCTCGGCAGGTTTCGGCGGATTTAGTCGGAGAGCCGCACAACAAACGGGAACTTGCGCGAGACGACGGGGGTCGGATGATGAGCCACCGCAAGTTCGCGGTAGTTTTTGATGAATATTCGCCCAACTCGATCCCGTGCCCGGAGACAATGGATTCTGATTCTGCTCACCTTGGGAGTGGTGGGGGTGTTGGTGGGGTTGCGACAAGGATCAAAGGAGTTGGCGGTGGCTGAGAATCATGGGCAGCCGAAGAGCAGTGCCATGAAGGAAGCCCAGGTGGAAGAGGCCCAAACCCTCGCTTGGCTGGAAGCGGCCGAAGTGGCGAGGCGGGCTTGGGAGGACGAACTTTGGGCAATCGTTGATCGCCCTGAGGAGGCGGATGCCATCGAAGCGAGGGTCGCCGCGCCGGCGCACGAATTTCATTATGTGGTGGCCGAATCGGGCCTATTAGAGGGCAAACAATCGATTTTCACGGGAACGCATCCCGGGACGCTGGTATTACCGCTACCCGATGGACGAAGATTGGATGTGGTGTTGTCGGGGGTGCAGACATCGGGGCCCGGACGCTACCTGAGTTCAGGGATGGTCGACGGGGTGCCGGGGAGTCGGGTAATGATCGCTTACGTGCGGGGGCAACTTTCGGCTTCGGTGGAAGGGGTGGCGCCGGGAGAAATCAAGGTGCGGACGATCGCGACCGAGAACGGACGGGTGATGCAGCTTTATGTGGTGGATCCGAGTTTGGTGGCGAATTGCACGGCAGGCGAAGTGGCGCCGCCGATCCAGCAAGCGGAGCGGGTCCACGCGGTGCTCCCGCGAGTGCCGCAAGCGGATGAAATTCTGCAGAGCGGCGACGCGCAAATCGACCTGCTGATGGTCTACACCTCCGCGGTGAAACAGGCGCTGGGGGGCGTGGACAACGTGCTGGCAGAAATCGACCTCGCGCTGAGTAAAACGAATTCCGATTTTGCCAACAGTGGCATTACCGCGCGTATCCGTTTAGTGGATGCGATGGAGGTGGAGTATGCGGGGGATGAATTGACTAACGCCGCGAGTGGTTGGCAGAGCACGATGCTCAGTCGGATCTCGGGAATCACGGATGGATTCATGGACGAAGTGCATGCGCGACGAGATGAGGTTGGCGCAGATCTGGTGACGGTCGTGCAGAAACGAGGAGATCCTTCGAGTTCTGGAATCGCTTATGTGTTGAACGAAATGGGGGATTACGTGGAGCCCTACTATTCTTTTGCGGTAGTGAATTTTGCGAGCTTCAGCGACTCGCTGCTATTGTCGCATGAACTCGGGCACAACCTCGGGTGTGCCCATGGTCGGGATGAGGCGTTCGAAGCTAATGTGAGTCCGTCGGCGGGTTACCATGGGGCGTTTGAGCACAGCTACGGATTCAGAACCACTGGGGTCACGACGAAGGGGGTGACGCAGCAAATTCGATCAATTATGGCGTATGCGCCGGGCACGCGAGTGCCCTATTTCTCGAGTCCAACGACGATGATCACCACTTACCAATTGGGTGGGACGACGCAGACCTTTGCCCAACCGGTTGGATTGGGTATCGCGGAGGGCGAGGGGGTCGAATCGGCCGATAATGTGCGCACGATTGAGCGCACGGCCTTTCAAGTGGCGGGTTATCGTTTGTCCCGAGACGCGTCGGTCGCAGGTAAGTTGACGAACGTGTCGACGCGCGCGTTTGTGGGGTCGGGATTTCAAACGCTGACAGGCGGATTTGTGGTGGCAGGGCCGGGGAGCAAGCGGTTGTTGATCCGGGCACCGGGCCCGTCGATTGGCGCGGCCCCGTTTAATGTGCCGGGGGCTTTGGTCGACTCGTTGTTGCGGGTCAACAAAATCGGTGACGGGGTAGCCGGGGAGAATGATAATTGGGGGCAACCTGCGAGTAACGGCATCACCGTCGCGATTGCGGGTCAGCAAGTGGGTGCGTTTGCGTTTGGTAATGGGAGTTTGGATGCCGGCATGGTGCTGGATTTAGCGCCCGGATCTTACACCGCCGAGGTCACGGGAGCGAATGGCACGGAAGGAATCGCGTTGATCGAAGCCTACGAAGTGGACGGCGATTCCACAGCGCGGGTGGTCAATCTTTCGACGCGGGCATTTGCGAGCTCTGAAACGCCAATTATTGCGGGGTTTGTGGTGCGGGCGGCGGCAGGCCAAGCAGGCGTGCCGAAGAAAATGTTCATTCGAGTGAGAGGACCATCGCTGGCGAATTATGGTTTGCCCGGGGACACGATCATGCCGGACCCGACGATCGAAATCTATGACGCCAATGCGCAGTTGGTTTACTTCAATGATGACTGGGATTCGCCCTCGGCAGACCTCGATGGCGCGGGTCGCAATGCGCTGCCGATCTTGAAGCGAGGCGAAGTCGATCAGTTGTCCGAAGAACTCGTTTTTGCCGCGGCGCAAGCGGTGGGGGTGGCCGATATGATGCCGACGGAGCCGGGGGTGGTGATCGAAATGCCACCCGGACTTTACACCGTTTTCGTGCGGCCGTTTGAGGCTTTGCCGCTGCAGCCAGCGGAATCGGGCGTGGCGATTGTCGAGGTCTATGAGATGTTTAATTAGGCCTAATTTCCGCGGGCGGATTGGGTCACAGCGGACCGAGAGAAAAGCAAAGAGTTCACGGAGAGAAGAGGGTGGAATTGATCACGAAATCGGACGTTTTTACTCGAGAAGTCAGGCCAATCGTTTGAATCAAACAGGTTGATTAAACGCAAAGGCGCAGCGAGGCAAAGGTCGCAAAAGTCTGAAACTAAACCGCCTATTCAGGGTGTTCGCGTCGTGGAGACTTGGTGTGAAAGTCTGATTCTCACGGGCGGTTGGGATGAAGCCCGTTGCCCGATGGATTCGATAGTCAGTCCCGGGGGAACTCCGGGTTACCGCGGTGATCTCGGTGACTCGCCACAAACTATCGAATAAAAGCGCGACGCCCCGGTGTGACGAGAAGGCGCACGTCGGCGCGAATTGGCGCGGAGTGCCTCGATTGAGTTCAAGGCTCACGTCTGAAGGGACTTTGGCCCGGCGTCTGCAGGGGGCGGAAGCATGGATATGAATACGCTCACTCAAATGTCACGCCAAGCCATCACCGATGCACAGGGGGAGGCGCGGCGTCGGGGTCACCATGAGGTGGACACGTGGCATTTGTGGCAGGCGCTACTCGGACAGGAGCAAGGCATCGTGCCGGCTTTGGTGGAGAAGTTGGATCTGACGGTGAGTGCGTTGCAGTTGGCGACGCAGCGTGAACTGGATCGATTGCCGTCGGTGAGTGGCAGTGTCGATTCGTCAAAGGTGTTGGTCACTCAATCCCTTAATGCTGTTCTGACGCGGGCGGAGAAAGAAGCGAAAGATCTGAAGGATGAGTTCGTTTCGACAGAGCATTTGTTTCTCGCGATGGTGGAAGTGGGCCGTCCGGAAGCGGTGGGAAAGTTGGTGAAGTCGTTCGGGCTCGATCGGGCGCGAGTGTTGAAGGCGTTGCAGGATTTGCGGGGCGCGCAGCGTGTGACCACGGATAATCCCGAGGCGACCTATGATGCTTTGGGTAAGTATGGGATCGATCTCGTGCTCTTGGCGAAACAAGGAAAACTTGATCCCGTGATTGGGCGTGATGATGAAATCCGGCGCACGGTGCGGATCCTCTCGCGCAAAACGAAAAACAATCCGGTGTTGATCGGTGAGCCCGGGGTGGGGAAGACGGCGATCGTTGAAGGACTCGCGCAACGGATCGTGCGAGGAGACGTGCCCGAAGGGCTCAAGGATCGGACGTTGTTCTCGCTCGACATGGGGGCGCTCGTGGCGGGAGCGAAGTATCGCGGAGAATTTGAAGAACGCCTGAAGGCCGTGCTCGCGGAAGTGAAGTCGAGTGACGGACGCATCATATTGTTTATCGACGAACTGCATACTATCGTGGGGGCCGGGAAGACCGAAGGGGCGATGGATGCGGGTAACTTGCTGAAGCCAATGCTGGCGCGCGGTGAGTTGCACTGTATCGGCGCCACGACGCTCGATGAGTATCGGAAACACATTGAAAAAGATGCGGCGCTCGAACGGCGGTTCCAGCCCATCGTGGTGCAACCCCCCTCGGTGGAGGATACGATCTCGATTTTGCGAGGACTGCGGGAGCGCTATGAGCTGCACCACGGCGTGCGCATTCAGGACGGCGCGTTGGTCGCAGCGGCGACGTTATCTGATCGTTATATTTCTGATCGTTTCCTGCCGGACAAGGCGATCGATCTGGTGGATGAAGCCTGTGCGATGATTCGCACGGAGATGGATTCAATGCCCCAGGAGTTGGACGCGTTGAGCCGACGCACCCTGCAACTCGAGATCGAAGAAGCGTCACTAAAACTTGAAAAGGATGATGCGTCTAGCCGGCGGCTTAAGTCATTGCAGAGCGAGCTGGGCGATACGCGTTCCCAAGCCATGGCGATGCGCGGAAAGTGGGACAAAGAAAAGGCGTCGATCAATCGTGTGCGCAAGGTGCGGGAAGAGTTAGAAGCGCTACGACGTGAAATGGAGCAGGCGGAGCGCGCCTACGATCTGAACAAACTGGCAGAGCTGCGCCATGGACGATTGCCTGAGCTCGAAGGCGAGTTGAAGCGAATGGAGGCCCTTTCGGCCGAGTATGAAATGTTTAAGGAGGAAGTTTCGGCCGAAGAGGTTGCCTCAATCGTGGCCAAGTGGAGCGGTGTGCCGGTGACTCGATTGGTCGAAGGCGAGAAGGAGAAACTGCTGCGCTTAGACGAGACACTGCATGAGCGCGTGATCGGACAAGACGAAGCGGTCACGCTGACGACTGAAGCGATTTTGCGGGCGCGGGCCGGGATTAAGGATCCGCGACGTCCGGTGGGGTCGTTCTTGTTTCTGGGTCCGACGGGAGTGGGTAAAACCGAACTGGCGAAGGCGCTGGCGGAGACCTTGTTCGACTCGGAAGCCGCGATGGTGCGGCTGGACATGTCGGAATACATGGAGAAGCACAGTGTGGCGCGGCTGATTGGCGCGCCTCCCGGCTACGTCGGTTACGACGAGGGCGGACAGCTGACGGAAGCGGTGCGACGGAAGCCGTATGCGGTCGTGCTTTTTGATGAAATCGAAAAGGCGCATCCGGATGTATTTAATGTGCTCTTACAGGTGCTCGACGATGGGCGCATTACGGACAGCCAAGGGCGGACGATTGATTTCAAAAATACGATCATCATCATGACCTCGAATCTCGGGAGTCGTCATCTGCTGGAAAACGTCACGGGAGACACGATCTCCGAGAGCGTGCGTGAGTCGGTAATGACGGAGCTGAGGGCGGCGTTCCGGCCGGAGTTTTTGAATCGCGTGGATGAGACGATTTTGTTCAAGCCACTCACCCTCGAAGAGATTACTGAAATTGTGGATCTGCTACTGGTCGATTTGAATAAGCGATTGGCGGATCGACGCGTGAAGGTGGAGCTCGATGAAGTTGCTCGGAAATGGGCGGCGGAGAAGGGTTACGATCCGGTCTTTGGTGCACGTCCGTTGAAGCGGTTCTTGCAGCGCCAACTCGAAACACGTCTGGCTCGTAGTTTGATCGCGGGAGATATTGTCGAAGGCGATATGGTGAAATTCACGGTGGTTGATGATGCTTTGGTAACGGGATAATTCCGACATTCCATGACAAACACCTGACATCGATTTGACAGGGGGCTGACACGTTGGGAGTGAGTTTCTGTTTTAATGGGAGAGTTAAATCCTCTCTTATTATGAATAAAAAATACTTACTCTTCCTTTCCTTCGTCACGTTGTGTGGCGGGTTTGTTTTTGGTGGCACCGGCCAGTTAGCCGATCGAACTCGTGGGGCCGAAAAGTCGTCGGGTCCGGCCGCGTTGGCTCAAAATCGAATCGATGGTGTGAAACTGGAGTTGGAGGTGGATCGGCCGATATTGCCGGCGAGTTCTGAAGAGACCGTGATCCTTAAAATTGCGCTCAATAGCGTTGCTCGCCCGAGCAGTTATCGGACGCCTTTGAACTTGGCGTTGGTGATTGATCGTTCGGGTTCGATGGCAGGAGACAAGTTGCGCCAAGCCAAGTTAGCGGCGCACGAAGCGATCGACCGTTTGGCGGCCGATGATGTGGTTTCCTTGGTGGTTTACGGCACGGAAGTAGTCGTGTTGCGGCCGGCGAGTGAAGTGGGAGACGGCCGTAGTCTGCATCGGGCAATCGACCGGATTTCGACCAATGGAAACACCAATTTGTTTGGAGGCGTGGAGTTGGCGGCACGCGAACTGCGGGAGCGGTTGCGGCAGGACTTTGTGCACCGCGTAATTTTGTTGTCGGACGGATTGGCCAATGTGGGACCGAGCACGCCGCGTGAGTTGGGCGGACTCGGGCGGGAGCTGCGGGCCGAAGGCATGACAGTGAGCACGTTGGGGCTGGGGCTCGGTTACAATGAGGATCTGATGGCAGCGCTGGCGCGGCGCAGCGATGGTAATACCTACTTCGTGGAGAACAGTGCGGATCTGCCGTATGTCTTCGCGACGGAATTTGGTGATGCGATAAATGTGGTGGCGCGGGAGTTGGTCGTGGAGATCACCTTTCCGGAGGGAGTGACGCCGGTTCGGATCGTGGGGCGGGACGGGAAAGTGCGGGCGCAGCAGGTGAAAATTGAGATAAATCAACTGTATGGGGGACGGGAGCAGTTTGCGTTGATTGAAGTGCACGTCGAGCCGGGGCGCCGGGGTGAGTCGCGGAAGTTGGCGCAGGCTTGGTTGAGCTATCGGGAAGAGGCGAATGCTCCGCGCGTGCGCATCGGTGGCGACCTGCAGATTGGGTTCACCGATGAAATGAAGATGGTGCGGGAAAGCGCAAATCATCAGGTGCAGACCGACTATTCACTCAACCGTCTTGCGGAGGTGAAGGAGCGGGTGATCGAACTGCACGATGCGGGACGCGAGGAGGACGCGCGGCGGGAACTCTCCTCGCTGGCATCGGTTCAGCGAGAGATGAGTGTTCGTTATAGCAATGCTGCGGTGGGCGCGCTGGCCGAGCAGGTCGACGAGGAGGCCGAACTCCTCCGCGCACGCGGTTTGGATAACGCGGCGCGAAAATCTTACCGGGCAGATAGTCTGCAAATTTCCCGCCAACAAAAACGGGATTGAGTGCCGGGGATCGCGTGGAGATGGCAGTGAACTCTGAATTGTGTCTGAGATACAGTGTGATTGACTGAAAATCATGTCCTCCGCGCGGCGCCGAGTTTTGCTTTATTGGTTGCTCCTGATCCTACCGGCTTTGGCGGTGGGAGCGGGGACGGCTTGGCTGTTGCGTCGGGAGCAGACGCGCATTGCGGAACAGAGAGAAGAAGCGATGACGTCTCGACGCACGGCGGTGCTCGAGCGATCGGGGTTGATCGTCGAAAGTGTCGAAGCGCTGTTGGCCGATGTGCAGAATTCCTTGGCGACTTCCTTGCGGGATTCACCGCGAGGCAGGGAGCAGCGGTATTTGGAAGAGTTAAGAGAATCGAATTTTCTGGTGGAGGATGTGTTTGGCGCCACCGCGGCGGGTGAAGTGCGGTGGGGGGCGAACGAAGTCGCGACACGGGAATGGGTGACGGATCGGATTTGGACGCAGGCACCGCGGGCGGTGGTGATTGAGGAGGCCCGTTCCAATATCCAATACGCGGTGCCGGAAGGAGACTTTGCGGTGGTGGAGAATCGTAATTTTCGCGATCAGGCTAATTTGCGCAGTCAACTCCAAGTGGAAGCGTCTAAAAGAAGCAGCGTTCCCAGTCGGATGCGCTTGGACAGCGGGGGAGCGGCCAAAGAGGAACAGCGCATGGAGGCAGCTGAGGCTGAGCGATTGGTGACCTGGACGACGGCGGGGGAAGGCGAGACGGTTTCGCTCATCGCGTGGATGTCGAATGGGGAAGGGCTAACGGTGGGGGTGGCTCTCGACTCGAAGGGTTTGATCGAGCAGCTGCGCGGGACGATTCCGAGGGATATTGCGACGGACGAACGTTACTTTTTGACGGCAGTTCCGGTGCAATTACCGATGGGAAAATCGCGAGGTGAAACGGGTTCGGCGTTGGTCAGGATTCCGCTCTCAAGTGCGTTGTTGCCGGGGTGGAGCGTGGAGGGGTTTTGGCTGGGATACGCGATGGGGAATTCTGCCGATTCGGTCGTGTTTTTGACGGGTGGAATGCTGGTGTTAATTCTCGTCATCGCCATCATCTCGGGCGGCAACCTTTTGCTGCGCGAGGCGCGCCGGAGTGAGTGGGAGGCAGCGCAGAGGGTGTCGTTTGTTTCTCATGTCTCGCACGAGTTTAAAACTCCGCTTACGACGATTCGAATGTATGCGGAACTGTTGGCCCAGAACCGGGTGAAGGGAGAGGCGAAGCGAGAGGAGTATTTTGCGGTGATTGGGCAGGAGACGGGTCGACTGACGCGGTTGGTGAATAATGCGTTGGAGTTTGGTCGGCTGGAGCAAGGGGAGCGCCAGCTCGACGTGATTGCGATGGATGTGGCGAAGGAACTCAGGACGATTGGGGAGACGCAGAGGATGCGGCTGGAGTCACGGGGAATTGCGTTGAGGCAAGAAAGTTTGGAGTCGGAGACTGATGCGCGAGTAGATCGAGATGGGCTCCACCATATCGTGCTTAATCTGGTGGATAACGTCTGCAAGTATGCCGCGAGTGGGCGGGAGCTGAAGTTGGAGATTCGACGTGGGGCGAATGGTGTCATTCAGGTGGTCGTCGGTGATCGTGGACCTGGGGTCGCGGAGGCCGACCGCGAGCGGATCTTTGCGAAGTTTTCGCGGTTGGATGAGGCGCTGACGTCGGAGCAAAAAGGAGCGGGATTGGGTTTGAGTATTTCCCGGGAATTAGCCCGCCGGATGGGCGGAGAATTAGACTATTCCTCCCGGGTGGGGGGAGGATCGGAATTCATTCTGACATTGCCATGAAAAGCTCTATTTTAGTCGCGGAAGATGATGCCGATATTCGGCGCGGATTGATCGCCACGCTTGAAAGCGAAGGCTATGATGTGACCTCGGCGGCGAACGGGGGGCAGGCGTTGCAGCTACTCGGGCAGGAGGAATTTGATTTGGTGATGTTGGATGTGATGATGCCGAAAATGAGCGGCTTCGAAGTGTGTCGCGAAATCAGGGCGCGCGGGATCACGAGTCCGGTGTTGTTTCTGACGGCCAAGAGCGCGGAAGTGGACAAAGTCGTGGGGTTGAAGCTGGGCGCGGATGATTACGTGACGAAGCCGTTCGGGTTACACGAATTGTTGGCGCGGGTGGAGGCGTTGTTGCGTCGTTCGCGCCGAGATGGCGTGGCGGTCGAAGCTGCGGTTGAGGAGTTGCCGCTCGTCTTGGAGATCGGTGGGGCGACGGTGGATCGACGGAATTATCGCGTGAGCGTTGGGGATGAGGATCAGCCGGTGACGCGTCGCGAAATGAAGTTGCTGGAGCTCTTGGCGCTGCACCGTGGCGAAGTGGTTTCGCGGGAAGCGCTGCTCGATGGCGCGTGGGGAGTGGATTATTACGGGACGACCAGAACGCTGGATCAGCACGTCGCGCAGTTGCGCAAAAAGATCGAACCCGAGCCGCAGCAACCGCGGTATATTCTGACGGTGCACGGGGTGGGGTATCGACTGGTGGTCTGAGTTTAATTCGCCAGGGGTGAGTAACCCCGGCGGTGGGTCAGGCGGTGGGGATGCGGTGCGGCGGGGTGGGGCGCTGTTCTGCTTCTGTTTGCTTTGGTGCAAATGGCAGGCTGACGGGTGGGTTGATACTTTGCCGGTAGGATCGCGGCCGAGCCGGGCTCGGGACGCGTTGGATATGAGACCAGCGGGATGGGCCGGTTGGCGTTGGTTTTGCCCCTGCCTCAGGGCTTGCTCCGAGGGTTCTTACTACCAGACCTCGACCGGACCTTTGGGAACGGGGATGGATTCGCGTTGGAAAACGGGATCGTCGGCGTCGCGTTGAAACGATGCGATCATGGGGTCGGGTTGATACTTGGGCAGGAGCTCGCCGGAGTCGTCGCAGAATTTTTCGCGCCAACTGATATAGGTGGCGAGGGTCGCTTCGAAATCGGCCCGCGAGTTGATGCGAATGATGTCGCGTTTGAACGGCTTGGAAGGGCCGAAGCGACGGGCATACCAAGGGGCGACCTTGCGGAAGAATTTGGCGCCATGGGCTTCACCGTAGAACTCGACGTAGCGGTCGAAGTGGCGGCGGAGCACACGGATGCGCTCGGCGAAATCGGGTTCGGGGAGGAGTTCGCCGGTGGCAAGGAGGTGGGCGGTGCGTTTGAAGATCCAAGGATCGTAGAACGCGCCGCGGCCGATACTGACGCCGGTGCAGCCGGTCTCGGCGAACATATGCTGGGCGGCGGTGGGGGTGGTGACGTCGCCGTTGCCGATGACGGGAATCGCTTTGACGGCTTCGACGACGGAGCGGATGCCGGCGAGATTAACGCGGCCGGAGAAGCCTTGAGCGCGGGTGCGGCCGTGCACGAAAACGGCAGCGACGCCGGCATCTTCGAGGGTGCGGGCAAGGTCGGGGGCGGTGAGGTTTTGTTCATCCCAACCGAGACGCATTTTGGCGGTGATGGGGATCTTTACGGCGTCGACCATGCCGCGCACGAGGGCGGCAGTTTTGGTGAGTTCGGTCATCATGGCCGAGCCGCCGCCGACGTTGACGACCTTGCGCACGGGGCAGCCCATGTTGATATCGACGGATTGCACGCCCATTTCGGCACAGATGATGGCCGCGTCGCGCATCTCCTCGGGCACGGCGCCGAAGAGTTGGATGGCGAGGGGTTTGTCCTCGGCAGAAGTGGCGCAGAGTTTGAGGGCAGTGCGGTTGCCTTCGATCAGGGAGCGGGCGTTAACGAGATCGGTCGTGCCCCAACCGAGGCCACCGAGTTCGCGCACGGTGAGGCGCATGGGCAGGTTGGTGTATCCCGCGAGTGGAGACAGGAAAAGAGGGGAAGAAAGTGAGTAGGGACCAATCCGCATGAAGAAAGGGAAGGAATAGATGCCGCTGGCAGGCTCAAGCCCGCTGTTGACCGTTTGGTGACAAAAAGGCGAGGCGGCTGACGGTGGGGAAGGCGAGGCGGGTGGGAGTGAGGGGATTCGGTTGCGGCCGGTCGGGCACTCGGGGAGCCAAAAAGGGGGGGGCGAAGGGGGCGGCGGGATTTCTTATCCTAGTGGTTATAACTGAGGTTTGGGGAGGATG